>Ga0209426_1001596_pt1 | contig 13115 bp, 16 predicted proteins | sample Deesub1362B_J571_FD_187697 | JGI IMG/M metagenome (GOLD analysis project Ga0209426, IMG submission 187697) | Deep oceanic, basalt-hosted subsurface ecosystem from Juan de Fuca Ridge flank, Pacific Ocean, CORK Borehole 1362B_J2.571 (SPAdes)... ...
ACCTCATAAAAGTCTTAACAAATTAGCGCCTTTAAGATATTATATAGACTGCTTTATAAAAGACTCTCAGCAGTCCAATATGTTATGGACGCTTACATTTTATTGACAAGTAATTAAAGAAAAAATAAAATTTCATAGAAAAATGGAGGAATAGAGTGGAAAGGGGTAAGGAAATTAAAATTGACCTAAGAAAAACCACTTTTCCTGAAAGCTTAAAATCTGTTCATGAAAGACTAAATTCTTTAAGTCCATGGGATATACTTATAACTGTTTCTGATTTTGATCCTGAATCAATATATAAAGAAATCAATTTTTTGCTACCTAATTTATGGAAAATTGAAAAGAATATTAATCCTGAAGGTTTATGGGAAACTAAATGGAAGATGAATCCAAACACACCTTTTCCATGGATTGATGGAAGAATAAAAATTCTTAAAAAGAATTAAATTTCAGATTAAGTTGACTAAAGAAAAAAAATATGTTATCAATCTTTACATATTTTATAGGGATTGTAGAAATGGAGGTTAAAAAATGAAAATATTTTTAATTGTAATGGGAAGTCTTATTGGTTTTTTTGCTTTAATTATTGGTGTTCTTTTCTTTCTCTGGTTTTATCAGGGGGGTTGCTGTGTTAAGAAAATAAAGAATAAATTCAGCTCTAAAGTGAGAATTGACAATGTAGTTGAAAAAAATAATTGAATATTTGAAAAAGATGGAGAGTAATGATAAACTATGTTTCTAATTAAAGAGGTTAATTATGGAAAAAATAAAAAATGAAGTTGCTGTTATGTTTTCTGGTGGAATTGATTCACTCCTTACAGCAGTTCTTTTACAAAAAGAGTTTGATAAGGTTCATTTAATTACTTTTGATAAAGGATATTTAGAATTTGGTATAAAAAATAATCTCCCAAATATTGAGAAATTAAAGAGAATTTATGGAAAAGAAAAATTTATTAATAAAATTATAGATATAAAAGGTCTTTTAAAAAAGGTTTCCATAAAAACTTTATTAAAAGAATATAAATATTATGGAATAGAAGTAGTTTGGTGTGTGGCTTGTAGACTTACTATGAATGCAGGTGCTCTTATTTATGCCTTAGAAAACAATCTTGCAGCTTTTGCAGATGGTTCTAACAAGGAACAAGTTCCTGGTGAAAATAATTTAGTTGGTACAGCTGAAAATTTCCCAAAAGTTGTTCAAAGATTAAAAGAATTTGCATCTCAATATTATGTCGATTTTTTAACTCCTGTTTATGATTATGGTACTCGCGAAGATAGAAGAAAAAAATTAAAAGAATTAGGTTTTGAAATAGATTATTTAAGTATGGATAAAGGCAAAGGATTAAAAGGGATGATGACTAAAGATATCTTCATTAGAGCTCAACCTATGTGTTTTTCTGGATGGTTAATTCATTGGAAGAGAAATTTATTTGGAATTCCAGTAAAACAGGATGAACAAAAGACTCTCGAATATGTAACTAAAAAGCAAGAAGGTGTAATAAGACACTATATTGAAGAATATTTTAGAAAAAAGAATATAAATATCAATGAACTAATTGAAAAAAGGAAGAAACTCAAAGAGCTTTAAAAATCATTCAAATTGAACACTTTAATCTGGTGAAAATAGCAAAAGATATCACCAAACTAATTGGTAAAACTCCCTTAGTTAAGCTCAATAAAATTGCTCAAAATTGTAAAGCAGAGGTAATTGCAAAGTTAGAATTTTTTAACCCATGTGGTAGTGTAAAAGATCGAATTGGATTAAGTATGATTGAGGAAGCGGAAAAACAAGGATTAATTGAAAAAGACTCAATTATAGTGGAACCAACAAGTGGAAATACTGGAATTGCTCTTGCATTTGTTTGTGCAGTTAAGGGATATAAATTAATTTTAACTATGCCCGAGACAATGAGTCTTGAGAGAAGAGCTCTTTTAAAAGCTTTTGGAGCTGAATTAATTTTAACACCAGGAGAAAAAGGAATGAAAGGAGCTGTAGAGAAAGCTGAAGAAATTGTCAGAAACAATAAAAAAGCTTTCATGCCCCAACAATTCAAAAATATTGCAAATCCACAAATTCATAGGAAAACAACTGCAGAAGAAATTTGGAATGATACTGATGGTAAAGTTGATATTTTAGTTGCTGGTATTGGCACAGGAGGAACAATAACAGGGGTTACTGAGGTAATTAAAAAAAGAAAGCCCTCCTTTAAGGCAATTGGGGTTGAACCTGCAGATTCTTCTGTACTTTCAGGTGGAGAACCTGGACCTCATGAAATTCAAGGAATTGGAGCAGGATTTATTCCTGAAGTACTTAATCTTAACATAATTGATGAAATTATAAAAGTAAAAAACAGAGATGCCTTTGAAACTGCACGAAGACTTATAAAAGAAGAAGGACTATTAGTGGGTATTTCCTCTGGTGCAGCAGCATGGGCTGCTCTTCAGGTTGCAAAAAGAAGTGAAAATGAGGGAAAATTAATAGTGGTAGTTTTGCCAGACACAGGAGAACGTTATCTTTCTACAGAACTTTTTCAGATAGAAGAATAAAATGTTTAAAACCTTAAAAGAAGATATTCAAACAGTATTTGAAAAAGATCCAGCAGCGAGAAACACCTTAGAAGTAATCTTTTGTTATCCAGGACTTCATGCTGTTTGGCTTCATAGAATTGCCCATTTTTTTTGGAAAAATAAACTTAAATTAATTGCAAGAATCATTTCTCATATTAATCGTTTTATAACTGGTGTTGAAATTCATCCAGGAGCTAAAATAGGAAGAAGATTTTTTATAGACCATGGGATGGGAATTGTTATTGGAGAAACTACAGAAATTGGTAATGATGTTTTAATGTATCAAGGAGCTGTACTAGGAGGAACTTCCTTAGAAAAAGGTAAACGTCACCCTACAATTGGAAATAATGTTGTAATTGGAGCAGGAGCAATAGTTTTAGGTCCTGTCAAAATAGGAGACAATGTAAAAATAGGTGCTGGTTCAGTTGTAGTTAAGAATGTTCCATCTAATTCAATAGTTGTTGGTGTTCCAGGAAGAATTGGACTTGGATTTAGCATAGAAGAGATTCGAGCACTTGAACATGGTAAACTTCCAGACCCTATTGCTGATGCATTAAGATTTGTCATGAAAGAACAGGAGAAACTGGAAGAAAAAATAGAACAATTGGAAAATGCTATTCTTGAATTAGAAAAGTTTATAAAAATAAAAATAGATGAGAAAGAAAAAGAAAGACTGAGAAATTAATAATGATAAATCGTTACTCTAGCCAGATTGTATTTCCAGAAATCGGAAAAGAGGGCCAAAGAAAAATTGAAAAGGCTAAAGTTACGGTTATTGGATGTGGTGCTTTAGGGTGTATTATTTCTAATAATCTTGTAAGAGCAGGAATTGGAAAAATAAAAATTGTAGATAGGGATTTAGTAGAAATGACTAATTTACAACGTCAAATTTTATATGATGAAGAGGATGTAAAGAACAAAATTCCAAAATCTATTGCAGCTAAAAGAAAATTAGAAAAAATAAACTCAGAAGTTGAAATTGAAGCAATAGTAAGTGATGTAAATTTTAAAAATATTGAGGAATTAATAAAAAATTGTGATATAGTATTAGATGGTACTGACAATTTTGAAACTCGTTTTCTAATAAATGATGCTTGTCTAAAATATGGAATTCCTTGGATTTACGGTGCAGTAATAGGCGCAGCAGGATCAACCATGACTATAATTCCTGAAAAAACTCCTTGTTTGAGATGCATAATAGAGGAAATTCCTCTTCCAGGTACTTTACCTACATGTGACACATTAGGAGTATTAAATACTATTCCAAATGTAATAGCTTCCCTTCAAACAACTGAGACTCTTAAAATAATAGTTGGAGAAAAAAATTTAAATGAAGACTTAATTACTATAGACCTCTGGACAAATTCCTTTGAAAAAATGAAAATTGAAAGAAAAAAAGATTGTCCAAGCTGTGTGAAAAGAAACTATCTCGCTTTAGAGGGAGAGGAAATATCTTATGCAACTACTCTCTGTGGTAGAAATGCTGTGCAAATTGTTCCTCGAAAAAAGGTTCATATTTCTTTTGAAAAATTAGAAGAGAAATTAAAACTCTTAGGAAAAGTAAAATATAATGAATTTGTTTTATCTTTTGAAATACAAGATTATGAATTTATAGTATTTCCAAATGCAAGAACTATAATAAAAGGTACTACGGATATTTCAATAGCAAAAACTCTTTATGCTAAATACTTAGGTATTTAATTTCAGGTGAAAAGGAGGATTAAAATGTCTAATAAAAAAATCTTTAGTCTTGTTGGCGAAAAAGAAGTTACCAAAGCTATTGTAGGTGAATTTGCGAAACAATTCACTGAATATGTGGAAAGTGATTGCATTATAATAGGAGGCGGTCCAAGTGGATTAATGGCAGGAAGAGAATTGGCTAAAAAAGGTTATAAAGTTCTTATTATCGAAAGAAACAATTATCTTGGTGGAGGCTTCTGGATAGGTGGTTATCTCATGAATAAAATAACAATTCGTGAACCAGCACAAGAAATTTTAAAAGAACTTGGAGTCCCATGTGAGGAAATTTCAAAAGGCTTATATGTTGCTGATGGACCTCATGCTTGCTCAAAATTAATTGCATCAACTTGTGACGCAGGAGTAAAATTTGTAACAATGACTTCTTTTGATGATATTATTCTAAAAGAAAAAAATAAAGTCTCTGGAGTTGTTATAAATTGGACTCCTGTTCAAGCCCTTCCTCGGGAAATAACGTGCGTGGATCCCATAGGTCTTGAATCAAAAATTGTAATTGATGCTACTGGTCATGATGCTTTTGTTGCAAGAAAATTAGAAGAAAGAGGTTTAATGAAAACACAGGGCTTTGGAGCAATGTGGGTGGATAGATCAGAGGACTTAATCATAGAATACACAGGTGAAGTTCATCCAGGACTTATTGTAATTGGAATGGCAGTATCTACTATTTTTGGTTTACCAAGAATGGGACCCACCTTTGGAGCTATGCTTCTTTCAGGAAAGAAAGGAGCTGAAATTGCTGAAAAAAATCTGTCTATATAATGGAGTAAAAAAAGATTTTCTTAATTTACATAAAATTAGTGATTATCTTCGGACAAAAATAGGAAAAATTAAAATTGAAATAAGGGATGATTTCATAAATTATTGCATATCCAAAATACCTTCTGAGAAAGAAAAAGTAAAAATTGCTGAGAATTTATCAATAAAAATAGCTCAATGTAGAATAATAAATCCTAATAAAAGAAAAATTGAAAGGACACCTCACCAATTAGAAATAAATCTTGAGAAAAAATATATTTTGAATTGGTCACAAAAACCAGTTGGAAATTTCTATGATGGTTTTGATTTAATTTTAATTTTTTCAAATATAATTCCACAAGAAGAGATTAGTCTGGACTTTTGTCATATTATTTTTACAAACCAATTATTCGGTACATGGGATGAAAAGGATTTGCGGTATCACGCTCGAGTTGCTATCTTTGGTTTTCCAACCATAATATCAACAACAGGACTTGTAGAAGCACCAGCAAAACCAAGAGAATTTTACATTAAAAAACAAATGGGAATTGACCCCTTAGTTTTGAAAGAAGAATTTAGAGGAAAATTTATTGATTATGAAGACCCTCGAACCACTGAAGTAATGAAGGGGTATGTAATACAAGCTCTTTTTTTTCATTTATTTGGAGATCCTTTCTGTTCTGATAAAAATTGCAGATTATATAATGCCCATTGGCAGGAAGAAGTAATAAATGCTCAGCTTAAAAGTGAGTATGAATTTTGTTCCAAACATGAAAAAATTTTAACAAAAATTAAATCACAATTTTAAAGAATTTTTAAATTAATTTCTCCGGGATTATATAATCACCAAATTTCTCTCGTGCTTTAATTAGTCTTTCTTTTTGTTCTTCTAATACTTTAAATAATATATCAGGAGTATCAGAAACTTGTGTTTCATATATATTTTTTATTCTTTCAATTTTTGCCAAGTTTTCAGGAATTCTTATCATAAACTGTTTATTATAATCTTCTTTTGAATAATCTTTATTAAGTATTTTTTTAAATAATCTTTGCAAATCCTCATATTTAGGTATACGACCAGTCGGAGTATCTATAGCATCTACCTCATTGTAAACTCTCAATTCCATCCACTTATACCAAACTCTTTTATCTATTTTTTCATTCAAAAATTTTCCATTCTCATCTTTCAAAAAATAATTTACTGAAAAAATAAGAGGAGGTTTTTCTAAGTCTTTAGCAAAATCAAGATTAATTTGAATATACTTTCCTATTAGTATAGATAAAAAATCAAGATTAGACATAGGGTTAAATTTCCTGACACCCTCTTTACCTAAGGTAGCAGCAGTAGTTTCTGATTCTAAGGAAGCTCCTTTAGTTATTATCCCATGAACCCAATCAAATGCTTCCTCCACTGGTAACCAAGTATCTGAATCTCTTCCTCCATAAACAATTCCTTTTATTACAATACCATTGGGATCATCAAGTTTTGGATCCACATTTTCTAAGAGACTTAATTCAAGTGTAAATCTGGCATTTGGATGAGAACATGGTATTTCTCTTCCTTCAGCATCCTTTTTTCCAATAAACCACTCACCTGAGTGGTTATAACCTCTTGGAGGAACATCACCGTCCTTTCCGATCCAGTGCACATGTTTATCTTCAGTAATAAGAACATTAGAGAAAATAATTTCACCTTTATTATGTAATGCTTTCCACAATATGGGATCATCTTTAGAATTTATTCCTTGTATAATCCCAAACATTCCTTTTTCAACATTTACAGCTTTAACCTCTCCATTCATCTTTCTCAAATAAACAATATCATCACCTACAATTGTTTCTCCTTCTAACATTGCAGTAGAAGTTTTTCCACAAAGGGAAGGAAATGCTCCTGTAAAATAGGTAATTCTATTATTAGGCCCGTGTATTCCTAAAATAAACATATGCTCTGTTAGCCAACCTTCTTCTGAACCACGCTTTATTGCTAAACGCATTGCTAATTTTTTAAGCCCAATAGCATTTCCTCCATATTGAGTATTTGTGCTATAGACAATTTCATCCTCAAGATCAATATAAATGCGCCTTTTATCAAGATTTTTACATGTTTTTCGCTCATCAAGTTCACCCTGGGAATGGACGAATTTAAAAAAACGTGCTGAAGGACCCTGCCTAATAAATTCATCATATCCTGGTCTATAAAGAAGTATTTCATTGTGTGCAATGCAACTGGAATCAGTTAATTGAACACATGGAATTGAAAATTCAGATCCAGTGGGTCCTAAACAGAAAAAGAGTATATATAATTCCTTACCTTTCATAATATCTTTAAGGATTTCATGAATTTCTGCTAATCCTTCTTCCCTATTTTTAGTATTTACAACTGAACCCAATTCAGAACCTTCTTTTACAAGAATACAAGTATTTTTCTTATCACGAGCTTGGTCATAATAATTATCAAAGTGAACTGTATGTCCAGGAATAGCAAGTTTACTTTCTTCACCATTTTTTATTGCTGATTCTCGAATATAATTCATATCCTCAGAAGAATTATTACATACAAATACTTTCTCAGGATTACATAATTCTATAAATTTGGCTATAAATTCATGAAGTTGGGGATTTTTTATTTTAATAAGTTTTTGATAACTATTCTCCCCCAACCTATTCCTTAAAAAATTCATCGTTTTATCATCCATTTTATCCTCCTTTATTTTTAGAATTTTTTATTTCAGAAACATAATTTTTAGAAATTTCTTATTCAGTATTTTACTATAAACTAAAAAAATTAGAATGTAAAGGAAAAATCACCTTTTAAAATGGATTTAAAAAAGGTGATTTTTTAACTTTTTAAATTTTTTATAAAAGTTAAATAATAATTAATAATCTTTCAGTAATTCTCACAAATAAGTTCATAATACTCTTTGGAATGACCACAAGATGGACATTCCTCTGGAGGCTCAATACCTTCATAAACATACCCGCATTTACGGCATTTCCATTTTACTGGAGAGTCTTTCTTAAATACTTTTCCTTCCTTAATATTTTTTAAGAAAGCGAGAAATCTTCGCTCATGTTGTTTTTCAACTATAGCAATTGCTTCAAAAACTTTAGCAATTTCTACAAACCCTTCTTCTCTTGCAATTCTGGCAAATTCAGGATACATTTGAGTGTACTCATAATTTTCTCCATCTGCAGCTGCTTTTAAATTTTCTGCGGTTGAACCAATAACTCCTGCTGGAAAAGAAGCTTGTATTTCTACTTCTCCTCCTTGTAAAAACTTAAATTCTGTTTCTGCATGTTCTTTTTCATTTTCAGCAGTCTCCTCAAAAACAGCTGCTATTTGATGATAACCTTCCTTTCTTGCTTTAATTGCAAAAAAAGTATAACGATTGCGTGCCTGGGATTCTCCTACAAAAGCTGTTAAAAGATTTTTCTCTGTTTTAGTTCCTTTTAAATTCATTTCAAAACCTCCTTTTATTTTGAATTCTTATTTTTAAAATTCTCAAGGGAAAATCCCACGATAGCGATAAACTTCTGCTATTCTTTCAAGAGCAATTATATAAGCAGCCTCTCGAAGTGAAACTTTGAGCTCTTTTGATTTTTCCCAGACATCATAAAAACTCTTTACGAGTTTTTTCTCTAAATGTTGATTTACTTCTTTTTCATCCCAATATAAACCACTTAAAGCTTGAACCCATTCTAAATGACTTACAATAACACCACCTGAATTTGCTAAAATGTCAGGGATTATATATACGCCTTTCTTTTCTAAAATCTCATCAGCTTCAGGTGTAGTGGGTCCATTCGCACCTTCAACAATAATTTTTGCCTTGATTTTATCCGCGTTTTTAGAATGAATTTGATTCTCTAAGGCAGCTGGAATTAATATATCAACATCTAAATATAGTAAATCATCTCGAGGTATTCTTTTTGCATTAAAATTTTTCAAGCACCCATTTTTTTCTACATATGAAATTAACTCCTCGGGCATAAAACCGTCTTCATTCACTAATGCTACATAAACATCTGAAACAGCTACAATTTTTGCTCCCATTTCGAAAAGGAACAAAGCTGCATATCCTCCAACATTTCCAAATCCTTGGATTGCTATTTTAGCGTCCCTTAGATTCTTCTTTAATACCTTAAATATTTCTCTCGTAACAATTGCAACTCCCCTCCCTGTAGCTTCTTTTCTTCCTTTTGAACCTCCGAGCACTTCGGGTTTTCCAGTAACAATGCTTGGTTCAGTATATCCTTTCATCATACTAAATGTATCCATAATCCATGCCATTTCTTTGGAAGTTGTGTAAACATCTGGAGCTGGGATATCTATATTAGGACCAAGTAAGTGACAAATTTCAACAGTATATCTCCGTGTTAATCTCTCTAATTCTTTTTCAGAAAGCTTGGTTGGGTCGCAAATTATTCCACCCTTTGCACCCCCATATGGAAGATCTACTAATGCACATTTCCATGTCATCCACGCTGCAAGAGCTATTATTTCATCTTCTGTAACTTGTGGATGGTATCTAACACCTCCTTTGGTAGGCCCTCTTGCATCATTATATTGACATCTAAAACCAGTAAAAACTTCAATTTCTCCATTATCCATAACAACAGGAATAGAAACCTTCAATACCCTCATAGGCTTTTCAAGTATTCTCAAAAGATTGGGATCTAATTTTATTTTTGTTGCTGCTCTGCGAAGTTGTTTTTTAACTATTTTTGCTATTGAATTTCTCATTTTATTTAACTCACATTAATTAATCTTTTTTAATTTCATTGGTTTGTTACAGCATACCAATATGCCAACCCCTGATTTTATTACTTTTACTTCTTGCCCACATATTAAGCATACATAAATTTTTCCTTCTTCCGCCATTTCAAAAACCTCCTTTTTTATTCAATTTCTATACAATTTTCCCATAATCCATGAATATTACAATATTCAAGAGCACATAGGGCCTTAAATTCTTCCACTGGAACTTGAAACTTCGCGTTAGGATCCGTATAACCAGGAGCAAAAACTGCTTTACCAAGGTTAATCACTTGGCCGTCTTTTTTCACACCATATAATTCTATCCATACAATGTGATGTTCCACTGTATTAGGATGAGGGATTTCCTTCCCAACAATAACCTGGACAACATCTTCCCCTCTTCTTATCCCTTTATCTATCTCAATAACTGGTACATGCTTTTCTTTTCCCTCATGTTCTTTACCTTTCAATATGTCAGCAAATTTCATCTTTTCCTCCTTTAAAGTTTTTAAATTATATTTATCTTTCGATGATTTTCGAAAATTTTATCTGCCAATTCTTCTAAAGCTTTAAAATCTTCTTTCTTTGGATATCCCTTAATTGCAACTGGTTTAATAAATTCTGCATTTAGGTTGCTCAGAAGTCCTTTTAATTGTTCTATAAATTTTCCACCCCAACCATAAGAACCAATAATCGATATAAATCTTGTTTTTGGTCTCAAAGCATTAACAAGAAACGCAGCATAAACTGCCTCAGGATGTGCACCCGCAAGAACCATAGGTGTTGCGATAACAATTGTAGCAGCATCTACCAATGCCATTGCAAGTTCACCAATATCAGTTCTTGGGAGGTTAAATGGTTTAACATAAATTCCTTTCCTAATCAGAATATCAATAAAGTAAGAAACCATTTTCTCTGTACTGCCATGCATTGAAACATAAGGGATTACAACCTCGTTTTTAACTTTATCACTTATCCATTCCTTATAAGCATTTATAATAAAAGAAGGATTCCTGTATATTGGTCCGTGACTTGGTGCTATCATATCAATATTTAATTCTGAAATTTTCTCAATATTTTTAATTATGACGTTTCTAAAGGGCATCATTATTTCAGCGTAATATCTTTTCGCATCTTCAAGTAATCTCTCCCCTTCTTCTCCAAATAGGGAAGATGTAGCAAGATGTGAACCAAAAAAATCACAACTAAAAAGAATTTTATCTTCCACCAAATATGTTACCATTGTCTCTGGCCAATGCACCCAGGGAGTAAATATAAATTTAAGTGTTTTATTACCTAATGTAAGGATATCCCTATCTTTTATGATCATAAATTTTTCATCTGGAATGAGTAAAAGTTCTTTTAGGAAAATTTTACATTTCTCATTGGTAACAATCTTTGCATTAGGATAAATTTCTATAATTTTTGAAATTCCTCCTGAATGGTCTTGTTCTGCATGATTTACAATAATATAATCTAACTTTTCAATTTCAGCTTCTTTAAGGTTATTTATCAATTCCTCTTCCTTTATAGGATCCACAGCATCAATTAAGGCTATTTTTTCTGATCCTTTTATTAAATAAGCATTATAGCTAGTCCCATCAGGCAATGGAATAAGTTCATCAAAAAGTCTTCTATCCCAGTGTTTTGCCCCTACGAAATAAATGTCTTCTTTAATTTTCCTTATTGACATTTCTAACCTCCAAAATTTTCATTTAGTCTAATTTATCAAAAGCAGATTTATAAGCACCACATATAGGACAAACCCAATCATCTGGCACCTCCTCAAAAGATGTCCCTGGTTTAATACCAGAATCAGGATCTCCTTTTTCCGGATCATAAACATAGCCACATACTGTGCATACATATTTTGCATATTTATGTGTAGAGTCCTTTTTCTGTTCTTTTTCTTGTTCTTCAATATAAGTTGGTGCTGTCTTTGGTGCTCTTCCTCGTTTTATTTCATGATAATATGCATAAGTCATTGGTTCACTATCGTTAATAATTCCTGCATCTACAATTTTTCCAATAAAAATTGTATGAGTTCCAACATCTAAGTCATGGATAACTTTTGCTTCCAAGTAACCAATAGAATTTTCGAGAATTATTGGAGCTCCAGAGGTACCAATTTTATAATTTACATTTTTAAACTTATTGATTTCTCTTCCTGACTTAAAACCAAAATGTCCAATAAATTTCATAGGAGTCTCTTTTGAAAGAATTGAAATAGCAAAAATTCTGCTTTCCATTATAAACTCATGAGTTAAATTTTGTTTATTTATACTTATAGCTATATTAGGCGGTTCTGAAGTTATCTGAATCACTGCATTTGCAATTTGTCCATTAAATCTTTCATTCTTTATTGAACTTATTACATACATTCCATAAGTGATTTTATGAAGGGCCTTTAATTCCATTTTCGATTCCTCCTTTTCTTTAATTTCTAAATCTTAATTTGCTCTTCTACTTTTTTGACTCCTTTTGCATAGAATTTTTCTTTATCAGGCGTAATTACTCTCCCTTCTTAAATTTTAATTTTCTTTAATATTTCTTTTTTAAATTTAAGAAGTTTATAGTACCCCTTTCCTTTTTTGCGATATATATAACTATTTTATTTTTTTCATTTTTAATCATCTTTTCTATTTTTTAAACAATTTGAACAAATTCCATAAAAATAAATACGACATTTTTTAATTTTATGATTATCAATGTAATGAATATCAATATCCGGTTTTTGATAAATGTCTTTTATCTTACCACAAATTTCACATAAAAAATGATGGTGGGGCGTAGTATTTGGATCATAGTTTATTTTATTTTCTCTTATTAATAATTCAATTATTTCCCCCAAATCTTTTAGAATATTTAAAGTATTATATATTGTAGAATATGACATCATTGGAAACTTTTTCTTTAACTTCTCATAAATTGCATCTGCAGAAGGATGGGATGTATCCCTAATTAAAATTTCAATAATTGCCATTCTCTGAGGAGTTAATTTAAATTTTGCTTCTTTTAATTTTCTTAATACTGAATTCTTGTCTTTCATTTTTATATACAATTTTAAATATAAATTAAAAATCTTTATTTGTCAAAAAAAATTTTTAATTTAAAATTATTTTAAATTAATTGGTAATATTGTCTTCAATTAATTTTACTATTCTGATAAAAACTCTTGACATTCTACATTGTGTAGTATAAAATTCTCTTCCATAATATGTTTGTAAAGAAATTTATTATTAAGGAAGGTTGAAATGGCGAAAGGAAAATTAAAACAATTATTAGTACTGTTAAT
>Ga0209426_1001598_pt1 | contig 13108 bp, 16 predicted proteins | sample Deesub1362B_J571_FD_187697 | JGI IMG/M metagenome (GOLD analysis project Ga0209426, IMG submission 187697) | Deep oceanic, basalt-hosted subsurface ecosystem from Juan de Fuca Ridge flank, Pacific Ocean, CORK Borehole 1362B_J2.571 (SPAdes)... ...
TGGCTCAGTTTTAAATCATTTGCAATTTTACCTAAAGCTTCCTGACGAACCAAGGTTGCACGCATACGCGTCAAACGGCCTTCGTTCTCAGTTGGATAAGCTTTATAGAGATAATTTGCAATAATCATCCCTAACAAAGAATCGCCTAGAAACTCTAGGCGCTCATAATTGTATTTGTGGCTCACCGATCGGTGGGTCAGTGCAAGCTGAAGTAATTCAGGTTGTTTAAACTGATAACCGATACGGCTCGCTAAGCGGGCTTCACTTAGCTTGGACTGAGCTTTGATCAAAACTTTTCTCGAACTTTAATACTAAATCTATATTCAGTAAGAAGGGTTTTCTTACCTCATACTCCTTTTTCACCTGCAACCCTTCGGTATTGGTGACTTGCATAATTTCTTTAATCTTCACATCGCGAATACCATTCATATCCAAACGCTTTGAAAGCTGACTCTCAAACTCCGCGGGCTGAATATTTTTCGGGCTGCTTTGAAATACTTCCTCAATTTGGCTATTGATCATCCGATCATCAAAATAAGGAGCCCAAACTGCAATTGCCACTTTCGCCATAAATGCAAACCCCATGATTGCAAATAAAATGGCGATATAAGATGCCCCTTGTTGATTCTTGCGCATTTTTTATTTTCCGAATCGATATTAGTCAATGCTACCGTTACGGTTAAATGACGGCAACTTAAAGCCAGGTTCTTTATGCATCCAAATATAAAATGCACGACCCGTTAGGTTCTGTTCAGGAACCATTCCCCAGAAACGACTGTCAGCACTTTGGTCGCGATTATCCCCCATCGCAAAGTACTCACCTTCTTTTACTTTCACTTCCCAATATAAACCATTTTCAGCAGAGTATTTACCATTTTCTACAAAGTTAATATACGGTGCTTGGCGTGCAACATTGACACCCTCTAACTCACGCATGGTAAAGGTATGCTTGCCAATGGTTTCTTTATGATATATCGAAGTAGGCGTATCTAAACGGTCTTTTTCACGGCTAAATTCAACAGGAACTTTAGCAATTTTTTGACCATTAATGGTTAATTGGCCATGATCAAAAACAATGTGATCGCCAGGAATACCAACCACACGTTTGATATAGCTGATCGTCGGTTGCGGTGGATAACGGAAGACAATCACATCACCACGCTCAGGCTCACCCACATCAATCACTTTTTTATTCACAATCGGCAGGCGAACACCATAGTCAAACTTATTGACCAAGATGAAGTCACCAGTTTCTAAAGTCGGGACCATCGAGTCGGAAGGAATATTAAAAGGTTCATAAAAGAATGAACGTAAGCATAGAACAATCGCAAGGACTGGCCAAAAATCATAAGCCCAAGTAATGACAAAATTTTCATTCCCCTTGCCTTTTGTCGCTCGTTGTTTAAATACAAACTTATCGAGCAACCACACCAAAAAGAAAATCAGTGTGACAGGAACAAGTATCAAATTAAAATCAAAATCCATGGGCTTATATTCCTACCTTTTTATCTTTCTACTTTCAACACAGCCAAGAACGCTTCTTGTGGGATTTCTACACTTCCCACTTGCTTCATGCGTTTCTTACCTTCTTTTTGCTTCGATAGCAGTTTCTTCTTACGAGAAACGTCACCACCATAACATTTCGCCAATACGTTTTTACGCATTGCCTTTACGGTTGAACGAGCAATAATTTGTGCGCCAATGGCCGCTTGAATTGCCACATCAAACATTTGACGTGGAATCAAATCTTTCATTTTTTCAACTAATGCAATACCACGGTGACGTGCATCTTGACGGTGACAAATCATTGCCAAGGCATCGACTTTATCGCCATTGATTAGAACATCGACTTTTACCAATGATGAACTTTCAAAACGTACAAAGTTATAATCGAGCGACGCAAAACCGCGTGAACACGACTTCAATTTATCAAAGAAGTCCATCACCACTTCCGCCATTGGAATTTCAAAAGTGATCGAAACTTGGTTCGCCATAAACTTCATGTCTTTTTGAACACCACGGCGTTCCACACATAAAGTCATGACATTACCCAAATACTCTTGTGGTACAAGGATATGGCACTCAGCAATCGGCTCACGTAGGTCTTCGACCGTTGAACCATCTGGCATTTTAGATGGGCTATCGATATAAATCGTTTCACCATTCTTCATCACCGCTTCATAAATCACAGTCGGTGCAGATGAAATGAGGTCTAAATCATACTCGCGCTCTAAACGCTCTTGCACGATTTCCATGTGTAGCATGCCTAAGAAGCCACAACGGAAACCAAAACCTAAAGCATCTGAGCTTTCAGGTTCAAAGAATAACGCCGAGTCATTGATCTGAAGTTTATGCAAAGCTTCACGGAACGGTTCAAATTCACTTGAATCAATTGGGAACAAACCTGCATACACCTGCGGCTTCACTTTTTTAAAGCCTGGCAAGGTTTTGACTTCTGGTGTGTTGGCAAGGGTAATCGTATCACCGACTGGCGCACCAAAAATGTCTTTAATCCCTGCAATTACGAAACCAACTTCACCCGCTTCAAGGATGTCTGTCTCAGTATGTTTAGGATTGAAAATACCCACAGAAGTAATAATGTGCGTTTGGCCTGTTGATTTCATCAACATCTTGTCGCCCTTACGCACACGACCTTCTTTCACGCGCACCAAAGAAACCACACCTAAGTAGTTATCAAACCAAGAGTCGATAATTAAAGCTTGTAATGGCGCATTACGATCACCAGTAGGTGCAGGAATGACATTAACAAGGGTTTCTAAAACGCTATCAATCCCAAGACCTGTTTTTGCCGAACAGGTTGGCGCTTCAGTCGCTTCAATACCAATAATGTCTTCAATTTCTTGAATCACACGTTCAGGTTCAGCCTGTGGTAAATCAATTTTGTTGAGCACTGGTAGAACTTCGAGACCTTGCTCAATTGCGGTATAACAGTTCGCAACCGACTGAGCTTCCACGCCCTGCGCAGCATCTACAACCAACAATGCACCTTCACAGGCAGCCAATGACCGTGACACTTCATATGAAAAATCGACGTGCCCTGGTGTATCAATAAAGTTCAATTGATACTCTTGACCATTTGGATGAGTGTAATACAAAGTAACCGACGCAGCTTTAATGGTAATACCACGCTCACGTTCAAGTTCCATGGAGTCAAGTACTTGTGCTTGCATTTCACGATCTTGCAAACCACCACAGGTTTGAATAAAGCGGTCAGCGAGCGTTGACTTCCCGTGGTCAATGTGAGCAATAATGCTAAAGTTTCGTATATTATTGATATCTACAGACTTTTTTACAACTGCCATAAACTACTCTAAAAATATGTACACAATCATGTACTCAACTGTAAAAGTACAAACGACGTGCAAAAAGAATGTTGCTAAAAACTTCGCACAGTATAAGCAGATAAGTGTTAAAAATATATATTGTGATTGAGAAAAACTATCTTACAGAACAAACAGAATACAACTCATACATTAAAGCTATAGCGTTGCCCTGATTCATAAGGTTGTCAGCATTTTTTATTTTAATTGTACTTATATAGTCACCCTCTTTAAGTCAAAAAACTATTTATTCTTTTTACGCATATTGCTATTCAATTAAATCCATTACCAAAAAATTAAACATGTTATAAATTAAACAAAATATGTTGAGTTTATAACATGAAATTATCATTACTTGTATCATCACCTCCTAGTCAAAGTACTGCCGCCAGAATGCGAATTTGGCGTTCATTAAAATCGAATGGTGCAGCTACACTAAGAGATGGCGTCTATCTCCTACCAGCAATACATTCTGAAAAATTTGATACTGTTATCGATGATCATTTCAATGAAAATGGACATGCTTATATCTTTCACGCTGAAGCTCCTGCACATCTAGATCTGGGACAACTTTTTGATCGGAGTGGAGAGTATGAGGAACTCAGAACTGAAATTTCTCAAATACAAAGTAAGCTTGAAGAAAGTAAGAAAAAAGAATATCTCAAACAAATCCGAAAATTAAGAAAGTCCATCAATTCACTGGTAGAAATAGACTTTTTCCCCAATATTCAACAAAGTAAAACACTGAATGAACTCACCCGATTAGAACATGCTATTGCTCGTTTAGGTGAAGATGATGAACCCAATAATTTTGAACAGCAAATAAAAGTCCTATTCAAGCAAGATTTTCAAAATAAAATCTGGGCAACTAGAAAGCGTCCTTGGGTTGACCGTTTGGCATCAGCATGGATCATTCAAAAATTTGTAGACCCTCAGGCAGAATTTATTTGGTTAGAGCACCCCGATGATTGCCCAAAGAATGCCTTAGGTTTCGATTTTGATCATGCCAAATTTACGCATATCAATAATCTAGTCACTTATGAAGTGTTAATGCATAGCTTTAATTTACAAAACCCTGCTTTAAATAAAATCGCTGAAATTGTTCATTTTTTAGATGTTGGAGGAAATGAGCCTGCTGAAGCATTAGGTATTGAAAAAATCTTACAAGGTCTCAGAAGCACGATCACAAATGATGATCAATTACTCCAGCTTTCAAACCATATTTTTGATGGCTTGTATGCAGACTTTCAAAGGAATTTAGCATGAACAATAAGCCATCTTTGTCAAATGAAATAGAAATTGAATCTATTAGCTTTTGGCAAGCTTTTAAATTTTGGTTAAAACTCGGATTCATCAGCTTTGGAGGCCCTGCTGGGCAAATTGCTGTTATGCATCAAGAGCTGGTTGAAGAAAAAAAATGGATTTCAGAAAAGCGGTTTATGCATGCTCTGAACTATTGCATGTTGTTACCTGGGCCTGAAGCTCAACAACTCGCAACTTATATTGGTTGGTTAATGCATAAAACCAAAGGAGGCATCGTTGCAGGCGTTTTCTTTGTTTTACCCTCTCTATTTATCCTGATCGGGTTGTCTTGGGTGTATGTTAAATATGGAGATGTCCCGATCATTGCGGGCTTGTTTTATGGCATTAAGCCAGCAGTTGCAGCCATTGTATTTCATGCCACTTATCGTATTGGTAGTCGATCATTAAAGAATAAATTTCTATGGGCAATTGCAGTTGTCGCTTTTATTGCAATATTTATTTTTAATGTCCCTTTCCCTTTAATTGTTCTATGTGCAGCTATATCAGGCTATTTCGCAGGTAAAAAGCTTCCAGAGTTATTTCAGGTAAATGCACATCATTCCAGTCAAAAATCTTATGGTCGTGCAATTATTGATGACGACACTCCCACACCTGAACACGCCATTTTTAAATGGTCGCATCTAATCAAAATAGCAGTAATCTCAGCACTTTTATGGATAATTCCGCTCATCTCTTTAACAGCAATTTTTGGATGGAGTCATTCTTATACTCAACTTGCTTGGTTTTTTACTAAAGCTGCTCTTATGACATTCGGGGGAGCTTATGCTGTTCTGCCTTACGTATATCAGGGGGCCGTCGGTTTTTATCACTGGCTGACACCAACTCAAATGATTGATGGACTAGCTCTAGGTGAAAGTACTCCTGGTCCGTTGATCATGGTGGTGGCTTTTGTCGGCTTCTTGGCGGCTTACAATCAATCTCTATTAGGTGTTGAGCATCAATTTATTGCGGGTGCATTAGGTGCAATCATTGTCACTTGGTTTACGTTTATTTTCTCATTTTTCTTCATTTTAGCGGGGGCGCCTGTCATAGAGTCCACGCATAATCAAATTAGATTCACAGCCCCTTTAACAGCCATTACCGCTGCCGTGGTGGGTGTAATTCTGAATTTAGCTCTCTTTTTATTTTACCACGTGCTTTGGCCAAAGGGCTTTGAAGGAAGTTTTGATTATATTTCTGCCATTATTGCTATTTTAGCTATAGTCGCATTATTTAAGTTTAATCAAAGTGTGCTCCGAGTCATCATCGGTTCGGCGTTACTAGGATTAGTAATTAAGCTCATAATCTGAAAAACAGCTGCGCAACTTATAAGTAGCGCAGCCAATTTTATCACTCATCCTATTACTTATCTTTATGCATTGTCCTTCTGAGAAATTTACGTATTCTGACAGGTGCCAAGCAATTATTTCTCGAAAGAGCTCCTGCAGCCTTTGATAAATGCATCATTGATATTCATTTCAGGATCATCCTTTTCATCATCGCATTGATCCGCACTCTTTAGGTTGTTATCACGTGCGTATTGATAACCGTAATACTCTTCTGTGCCTTCCTTAAAGCCACCAAGCGTGTCAGGTATCATTTGATACTGGAAAAATATGAATGCAGCAATGCCAATGACTGCGAGTACCGCGTTGACGATCCTAAACTGTTTTGAAATCATTTTTATTCTTAGTTTGGTTGTTATTTAAGCAGTGATCATAAAGAATAAAAAGGGATAAGTCTATGTGTGCAAACTTCTAAAAATTGGGAAGTGAAATATAATAGCAAACATGTATATGAGTTATGAAGAGGCAACAAAAAAACCATGACAGAGGGAGTGATATGTCATGGTTTCATGATTCTATTAATGCTTGAAAATAAGAGCTTTTTAAGGGCTACAAATTTCGAAGATGGACTTTATAATTTTTACATGCAGCACAAAAATAATTCTAAAAACAATAAAAAAGTTTAAAATAGTCAAAATAGTATCAACAACATCATTGTGTATGATACTAGTTAAAATAATAGATACACATAAAACAAAAACCCAAATATATGATTTTAAAATGTAAAAAACAGCTTTCATATATTTCAAATCAAATAAAAAATTCAAATTTTCTTTGTTCATAACCATTAAATTAACTTAAAAATCTTACTACTTTCAAGGCTCTGAAAAAACATTTCAAAACTAGGGCGAATATCCTCACCTTCAAAAGTAATATATTTTAAATTTGAGTGATCTTGTAGGTCTACAATAGACTTATCAACTGTTGCTTGAATATTATATTCAGTACCAAATTGATCTTTTACGGTGACTTCTTTTTTTAACATAGATGGATCCTTAATTTAAATTATTTAGAAATTATATAACTTGATTAAATTACTTTATAATTTAACTTAAACATCTGATTTAAAGACGTATAAAAAGTTCTTCCATCTAGGTTCAAATCAACTTCTTTACCTGATTGAAGAAGTATTCGCTTACCCACTTCTATAGTTTTTAACCCATTACGAGTATTTTGTATTTTATTTAAAGGGATGAGCGACACTATAATTTCTGTACCATTTTTTGATTTTGCAATTAAATCGTTTATTTTTAACAACTTGTATCCTATTTCTGAAGGTTCTCTCGATTTGAAAAAACTTTAAAACTAACTTTCAATTTATAAAAAGCACTGTTTAGTGCTTTTTATTACTGTCAATTATTGCTTAGATAGCAACAATATTTACAGCATTTGGTCCTTTTTGACCTTGAGCTACACTAAACTCAACCATTTGGCCTTCAAACAGTGTTTTGAAACCTGAATTAGAAATTTCGCTAAAATGGGCAAAAACATCTGGACCTGATTCTTGCTGGATAAAACCGAAACCTTTAGTTTCGTTGAACCATTTTACAGTACCTTTAACAACATTCGAGTTTGACATAATAAATCCTACTGATTTTTTAATAATTGTGAGTCATTTGATTGACTGTTTATAACTTTGAAAATAATAAATTTTGAGACTTAAAATCTGAAAAAACGAAGGATTATGACTAAAACTGCGATGCTTAAAGAAGATTTACCGAAACAAGACTTTTTTCTAGTTAAGTTAACTATACACTAAAAATTAATTTAATCAAGTTTTCTTATATATATATTTACTTACCTTATATTTTTTTGATTTTTACAATAAAATTAAACCTTTATTGTAAATACAGTAAGATGTTGTTACTCTGAAACTCAGCAATATTGATAAGTAATGAATGCGATTTTATAACTCTGTAATAACAATTCTAGTTTTTTTAGTTTCGGGAATGATGATTTTTTCCCATATACAAAGCTCCTACCACCCTGCAAACTTTATTACTGCATCTATTGATAAGTAATTAAATTCAAAATCAATCAGATGCTTAAACACTTTTAGTCGTATCAATATATTAATTAAGAACGCTTATTTCGCTCACGATAAAACTTATACCAAAGCCCTCATTTAGATAGAGAGCTTTTTCAATTCACACACTGCACACATACAGTGACATGCACCTTTGTTGAAATCGAATGGGCTGTGCAGCCTGATAGCAGGACGCACAGTATTAAGGCTTTGATCATGATAAAAACAAAGCCTTTTCTTTAGCGCGACGATTAACAAGACCTTGCATGCGCTTACCACCCGCATTCACCCATACATCAAACTGATCCGCTGCGCCGCGAATATCATTAGCATTCAGCTTTTGCATCAAAGTTGATTTGCTAAATGCATTAGTCCCAATGTTGTAGGCAAGTGATACCAGTGCATCGAATTGATTTTGGTTGAGAGGCACAGTCACCGCATTATTTACAGCCAATTCAAACTTCTTTAAATCATGCGCCATGTATGCCTTAGCCTGTGCCTCAGTACAAGTATCTCCTTTCTTGACTTTAATGCCGTTCGGATAAACTGTGGTACCGAAACCAATCGTCCACACTCCCACACCATCGTCATAGGCAGTAAGTCGCTTACCTTCAAAACCGCAAATTAGCTCCACACCAAAAAGACTAACCACCATCTGATCGATCACAAGACCCAACATATCGGCTGCCGTTGCAGCTGAGGCTTTTGCAATCACTTGGTTGGCAGCATCGACTTGTTTTTGAGTAAGTGTTCCACCGCTGATCTTTCTTAAAAAATCAAATATCTGTTTCATTTCACTTTCCTTTAATAATTAAAAAACCGCCCTAAGGCGGCATATCATTTGTTACGTTATTTCTTCAAATCTTCTCTGGCTTCTTTAAGTTCTTTAACCACTTCAATAATGGTTTTCCCCTCCTGTTTATTGATGAAGTTAAACGTCCACCGCACAACAGCCCAACCCGGCAACCCACATACAAAGAAGAATCCACCTAAAGCGATCATCCCCCAAATATCCGTTACCCACTCATGTAGCCCCCATTTCACAATAATGAAAGCTCCACCAGTCAGACTTGATACAACTGTACAAATCAAACCCACGGCCCACTCTTGTGGCGAGCGTGGTAAACGCATCATGATGACAACCGTTGCAACAAGTGCTATCGCTAAAGTGACCATAATGGCTGCACCGTAGAACTTTAAAAATGCAGCAAACCCACTTGTGGACACTGGTTCCATTTATTTCCCCTTATTTTTGGCAATAAAAAAGCACCTGGTAAGGTGCTTAGAATTCGAAATATGGTTTTTGGGTTGGAGTATATGCTCCCACATACCGCGCCACACCTTTTGTGATACGAACTGCATCGTATGTAGCTACGGTTTTGTATGCAAATGTACGCTCAATCCCGAGTAAAAGTGGCGATCCAGCCGTATTAATCGCTCCTACATACATGCCAGAAGCGACAACTGCACCGTTTACATAGAGCCTCACAAGATTATTCTCATCTCGCTCTAAACAAATATAATAATAAGTACTTGTTAATAGAGATATTGAACTTACAAGTGAATAGGTTTGATTTATTTCAACACGTAAATTATTTGAAGTGTTATCAAAAATAATATTCCAACCTAGCCATGCTGACACATCTGAAGCACAACATAAAATCCCGCCATACATTTGATGTGAGGCAAACTTAAAGCGTGTCTCAATCGTGAATTTTCCATCGAAATTCCAATCACTTGAGCTGGCTGATTGAACGCCTCCATCAATAAATAAAGCTTTGCTATCATACGCATTTGGATCATCAACAATAGCTGCTGAACCTGTTCTTAATGTAAAAATGTGCTCTTTTACATCGTTGATCAATGAGCCAGAAACTGCAGCTGACATATTTGAGATCATTACAACGTTGCTGAAATATTCATCTCCGACCGCAGCTCTTATGTAGATCTCTTCACTAAATTCCTCAATTGAATCCCGAATAACCCCAATACGATAGTAATAGTCGTTGTTTGGTTCAGTAGTTAAATCTTCATAGTACATTGTTGATAATGTACCAATCGGTTGCTCTAAATTTTCTATAGCGGTTGAAACTGAATTTCTATAAATATTGAAATAATCAAAGTGCCCAAATTGGGCAAACTCAAGTCTTACACCTGCCATTTCTATATCTCAATTTGAATCACATCACCCAATGGTGCGAGTCGTTTGATCTCGCCATCAGAGACAAATACAGTTGCGCCCAAGTTATAACGTGATGAACTGGTCACCAAATTTAAACCTGAGCCCCCAACCACCAAGACTTTATAGTTTGGGTGGTCCACACTGGTAATCGTTCCCACAAACTCTGCAGCTGTAGGAAGTAAATCAATTAAACGCTGTAATGCATTACTCACGATTGACGCGCTCCACTTTCACTATTTGATTGACCACCGCATGGCTGAAAGAAACGCTAACACTATCTACAATGCCCCACCATTCCGCATTAAAGGCAAGGATTTCCCCTGGTACACATTCACCCACTTCAGGGGAAATCGGCATGCTGTAGGTGTGAATTTCAATCATCCCCGCTTTGGCAAGTTTAGCCTTACCGTAAGCTCCCATACTGACATGGTTAAATAGTGGATTGTTTTCAGGCTGAAGTAAGGTATCCGCACTGGTTCCAGTACGTTTCACTTGAGCCACCAACGCTTTACGATCATTGGTCAGCGTGATGCCGTTGTAATCGGGATAGATCTGATAATCAGTTGACTGGCTAACCACCGCAGACACAGGCAACAAGCGATCATATTCAGCGATCGACAGCACATCCCAAAAGGTCTTTTTATAAAGCGGTTTAATGGTGAGTGTATTGCTACCCTTTTCGCTATAAATAAACCCACCACCACTTTCAACCACCATCTTAATGGCATCGATCGGTGCTAAATTGGAATAACTCAAACATTCACGCTCAACGATCCAGCCCAGTGCATCTATCAGTTGCCAGTTCAACACCGTATCGCTAAATACGCGATCCAACTCTGCTTGGCATAACTGGACTGAGGTTCGATTGTTCTCTTGTAAGAATGAGCGTAAAGGCGCTGTCGGTGCTGCAAGGAGTGCAGTTTGACTTCGACCAATTAAAGTATAGGTATCTTGGGCGAATTTACGAGAACGTCGGCGGTTTTCAAGCAACATTTGATGCTCGGTACCATTCACGATAATTTTTAAAATCACAGGTTGGCCATTGATGGGCTCAAGTTTGCCAATCTCAGCAGCCGGTACAGTCAAACTATAGGACCAGCACCAGCAGCTGCGATCAGTACTGTAATTCCCATCAAAGACTTCAATTTTTACGCCATTATCTAAGCGCGTCACAGATAAACGATTCAATATGTACCACCAATTACGATTCGGAATGCCTGGTATGCAATCATCTGCACCGAAGTTAAGAACAACATCATGCGAATCCACCTCATGACATAAACATATAAACTCAAGATCCCCTGTACCTTCATACTGAGGAATTTCAGGCTCTGGCCACGGCTCAATGGGATGCTTACGATAATGTAGGGACTTAGCCTTATCCCAAGGGATTTCATCCTGCGTGACCAGCTCTAAGCCTTTATCCCAATCGAAGCTGAATCGCTTTTCAAACACATGCGCGACTTGGTGTGAAAACGAGATATTGCGGCGTTTGCGGATCATTTCTTGATGTGCCAATTCACGATTCAATTGAATCTTGATTGACTCATCAAAATACAGATCACGCGCAATTCGAATCTTCAGGTTTTCTTGCCAGCGTACGCCTTGGTTTCGACTGAGCTTTATTCCCTGATTAAATTCAGCATGAATAGATTCAGATAAAGTTAAACCGCGATCAAAGCCAATCTCATTCCTATGACCGATTACTAAACCCTGATCAAAAAAAAGAGCCTCATTTGAGACTCTTAAAATTGACTTCTGCCACGATATTCTTCTAACACCCAGTAAGGATTTTCCCATGTTAAATAGAGCGCCAAACCCACGCTCAACACCCAACTGATGATTAATATCCTGAAAGCCATTTGATAGTGAATTAAGCCCACAATTGATGTAAGCATTTACGTAACCACTATTGTCTACAGGTTGAAGATTTAAGCCTGAGATTTCCGAGATAAAACCCGTGTTAAGAGTGACTTTAAGATAGTTAGCAACCAGATCAGGATCGTAAGCGGCATGCAGATCGTAAGGGGCTGTTAATGCACTAGGCTCAACAATATCAAGGTAAGATGCTGTGAGCGAATACGGTTTTTTATGTTCGTAATTGTCGCTCATAAAACACCTAAATCACTGGTTTTAAAATTATAGAATCAAGGCGCTGCGTAGCGCCCATCACGATGTCATAGCTATTCAAAATAATATCTACCCCCATTTCAAGATCAGCCACAGCATCACCATTGGCATTAAGCAACCTTGCCCAAACAACAGTTCCAGTTTTAAGTGCCAACACATCATTGGTTGGCTTAAGCTCTATGCTGTCTTCGTTTAATCGCTTAAAACATGGTTTTGGTAATGTTAGTATTGCAAGTTTGGCGGCGTCATCTGCAGGGATTAATACACTTTCAGGTTTTGCGGACTCATAATAAATAAAGGAAGCATTTGAGCTTCCTATATCAATAAAATCAGCCAGCGCTCGCAGTTGTGCAAGTCCAGCTTTAAGAGATGGCGTTATCATTTAGGCACCACATTATCCTGTATCACTGCATTGAATTGTTGAGAGTGATCAAACGCAGCGATAAAAGTATTAAGATTATTATTTAATCCTAGAAATCGATAATCGCAGTTTTGATCAGGTCTGGTTACGACGATTGGTTGCAGATTCCCCTTATTGAAAAGTACTATCAGGGCATTCTCATACTTCTTGCCTAGCCTTTTTGTTGTTCCGTGAATAGAAGTAATGATTGGCCCTACGCTCAATGCCTGTAGCTTGTTTGAACAATGTTTGGTTTTGTATTTGCATGGCTTCAAGATAACTCTCCAAGATAAAAATAAAACCCACCAAGAATATCGGCTGCCACAGCAGAGTTATACGCATTCTCATAAACATACATTGATGTATCTTCTAGCAATGGCG
>Ga0209426_1001599_pt1 | contig 13101 bp, 10 predicted proteins | sample Deesub1362B_J571_FD_187697 | JGI IMG/M metagenome (GOLD analysis project Ga0209426, IMG submission 187697) | Deep oceanic, basalt-hosted subsurface ecosystem from Juan de Fuca Ridge flank, Pacific Ocean, CORK Borehole 1362B_J2.571 (SPAdes)... ...
CAGGATCCACTGGCCGTTCTGGGCCTGGCCCTCAAGGGCGGTCCGGTGACCATTACCGAGATCGTCCCCGATTCCGCGGCGCAGCGCGCCGGGCTCAAGGCCGGCGACCGGGTAGTGGCATGGGATGGGCAGCCCCTCACACAGGCCAGCGCGCTGATTCGCGGTGTCCGTGCCCGTCCCGGGCAGGAGGTCACGCTAGGTATCGAGCGGGCAGGGGAACGTATTGACGTCAAGGCGAAACTCGACGCGGCGCCAGCGCCCGAAGGCGAGGCCCGTGGGGGGTCTCAGGTCGGCAAGTTGGGCGCCGCGCTCAACCAGTCCGTCCAGACAGAGATCGTCCGGTACCCGCTGGTACAGGCGGTGGCGCGGGCTGCGGACCAGGTTTGGAACACCAGCGCGCTGTCGTTGAAACTGCTCGGCAAGATGCTGGTGGGGCAGGCGTCCCTGCAGAATTTGAGCGGGCCGCTGACCGTGGCTGACTATGCGGGACGCGCTGCGAACATGGGCTGGCAGCCATTTATCAGCTTTCTGGCATTGGTCAGTGTCAGCCTCGGCGTGCTGAATTTGTTACCTATTCCGGTTCTGGATGGTGGGCATTTGCTGTATTATTGCGTGGAATTTTTGACTGGCAGGCCTGTTCCAGACCATTGGCAAGCGATGCTGCAGAAGGTAGGCATCGCGTGCATCTTGCTCCTGACCTCACTCGCTTTGTTCAATGACGTCAGCCGACTGTTTCTGGCGCGCGGCTAATTTCGCGTAGCCGGAGCCCAAGTTGGCAGGGGGCGATCGTATCCCAGGGGAAGAACCTCGTCGGGATCGGGCGGCCGTGCCAGCATTGCCAGGCTTGGAGCCAATGCCCTGCATGAAATCGATGAGGAAGAGGGGATCGACTTTGATCAGAAATAAGCGCATCTCGCTGGGTCTACTGACGAGTGCCATTATTGCGGCTTGGAGCCCGGCGGGCTTTGCCGCCGATCCGTTCGTGGTCAAGGATATCCGTGTGGAGGGCCTGCAGCGCGTCGAGCCGGGCACGGTCTTCGGCTACCTGCCAGTTCGCGTTGGCGAAACTTTCACCGACGACAAGGGTGCGGACGCGATTCGCGCGCTCTATAACACCGGTTTTTTCAAGGACGTACAGATCCGCGCCGAAGACGGCGTTCTGGTTGTCCAGGTCGAGGAACGTCCGGCGATCTCGCAGCTGGAGTTCGTCGGCATCAAGGAATTCGACAAGGACACGCTGCGCCGCTCGCTGCGCGCCGTTGGCGTGGCCGAGGCCCGCTATTACGACAAGGCGCTGATCGACAAGGCAGAGCAGGAGCTCAAGCGCCAGTATGTGGCTCGCGGCTACTATGCCGCCGAGGTGCAGACCACTGTGACGCCAGTGGACCGCAATCGCGTGTCAGTGGTGTTCAACGTTGATGAGGGCCCGGTCGCCAAGATCCGCCAGATCAATATCGTCGGCAACAAGGCATTCAAGGAAAGCACGCTGCGCGATGAAATGCAGCTTTCCACGCCGAACTGGCTCTCCTGGTACACCAAGAACGACCTCTATTCGAAGCAGAAGCTGACGGCTGACCTGGAGGCGCTGCGTTCGTACTATCTCAACCGCGGCTACCTCGAATTCCAGATCGAGTCGACGCAGGTGTCGATCACGCCGGACAAGAAGGACATTTACCTGACGCTGAATATCAGCGAAGGGGATCAATACAAGGTGTCCGACATCCGCCTGGCCGGCGAAACGCTCGGCAAGCAGGAAGAGATGGAGAAGCTGCTGCAGCTCAAGAAGGGCGACATCTTCTCGTCCGAAAAGCTGACGGCCAGCACCAAGGCAATTACGGACCTGCTCGGCACGTACGGCTACGCCTTTACGACGATCAACCCGCAACCGCAGGTGGATAAGGAAAAGCGTGAAGTGGCGCTGACCCTGATGGTCGACCCGGGCCGCCGCGTCTACGTGCGCCGCGTGAACGTGGTGGGTAACAGCAAGACGCGTGACGAAGTGGTGCGCCGCGAGATGCGCCAGATGGAATCGTCGTGGTTCGACAGCGAAAAGCTCCAGCAGTCGCAGGCACGTATCAACCGGACGGGCTACTTCACTGACACCAACATCACCACTGAAGACGTGCCGGGCGCGCCCGACCAGGTCGACGTGAACGTGAACGTGACGGAAAAGCCGACCGGCCAGATCAGTCTGGGTCTGGGCTTCTCGTCAACCGACAAACTCGTGCTGCAGGCAGGTCTGCGCCAGGACAACGTGTTCGGTTCCGGTACCAGCCTGGGCCTGGATGTGAACACGGCCAAGTCGTTCCGTACGATTGCGCTGACGCAATACGACCCGTACTTTACGGTTGACGGCATTAGCCGATCGACAGACATCTACTACCGTACGTCGCGCCCGCTGTACTACACCGGTGATCAGGACTACAAGATCGTCTCGGCTGGCGGTGGCTTCAAGTTCGGGGTGCCGTTCTCGGAGAACGACACGGTGTTCTTCGGCATCGGCTACGAGCGGACGCAGGTTTACACCTCGCCCAACACGCCGAACCAGTACACGGCCTGGCTGCAGAAGATCGGTAAGGCCAGCGGTGATCCGATCAACAACTTCCCGTTCACGATCGGCTGGGCACGGGATCGCCGCGACAGCGCGCTGATTCCGACCAAGGGTCCGTACACGCAGGCCAACCTGGAGGTGGGTGTTCCGGGCGGCGACACGCAGTACTATCGCGCAAGCCTGCAGCAGCAGTATTTCTACCCGCTGTCGAAGTCCTTCACGCTGGCCTTCAACGGCGAAGTGGCCTATGGTCACGGTTACGGTAATACGCCGTTCCCGGTGTTCAAGTACTTCTACGCCGGCGGTATCGGCTCGGTGCGTGGCTACCAGACCAGCACGCTCGGTCCGAAGGACCAGAACGGTAACCCGGTGGGTGGCGCATCGAAGATGATCGGCAACGTGGAATTCGTGTTCCCGCTGCCTGGCTCGGGTGTTGACCGCACGCTGCGACTGTTCACGTTCTTCGACTTCGGTAACGTTTACCAGGAAGGGGCGCCGCTTTCGTTCAGCGATCTTAAGTATTCGACTGGTTTCGGTATGTCGTGGCTTTCGCCGATCGGTCCGCTGAAGGTCAGCATGGGCTTCCCGCTGAAGAAGGACGAAACTGACAAGGTTCAACGCTTCCAGTTCCAGATCGGTACCGCGTTCTGATCCCCACAGAGGATTTGTTTGATGAAAATTTACACTCCACTGGCGAAATCCCTGAGCGCGGCCGCGCTGGCCGCTGCGGCCTTGTGCGCGGCGGCCCCGGCGATGGCTCAGGAGGCGCGCATTGCTGCGGTCAACTCGGAACGTATCCTGCGCGATTCGCAGCCCGCGAAGGCCGCACAGGTCAAGCTTGAGCAGGAATTCTCCAAGCGTGACCGTGAACTGCAGGATATGGCCCAGAAGATCAAGGCCATGGCTGACAAGCTCGACAAGGACACAGCCGTGCTCGCCGACTCGGACCGCCAGCGCCGTCAGCGCGAAGTGGCCGATCTCGATCGCGAATTCCAGCGCAAGCAGCGTGAGTTCCGCGAGGATCTGAACCAGCGGCGTAACGAGGAACTGGCACAGGTGCTGGAGCGTGCCAACCGCGTGATTCGTCAGATCGCCGAGCAGCGCAAGTATGATCTGATCGTTCAGGAAGCCGTTTACGTGAATCCGCGCATCGACATCACCGACGACGTGATGAAGGCGCTGAACGCCGGCAGCACGGGCAAGTAAGCGACGGCGCCAAAGCGTCGTCTGCCGTTTCGATTCTCAAGGAAGTACTGCCATGAAGACACCCACACTGGGTCAGCTCGCCACCGAGAACGGCGCGCAGGTTGTGGGTGATCCCGACCTGGCCGTAGTCGGCCTGGCGCCGCTAGACCAGGCTGGTCCCGGCGACCTGTCTTTCCTCTCCAATCCGCTGTATTTGCCACAGGCGCTCGCCTCGGCCGCAGGCGCCGTCATCGTGTCGCCGGCAGACCTTGAACGCATTCGTGCGGATGGGCAAGCCGAAGGGCGCAATTGGCTGGTGGCACGGAATCCCTACGTCTGCTTTGCCCGTGTTGCGCAGCGCTTCGACCGCGCCGCTAATGCCGACTCACGTACCGGGATCGATCCCCGTGCCAGCGTGGCGCCCGATGCGGTGGTCCCGGCATCCTGTTTTATCGGCCCGAACGTGGTGATCGAGTCCGGCGCCCGGCTCGGCGAGCGTGTTCGGATCCTCGCAAATGCCTTTATCGGCGCAAGCGCGGAGATAGGCGAAGATACGCTCATCTACGCCAATGTTTCTGTATATCATCGTTGCGTGATTGGCGCGCGCAACATCCTGCATAGCGGGGCGGTGATTGGCGCAGATGGCTTTGGTTTTGCGCCGGACATCGGACCGACGGGTGTCGAGTACGTCAAGATTCCCCAGGTGGGACGCGCGGTGCTCGGCAATGACGTGGAAATTGGCGCCAATACGGCCGTGGATCGTGGCGCGATGGCTGACACGGTGATCGAGGACGGCTGCAAGATCGACAACCAGGTGCAGATCGCGCATAACGTGCATGTGGGTGCCCATACCGTTATCGCGGGAACGGCTGCGGTTTCGGGTAGCACAAAGATTGGCCGGTTCTGCGTGATCGGCGGCGCGGCCAACTTTTCTGGCCATTTGAATATCGCTGACCGGACCACAGTGTCCGGCGGTACGTCGATTACCAAATCGATTACTAAACCCGGTGGGCATTACACGAGCGTGTTCCCGTTCACGTCGCATGGCGAGTGGGAGCGAAACGCGGCAATCGTACGTGGCTTGTCAAAGCTGCGCGAACGTGTCGTGCAACTGGAACGCAGGCAGCGCGGTGAAAACAACGCCCCCGCACAGAACAAACAAGACGAAGAGAAATCATCATGACCGCATCCGAAATCGATATCCGCAAGATCCTGAAGCTGCTGCCGCATCGGTATCCGATCCTGCTGGTCGACCGTGTGCTCGAGTTCGAACCGCAGAAGCGGATCAAGACGCTGAAGAACGTGACGATCAACGAGCCGTACTTCATGGGCCACTTCCCGGACCAACCGGTGATGCCGGGGGTCATGATCCTCGAGGCACTGGCTCAGTCCGCCGGTCTTCTGACGTTCGGCGCCGATATGGAGCGCAAGGAAGGTGCGTTGTATTACTTCGTCGGGATCGACGGCGCGCGCTTCAAGCGCGTGGTGTATCCGGGCGATCAGCTTCACCTGAACGTGACCGTGGAGCGCTATATCCGCGGAATCTGGAAGTTCAAGGCCAGCGCGACCGTGGACGGTGAGGTGGCCTGCGAGGCCGAACTGATGTGCACCGTGAAGCAAGCCGAAGGCTAAGCACGGACCCAAAGCAGAACAGACCACAGGACAGCACGTATGACGCAAATCCATTCCACCGCACTAGTCGACCCGAAGGCGGAACTGGCTGACGATGTTACCGTCGGCCCGTTTTCGATCGTCGGCCCGAATGTGCGGATCGGTAGCGGCACGCGGATCGGTTCCCATACCACGGTCGAAGGCCACACCACGATCGGCGCCGGTAACCGCATTGGTCCGTATGCCTCCGTGGGTGGCGTGCCGCAGGATATGAAGTACGCCAACGAGCCGACGCAGCTCGTGATCGGCGATCGCAACACGATTCGTGAATTCACGACGATCCACACGGGCACCGTGCAGGATCGCGGCGTGACCAGTCTCGGTAACGACAACTGGATCATGGCCTATGTGCACATCGCGCACGACTGCTCTGTGGGCAACCACACGGTGTTCTCCAGCAACGCGCAGATTGCCGGCCACGTGGAGGTCGGGGACTGGGCAATTCTGGGCGGCATGAGCGGCGTGCACCAGTACGTCCGCATCGGTGCCCATGCGATGCTTGGCGGTGCTTCGGCATTGGTGCAGGACGTGCCGCCTTTCGTTATCGCGGCCAGCGACAAGAACGGCAACAAGGCGACCCCGCACGGAATCAACGTCGAAGGTCTTCGTCGTCGCGGATTCGATGCTGGCCAGATCGCGGCGCTGCGTCAGGCGTACAAGTTGCTGTACAAGTCTGATCTGAGCTTCGACGACGCGCGGGCGGAAATCACGGCGATGCTAGGTCAGGTCGACGCCACTACCGCTGTGCCGCTGCAGGCGTTCGTGGAGTTCCTCGCCGCGACCCAGCGCGGTATCGTTCGCTGATTCCGGCGCGACATGGTCGACACCGTGCAGGCAGTGCTTCCCGCCGATGCGGGTGCTAATGGGAACAAGCGAGGTAGTATCGCCATGGTTGCCGGTGAGGCATCTGGCGACCTGCTCGCTTCGCTGCTGCTGGAAGGCCTGCGCGCGAGGCTTGGCGAATCGGTGGATTACGCCGGTATCGGTGGCCATCGCATGATGGCGCAGGGATTTGTCTCGCATTGGCCGATGGAAACGCTATCGGTCAATGGCTATGTCGAGGTTCTGGGCTCGCTACGCGAAATTCTGGCCATGCGGCGTGAGATTCGCGAGCAATTACTGGCGCGACCGCCGCTATGCTTCATCGGCGTCGACGCTCCCGACTTCAACTTTGGTCTGGAAGTGCCGCTGCGCCGCGCGGGCATTCCGGTTGTCCATTTTGTCAGCCCGTCGATCTGGGCTTGGCGCGGAGGCCGCATCCGCACGATAGCGCGGGCCGTGGACCATATCCTCTGCCTGTTCCCGTTCGAGCCCGAGATCTATGCGAAGGCTGGCATTCCGGCGACCTACGTCGGCCATCCGCTAGCTGACGTAATTCCGATGGTGCCTGACGTAGCGGGTGCGAGGGAGAAGCTGGCTTTGCCAGAAGGCAAGCGGATCGTGGCGGTGTTGCCTGGCAGTCGGCAGTCGGAGGTGCGCAATCTCGGCGCGACGTTCTTCGCCGCGATGGACCGTATGCATCGCATGGACGGCAACCTCGCTTTTGTGCTGCCTGTTGCAAGCGCACCGCTGCGGGAGATCGTTGCTGGCTTGCACGCGCAGTATCCGGACATCGACCTGACCGTGGTTGACGGCCAATCGCATCTCGCGATGGAGTCCGCCGACGTGGTGCTGCTTGCAAGTGGCACGGCAACGCTCGAGGCCGCGCTGTACAAGAAACCCATGGTGATCTCGTACAAGGTGCCCTGGCTAACGGCGCAGATCATGAAACGGCAGGGTTATCTGCCGTATGTCGGGCTGCCCAATATCCTGTCGGGACGCTTTGTTGTTCCCGAACTCCTACAGGACGACGCGACGCCGGAGGCGCTGGCGCGCGAGACGCTGCTGCAACTCAATGACGAGGGCAATATTGCCTTCCTGCGGCAGCATTTCACGACGATGCACGAAACCCTGAAGCGCGACACGGCGAAGCTGGCTGCCGGCGTAGTCGTCGATCTGATGCGCAGCCGTGGAGTGGTCTGATGGCGCGAACGAATGCTGCGGCTTCTAGCCAGTTGGGCCTGGAACTAACTCAAACCGTTGCTGTGGTGCAGCGCTTGTGTGGGGTAGATGAGGCTGGGCGTGGCCCCTTGGCGGGTCCCGTTTACGCTGCGGCCGTGGTATTAAATCCCGCGCGGCAAATCCGTGGCTTGGCCGACTCGAAAATCCTCAGTGCGGAAAAACGCGAGGCACTGTTCGATCGCATCTGCGACCACGCGCTGGGATGGCATATCGCATCCGCGTCGGTTGAGGAGATCGATTCGATCAATATCCTCCACGCGTCGATGCTTGCAATGCAACGGGCGGTGCAGGGCTTGGCCGCGAGCGGCGTCATTCCCGATCTCGTGCAGGTCGATGGTAATCGTTGTCCGCAGGTAGCGTTCCCGGTCGAGGCTATCGTCAAGGGCGATGCCAAGGTACGGGCAATTTCCGCGGCTTCGATCCTGGCGAAGGTGGCGCGCGATCGTGAACTGTTGAAGCTGCACCAGGAGTACCCTGAGTACGGGTTCGACTCTCACTTTGGCTATCCGACGCCACAGCATTTCACCGCGCTCGAACAATTCGGCGCGACGCCGCATCATCGGCGTTCGTTTGCGCCGGTGCGCAAGGTGCTTGAGCGTGGCATGGTACGCACCATGTCGTCCGAAGCGCCGCCTTTCTGAGGCAGACTCTTGAAGCATGTCACTTCGCGCGACAACGCGCTGTTCAAACAGTTAAAAGCCCTGACAGGGTCCACGCACCAGCGCCGCAAGGCGGGGCAGTCCGTGCTCGATGGCATCCATCTCGCGCAGGCCTACGTGGCTGCGCTTGGGCAGCCCGCGAGCTGTGTGGTGAGCGAGCGCCATTATGACCACGCCGAGGTGCGCGCGCTGCTCGAGAAGATCGACTCGGACAAGCTGGTTGTATTGGCTGATGCGTTGTTCGCGCAGATTAGCAGTGTGGTCAACGGCGTCGATCTGATGCTGGTGATCGATACGCCGGCCGGACATCTCCCGGCAACCATCGATACCGATTGCATCATTCTGGATGGTCTGCAGGATGCGGGCAATGTCGGCTCGATTCTTCGAAGCGCTGCGGCCGCTGGCATTCCACATGCGTTCCTGACCAAAGGTTGCGCATTCGCCTGGTCGGTCAAGACGTTGCGTGCCGGTATGGGCGCGAATTTCCACTTGAATATCGTCGAACATTGCACGCTTGAGATGCTTGAGAGCCGGCTGGCAGTGCCGTTACTGGCGACGTCATCCCATGCGGACGCGGCGGTGTTCGATACAGATCTGCGCCAGCCGGTTGGCTGGGTGATTGGCAATGAAGGGGGAGGAGTCAGCCCCGAGTGGATGGCGCATGTTTCCCGTACGGTTGGCATTCCGCAGCCTGGAGGTTTGGAGTCGCTGAATGTGGCCGCGGCAACGGCGGTCTGCCTGTTTGAAGCCGTCCGGCAACGCCGCGCTAGCGGCGGATAGCACGGACGCCAAGCCGCTTGGCGGTGGGCTGAGTTATCTGGCTCGCCCGGCAGCCGGCTGTCCGGTGCCAGCAGGCTGTTCTGCCTTCTGAGACACCAATTGAAGTAGCAGCTCCACCACGGTGTCGAGTTTCTGGTCGAGCTTGGTTTCGAGGCGCTCCAGTTTCGAATCGAATCTGGTCTCGAGGTGCTCAAGCTTCAAGTCGAACTTCGACTCGAGACTCTCGAAGCGCTCGTCGATCCGCTCAAAGCGCTCGTCGAACTTGTCGAGGCGTTGCTCGACCCGATTAAATCGCTGGTCTGTGGCGGCCTGCTGGGAGTCCAGCCGAGTATTGATTGCCCTGACCTCGGCTGAAACAGTCTTGATGTCCGCAGCGATCAGTGCCCGCGAATGGCTGGACGAATACTCGATGATGGCGAAGGTCCCGGCCAACGACAGTGCGACGCCGCTGAAGATCAGGCCCGCAGCCTTCAGGGCGTGAGAAGAGCCCGAGTACGCCAGTTCGTTGGGTGCTTTCCGGCCTGCCGCCCTGTTTGGCGGGAGGGACTGGCGATCTGCTGTCATGAAGAACATCTATCCGATGCAGGCATGTTGGAACAGCCTTCATCGTGCCCCTATCGGTGCAGCGCCGATAGGGGACGATTCTGAAAACGCCGCCGCTATTAATAGTTGTCCCGATCGACCTTGATTTCCTGGAGGATCGTCGTGGCGATCTCTTCGATCGACTTGTGCGTCGACGACAGCCACTTGATGCCTTCGCGGCGCATCATCGACTCCGCTTCATTGACTTCGTAGCGGCAGTTCTCCACGGCTGCGTACTTGCTGCCCGGACGCCGCTCGTTGCGGATTTCCGTCAGCCGCTGCGGATCGATGGAGAGGCCGAAGATCTTCTGCTTGTATGCATACAGCGCCGAGGGCAGGCGGCCTCGCTCGAAATCGTCGGGAATCAGTGGATAGTTCGCCGCCTTGAGGCCGTACTGCATTGCAAGATACAGGCTGGTTGGCGTCTTGCCGCTGCGCGACACGCCAACCAGGATCACATCGGCGTCTTCGAGGTTCTTGTGCGACTGGCCGTCGTCGTGCGCCAGCGAGAAGTTGATCGCCTCGATACGGTTCTTATAGGCCTCGGTGTCCGCATTCTGGTGGAAACGGCCGATGGCGTGGGTGGATTTCAGGCCCAGTTCCTTCTCGAGCGGCTCGATGAAGGTCTGGAACATGTCGAGGATCATCGCCTTGGCCCGGCGAATCGCCTTGTTGGATTCGGCGTTGACCAGCGTGGTGAACACAATCGGCGGAACGCCCTCGTTATAGAACGCCTCGTTGATCTTGCCGACGGCCACATGTGCCTTATCGGGCGTATCGACAAACGGCATGCGCACTTTGCGGAACCGCATCTCGAACTGGGCCAGGATCGAATGGCTGAACGTTTCGGCTGTGATGCCGGTGCCATCCGATACGATAAAGACCGTGCGCACGGCAGGGCGATTCGTGGCGGGGACCTCAGCGGACTGAGCGGTGGCGTCGGTCGCGCCAGAGGCAGCCGTGGGCTGTGCCAGCGGTTGTGTGCCTTCAGGCGTTTCGGGCAGGGACATGTCTGAACAATTATTTGAAGCCGCGGCTACGCGAAAGTGCGATGCGGCACGGTAGAATAGCGGCGATCTTTTGGCTAAGCAATTCCGCCAATGCCGGCCAGGCAACGATTTGAGGCCGGATTGTCGACAATGTGCGCCGCAGCATCGGTACCACCGATAGCACACGGAATTGCTCAGCCAAGCGATCCGCCGGGAACAGAACGCCAAGAATATGCCGGTCGGTGCAAAAGATTTCTTACTTTGTTTTGAGGCTTTTATGACCAACCAGGTAGATACCGGCGCCTACGTGCTGCCGTTCGAGCAGCTACGGATGCAGGACGTGGAAGTCGTCGGCGGCAAGAACTCGTCGTTGGGGGAAATGATCTCCCAGCTCGCTGGTGCCGGCGTTCGCGTTCCGGGCGGTTTCGCCACAACCGCGCTCGCATTCCGCGACTTTCTTGCGCACAACAACCTGACCAGCCGCATCTCCGAACGTTTGAAGACGCTCAACGTCGACGACGTCAAGGCCTTGGCGGAAGCCGGTGCCGAGATTCGTGGCTGGGTAGCCGCGGCGCCGTTCCAGCCGCGTCTGGAGGCAGAGATCCGCGAGCATTACGCACGCGTGTCGGCTCGCGAAGGTGCCGAGGCATCGTTCGCAGTGCGTTCTTCGGCCACGGCCGAGGATTTGCCCGATGCATCGTTCGCCGGCCAGCAGGAGTCATACCTCAACGTCAGCGGCATCGACGACGTGCTGGACAAGATCAAGCACGTGTTCGCCTCGCTCTACAACGACCGCGCTATCTCGTACCGCGTGCACAAGGGCTTTGCGCATGACGTGGTGGCGCTCTCCGCCGGCGTCCAGCGCATGGTGCGTTCGGATCTGGCGTCCTCGGGCGTGATGTTCACGATCGATACCGAATCGGGTTTCCCCGATGTGGTCTTCATCACGTCGAGCTACGGCCTGGGCGAAACGGTTGTGCAGGGCGCGGTGAACCCGGACGAGTTTTACGTCTTCAAGCCGATGCTGCAAGCCGGCAAGTACCCGATTATTCGCCGCTCGATCGGTTCGAAGCTGATCAAGATGGAATTTACGAAGCCGGGCGAAGCTGGCCGCGTGAAGACCGTGGACGTGCCGCCTGAGCTGCGCAATCGCTATTCGATCACCGATGACGACGTGGCCGAACTCGCGCGTTACGCAATGATCATCGAGAAGCACTACGGCCGTCCGATGGACATTGAGTGGGGCAAGGACGGCAAGGATGGCAAGATCTACATCCTGCAGGCCCGCCCGGAGACCGTGAAGAGCCAGTCGGCCGGCAAGGCCGAGCAGCGCTTCAAGCTCAAGGGCACGGCACCGGTGCTGACCAGCGGTCGTGCGATCGGCCAGAAGATCGGTACGGGTCCGGTGCGCGTGATCAACGATCCGTCCGAGATGGAACGCGTGCAACCTGGTGACGTGCTGGTGGCCGACATGACCGACCCGAACTGGGAGCCGGTGATGAAGCGCGCTGCGGCAATCGTGACCAACCGTGGCGGCCGTACCTGCCACGCTGCGATCATCGCGCGTGAACTGGGCGTGCCCGCTGTGGTGGGTTGCGGCGATGCGACCGACTTGCTGAAGGATGGCACGCTGGTAACGGTGTCTTGCGCCGAGGGTGACGAGGGCCGGATTTACGACGGCCTGCTCGAAACCGAAGTGACCGAGGTCCAGCGTGGCGAGATGCCCGAGATCGCGACCAAGATCATGATGAACGTTGGCAATCCCCAGCTTGCGTTCGACTTCGCGCAGATTCCGAACCACGGCGTCGGCCTGGCCCGCCTCGAGTTCATCATCAACAACAACATTGGTGTTCACCCGAAGGCGATCCTCGACTATCCGCAAGTCGATGCCGACCTGAAGAAGGCCGTGGAATCGGTGGCGCGTGGCCACGCCAGCCCGCGTGCGTTCTATGTCGACAAACTGGCGGAAGGCATTGCGACAATCGGTGCCGCGTTCTATCCGAAGCCCGTGATCGTGCGTCTGTCGGACTTCAAGTCGAATGAGTACAAGAAGCTGATCGGCGGTTCGCGCTACGAGCCGGACGAAGAGAACCCGATGCTGGGCTTCCGTGGCGCTTCGCGCTACATCTCCGACGACTTCGCCGAAGCGTTCGAGATGGAATGCAAGGCCATGAAGCGCGTGCGCGACGAGATGGGCCTGACCAACGTCGAGATCATGGTGCCGTTCGTGCGCACGCTGGGCCAGGCCGAGCGCGTGATCGAACTGCTGGCCAAGCACGGCCTGAAGCGCGGTGAGAACGGTCTGCGCATCATCATGATGTGCGAAGTGCCGTCCAACGCGATCCTGGCCGAGGAGTTCCTGCAGTTCTTCGACGGTTTCTCGATCGGCTCGAACGATCTGACGCAGCTGACGCTGGGTCTCGATCGCGACTCGGGCATGGAACTGCTTGCGAAAGACTTCGACGAACGTGATCCGGCAGTGCGTTTCATGCTGCAACGCGCCATTTCGACGGCGCTGCGCCTGAACAAGTACGTTGGCATCTGCGGTCAGGGCCCCTCGGATCATCCGGACTTCGCGGTCTGGCTGGCCAAGGAAGGCATCAAGTCGATCTCGCTGAATCCT
>Ga0209426_1001600_pt1 | contig 13099 bp, 10 predicted proteins | sample Deesub1362B_J571_FD_187697 | JGI IMG/M metagenome (GOLD analysis project Ga0209426, IMG submission 187697) | Deep oceanic, basalt-hosted subsurface ecosystem from Juan de Fuca Ridge flank, Pacific Ocean, CORK Borehole 1362B_J2.571 (SPAdes)... ...
TTTCTCTCTTAGTCCTCATTGTTAACCCCATTTCTTCGCCTCCTTAAATTCCTTGACTTTAAAAGGAGGCTTAATTTTAATATATTTCGTGTAGATTTTCTCATGAGGCAACGATTCAATTTCATATAGATTTTAAGTGATTCAATTCGAATACTTGACAATTTAAGTTAAAGTATTAAAATAAGTTGTTCAAAATCTTTATGAATGATTTTTAAAAAATGAAAGTAAAAGATACCTTAAATCTTCCAAAAACAGCATTTCCAATGAAAGCCCAACTTCCAAAAAAAGAACCTGAAATTTTAAATAAATGGGAGAAAATCGAGCTCTACAAAAAAATTTTAGAGAAAAGAAAAAACAGTCCTCCCTTTATTCTTCATGATGGACCCCCTTATGCTAATGGAAAAATTCATTTAGGACATGCTTTAAATAAAATTTTAAAGGATTTCATCGTCAAGTCTAAAACAATGCAGGGGTTCAAATCTCCATATCTTCCTGGCTGGGATTGTCACGGATTGCCCATTGAAATAAAAGTTGACCAGTTATTGGGCGAGAGAAAAAAGGAATTATCTATTATTCAATTTAGAGAAGAATGTAAAAAATATGCAGAAAAATACATAAATATTCAAAGAGAAGATTTTAAGCGCCTTGGAGTTCTGGGAGAATGGGATAAACCTTATCTAACAATGTCTCCAGAATATGAAGGTGATGTTATCAGGTGTCTTGCCTCGTTCTTTGCTTCAGGAAATATTTATAGAAAAAAGAAACCAGTTTTATGGTGCATACATTGCCGTACAGCACTTGCAGAGGCAGAAATTGAGTATAAAGACCATGTTTCGCCTTCAATTTATGTCAAATTTCCCTTAGTATCAGATATCAGTAAAAAATTTCCGGTATTAAAGGGAAAAAGGGTCTCAGTAATAATATGGACAACAACTCCATGGACTTTACCAGCAAATTTAGCAATCGCCTTTCACCCTGATTATGAATATTCTGCATTTCAGGTAAATGACGAGGTATATATAGCAGCTAAGAGATTGATTCCAATTGTGGCAGAGGCTTTAAATATCTCTGAATATAAAATATTAATTACTTTTCAAGGTAAAGAGATAGAAGGACTAAAAGCAAAACATCCTTTTCTCGAGCGAGAGTCTCTCCTTTTACTTGCAGATTTTGTTACCCTTGATCAGGGAACAGGCTGTGTTCACAGCGCCCCAGGTCATGGTGAGGAAGATTATGAAATGGGTTTAGCCTATGACTTAGATATTTTTGCACCAGTGAATGAGGAAGGTAAATTCACCTCTGAAATTCCAGAATATGAAGGTATTCAGGTTTTTAATGCAAATGAGCTTATCATTAAAGATATGAAAAAAAAGAAAACTCTTCTTGCAGAAGAAAAAATAACCCACTCTTATCCCCATTGCTGGAGATGTAAAAACCCTGTTATTTTCAGAGCAACTGAACAATGGTTTATATCAATAGATAAAAACGATTTAAGAAAAAAGGCACTGGAAGCAATTGAAAAAGTAAAATGGATTCCTGAATGGGGAAAAGAAAGGATCTATAATATGATGGTTTCCAGGCCTGATTGGTGCATCTCAAGACAAAGAATCTGGGGAGTTCCAATACCTGCTTTTTACTGTGAAAATTGTGGGCATATTCTTGCAAATGAAAAGATTGCCTTAAAGGTTGCTGATGTGTTTAGCAAATATGGTTCTAACAGCTGGTATGAATTACCAGTAAAAGCATTTTTACCTCCAAACATTAAGTGCCCAAATTGTGGATCAGAAAATTTTACAAAAGAAAACAATATTCTTGACGTATGGTTTGAATCTGGTGCAAGCCACAGTGTTCTTGGAAAAAGAGAGGATTTATCCTGGCCTTCGAATGTTTATGTTGAAGGACATGACCAATACAGAGGATGGTTTAATAGTTCTTTAATTATTGGAATTGGGGTCAAAGGTGCTCCTCCATATAAGGAAGTAATAACTCATGGTTTTGTTTTAGATGAACAGGGAAGGGGCATGTCAAAATCCCTCGGAAATGTGATTGAGCCTCAGGAAATTATAAAGGAAAACGGTGCTGAAATATTAAGATTATGGGTTGCGATGCTGAATTATAAAGAAGATGCGCGTCTGGGCCCAGAAATTCTTCAGAGAATTGTCGAAGCATATCGTAAAATAAGAAATACATGGAGGTTTATTCTTGGAAATCTTTATGATTTTCAACCTGAAAATCATACTGTCCCCAAAGATGAGCTTTTAGAAATAGATAGATGGATTTTAGAAAAGACAAATAAAATTGGAAAGAGGATTTTAAAAGCATATAATGATTATGAATATCATATCGTTTTTCATACTATTTACAATTACTTTACGGTTGATTTAAGTGCCTTTTATTTAGATATTCTTAAAGATAGACTTTACTGTTCCCATCCTGATTCCCCTCTAAGAAGATCTGCTCAAACAGCGCTGTTCCATATTCTAAAAAATACTCTTCTTTTAATGGCTCCAATTTTACCTTTTACAACCGAAGAGGCATGGGAACATATGTGTGATTTCGAAGGAAAAGAGGAATCCATTCATTTATGTTTATTCCCTGAATTTAAAGAGAAGTGGGTAACTGCTGAAGAAGAAAGAAACTGGGAAAAGCTTCTCGACCTAAGGGATAGAGTTTTGAAAGAGCTTGAAAAGGCGAGAGAATCTGATTTAATCGGCAACTCCCTTGAGGCAAAAGTCGAATTGCTCTTACCCTCCTCGGATTCTTCTTTTTACGAAAAATATCACTCTGAGCTTCCATCCTTATTCATTGTCTCTCAGGTTAAAACAGATTTTTGGGAAGATAATGATATAAAAATAACTATTAAAAGAGCAGAAGGAGAAAAATGTGAGAGATGTTGGAACTACTCCATTGAAGTTGGGAAAAATAAAGATTTCCCAACTTTCTGTCCAAGATGCATTGAAGTCCTAAAAAAACTAAAAGCTAAAAACTAAAAATGAAAAATTACAATGAAAAATTAAAAACTGATTTAAAAGAAAGAGCTTATCAATATGCACTCAAAATAATTGATTTTATTGATAACTTGCCAAAGGACATCTCCACCAAAATGATTGCGGGGCAACTTTTAAGAAGTGCAACTTCAATTGGTGCAAATATAATTGAGGCTCAAGCTAGTAATTCTAAAAGAGAATTTATAAATTTTTTTCATCATTCTTTAAAATCGGCTAACGAAAGTAAATTTTGGCTTGGGCTTTTAAAGGATACGAATAAAGCAAATAGAGAAGAAGTCGAGATCTTATTGAAAGAAACAATAGAATTAGGGAATATCCTTGGTTCTAGTTTATTAACCTTGAAAGGAAAAAAATAATTTTTAGTTTTTAATTGTGGCTTTTAATTTTTCGCTTTTAATTTTTGGTTTTGATGCGTGTTTTAAATAAATTTAAAAAAGAAAAATTTTATTATCTTGTTATACTTGCAATTTTCATTATTGACTATTTAACAAAACTCTGGATCACAAAAAAGATTCCTCCCTATTATACAAAGGAAATTATAAAAGGCTTTTTCAACTTGACCCATATTCACAATAGAGGCGCAATTTTTGGATTTTTTGCTAATTCTGAGAATCCCTATATTTTTATTTTTCTAACCATTCTTTCCTTAGGAGCATTTATCTTTATTATTTACTATTTTCTAAGAATACCTATTACTGAAAAATACTTAAAAACTTCATTATCATTGATCCTTGGAGGAGCATTTGGTAATTTATTTGACCGTCTTTTACGGGGCTATGTTGTTGACTTCTTTGATTTTTACATAGGTAAATACCACTGGCCTGCCTTTAATATTGCTGATTCATCAATAACCATAGGAGCAATAATTTTAATTATTATCATATTCTTTAGGAGACCAAAATGTACCCTTTGCTCATAAAAGTCGGCCCTCTCACCATACATACTTATGGGCTATTACTTGCAATTGGAGTTCTTGTTGCATTTATTTTTATATATAAACAATCTAAAAAATATGGACTTCCTGCGAATAAAATATTGGATTTGGCTTTTTATACTGTAATAATTGCCTTACTTGGAGCAAAAATATTTCTTTTTATCGGAAATTTTTCATATTATATAAAATACCCTAAAGAAATAATAAGCATGGCACGCTCTGGAGGAGTTTTTCAAGGGGGACTCATCTTTGGCTTTCTGTTTGCTATTTGGTATTTAAAAAAGCATAAACTTCCCGCATGGAAAGTGGGTGATATTGTTGCTCCTGCATTGGCATTGGCACACGCAATCGGAAGACTTGGTTGTTTTTCTGCTGGTTGTTGCTTTGGAAGAGAATGTTCTTTACCTTGGGGAGTTACCTTTAAGAGTGAATATGCGCATAATTTAACTGGAATACCAATAGATTATCCTATACACCCGACTCAATTATATGAGGCAATTCTAAATTTTATGAATTTTTTAATTTTATTTTTTGTTCTAAAGAGAAAAAAATTCGATGGACAGGTTTTTTCTTTATATTTAATTAATTATTCAATAATCCGTTATTTTGTTGAATTCTATCGAGGAGACCATCCTCCAAAGGCATATTTAATTCAAGGTTCTTCTCCATATACAAGTCTTTCAACTTTTCAATTAATATGTATTATAACTTTTATAGCTGGAATTATACTTTACTGGTTTCTAAGAAAAAAGCATGTCTGAATATCTCAGTTTTCGTGCCTCATCGTTAGAAGGTGGTCTTAGACTCGATATTTTTCTTTCAAAAAAAACGGATTTGAGTAGGTCTCAAATTAAAAAATTAATTGAAAATGAGAAAGTCAGGGTAAATAAACAATTCAAAAAACCAAGCTATATTGTCAAAGAGAATGATTTAATCGAAGTTGAAGTCCTACCACCTGAGAAAGACGAGATTAAGCCCCAGCCCATCCCTTTAAATATAATTTATGAAGACAATGATATACTTTTAATCAATAAACCTTCAGGAATTATTGTCCATCCAGGAGCTGGAGTTAAAGAAGATACATTAGTTAATGCACTCCTCTTTCATTTTCCTGAAATAAAGGGCATTGGCTCTGAAAAAAGACCTGGAATTGTCCATCGACTTGACAAGGATACTTCTGGTCTTATGGTAATAGCAAAAACAAACAGAGCATACTTAGAATTGCAAAGACAATTCAAGGTTCGGGAAGTTGAAAAGAAATACCTTACATTAGTAAAAGGAAAAATGCCTTCTATGGAGGGAAAAATAGAAATTCCAATAGGAAGACATATAAGGGAGAGAAAAAAAATTTCTATAAGAACGACTAAACCTAAAGAAGCAATTACTTATTATAAAGTTATCGAAGAAATTAAAGATTTTTCATATCTTGAGGTTAAACCAATTACAGGAAGAACACATCAGATAAGAGTTCATCTTTCCTCTTCTGGTCATCCAGTGGTCGGAGATAAAAAATATGGTGGATGTAATTTAGAAATTAAATGCCCTCGCCTATTTCTCCATGCTTATTATCTTTCCTTTATTCATCCAACATTAGATAAAAAAATAGAATTTTCTCTTCCCCTTCCAGATGATTTAAATGATTATTTAGAAAAACTGAGATATGTCCACAAGAATTAAAATATTCCTTCTGCCTTTCGGTTTTCGGTATTATTAAGGTATAAAAAAGCCCGCCCATTCCAAAGAATGAGCGGGCGAGTTTCCACAGGAACTAGAACTCGAATTAGAAGCTGAACCTCACACTGAACTTGATAACTCTGGTTCCACTTACACCAGTGACCTTCTTATAATTACCTTCTAATCTAACTGTTCCCTGAGTAGTATTCTCTGCTGCTGGATACCAGATGTAAATGTCATCCTCACCAACACTTACATTTGTCCAGCCAAGCACATTAAATGCATCTATATACACGCCAAGGCGACCAAAATCTCCTATTGGAAATTCTTTTTCAACTCTGAGGTCAAGAATATCAGAAGAACGACCTCTTCTTGTGCCTGGTGGCTCGAAGTAAACCCAGTAATAATCGCGATCTGCATTATTAGCTGCGCACCAATCTTTCGGAGGAACAATGTATCCACCTCTTGCCCATGGAGCACCACTGAAGTGACGATAGTAACCACTTAAGAAGATTCTGTAAGGCAACTGAACAGTACCCATTAACTTAATCTGGAGAGGTCTATCAATACTGATTCTTCCATATCTATTGACGAAGAAATTAGGAGTATCTGCTGCACCAGACCAACCCCAGGACTCGCCATACCAACCACCGATATTACCATATGCCTTGCTGTATACTACTGAACCAGCAAACTGCCAGCCATTAGACATGCGCTTATTGAAAATGAATTCTAATGCCCAGTATTTTCTCTTCAGCTCAGGAACATTATGAGCTCTCCAGAAGAATGGAGGACAATCTTTTGTCCTTACATAGAAGGTAACCTGTGTATCTTCATATTCATCTGTACCAGGAACAATTGTTGTAAATGGGACCCAATATTCAGGTGCATATTCAAGAGTATAGAGCCACTTTTGATCATCAATAGACCAGGCTGAATCTTCGAAAATATTCTTCTTGTTTTTGTAAAGGAAGTTCACACCAATTGAGAAGTCTTTGAACAACTCGTGCTGGATTCCAATCAGGTACTCATCATTAATTGGAGATTTGGTCCCAGGCTCAAGTTTCTGCTTCGCTAATTCAATATCCATCACTCTGTAATCATATGCTGGATGAGGTACAAAAGTATCGCCCTGATCTACTTCATTATTCATATTGGTATCAAACCAGTAGAATCTGAAAGCTCGAGGATAGAATGGATGAAATACTGAGAAATATTGGATCATCATGTATTCTGTATATCGAGCAAATGAACCCTTAAGAGCTGTCTTGCCGTTCCCAAATACATCCAGAGTGAATCCAATTCTTGGAGACCAAGCATTCCATACCATAATGTCTTTCCAGTCTTCTGATCTGAGCTCATCCCATGGATTTATACCATTTGGATACTTGTCTGGATACAAGGAAGCTACATATGGTCTAATTATGTTTTCTCCAATCCAATAAGAGAGGTCAGCAGATCTTCCTTTTACTACTCCAGGCTTCCATCCTGTAGAGCGGTCGAAACGAATACCAACATTTAATGTAAATCTGTCTGCAAATGTTACTGAATCCTGGATGTAAGCACCAATTCTATTTGCCTTATCAATTATCTTGGAGGAACCTTGTTCAGTTCCGCAGGTAAAGAAGTAAATTCTTCCAACGATGCCACCATAATAGTGAATGTCATTTCCCCACCAATATGCAAGGAGATTATCCTTTCTCCACCAATCCCAGTCACCATATGCATCCTCATATTCGACTCCCATCTTAATCTCGTGGTCACCACCAAGGAAGTCATCCTGGAACCTGGTTAGATAAGCACCTACCTGAAATCTCTTTCTCAGATATGTCTCATTAAATCGAGCAGTAGTAAATCTTCTACCTGTACTTGCATCATAGTAGTATGGTAATCCTCTTGCTTCTTCCTGAAGTGGTAACGGGAACCATCTATGAACATATCCAATTCTCAGATCGAGAAATGTATTCTGGTCAATAATGTAATTGATTATACCATTTCCAGTGTAGTCTTTTTCATGATCCCACACTCTTGTTGCCTGGAATGGTAAATTCCATCTTGGCTGTTCATACATTGGACGATAACGATCAACGTAATTGAACATTCCCATTACTTTCAAGCTGGGTGTAAGCTGAGCTGTTAATTTGATGAATCCCATCTTTTCTTCGTGGGTCCAGTTGTATGTTCCATGGTGTACACCAAGAGGATCAGTAAAGGGGATGAAGTTTGTAAACTGCTCTTGCTTGATGTATCGGATATTAGAGAAGAACCAGACTTTATCTACCATAATTGGACCACCAAGACTAAAGGAACCATCAAACCAGCTTTTATCAACTGTAGGCTTAGAAACACCAAGCGCTTGAATTTGTTCATCTGTCCAAAGGTGCTGAGCAAAATCACTGTTTGTGTAATAAACTACTGCACCACCACTAAACTTATTACCCCCTGACTTTGTAACGATATTAATATATCCTCCGTCAGTGTATCCAACTTCTGCAGGGTGACCAGCAGTTACAATTTCCACCTCATCCATAACATCAAAATTGATATTGGTGAGTGGATACATAACCACTGGGTCATTCATATTAACACCATCGAATGCATAAGTATTGCTTCGAACTGTTCCACCATGAATAGAAGAAGTTCTTCTATATGTTACTCCTTCTGAAACAACACCAGGTGCAGCATTAACAATATCATACAAGTCTCTAGCTATAGGAACATTTCTCAGTAATTCAGAAGTCATTGTTACTGCTATTTTTGAAGATTCAACGTCCACTACTGGTGAAGGAGCTGTAACTGTTACTTCCTCTTCAATTGTAGCCATTTTCATCTGAATGTTAACTGTCACTGTCATACCAACGTGGACAATTATTCCCTTTCTTTCAATTGTCTGGAAACCAGAGAGCTCTGCTCTTAATGTATACTCTCCTGGAGGAACAGCAGGAAATCTAAAATCTCCGCTTGCAGTTGTTACGAATGTTCTGGATCCAATCATTTGTGGAGAGGTAATAGTAATAGTTACGCCTGGTAATGGATTTCCTTCTTCGTCCGTGACTGTTCCCTTGATTGAACCTGTTTGTCTTTGAGCCCAAACAATAGTTGACAATGAGAAAATTAGGAGGGTAATTAATAAGCTTTTAATTATTTTTTTACTCACGGTTATTTAACCTCCTTAAAATTAACTTAAATATTAATTGCCCTTTCCCACCTTAAAGGCCAACGCCTTTAAGGCCCTTTCTTTTTTCCTTTTTGATTCTACTTTTATTCCCACCTCCCTCTTCAATTGTTTTACTCCATTCTTTTGGCATGCAATATTCATGCCAATTTTTTTAAAAATATATATTTTCTTAAATCATTAAAAATCAATGACTTGATTTTTTAAATTTTATAAAAAATCTTTTATATTTAATAAAAAATTCAAAATTTTGAATTTTAATCCAAATTTTTGAATCCTATTTCTGTTATCGTTTCTGAAATTTTCAAGTAAATTTTTTAAGCCTTAAATAAACCAAAAAGCCTATTATGATTAAATAATTGACTGTAACGATGGACAAATGCATATAAAGCCGAAAAAGTTCTCTCCCTAAAATTTCATAGAGTGTTCCACCTATTAAGAATAGATTAAAAATAAGGAAGTATTTTAAAATTCTTGGAAATAATCCAAAATAATTGATTAAAATCATAATTCCAAGAATTGAATAAAGATAATTATAATACCACCCAAGGGGAGAAAGGAGAGGAATTAAAATAAACAATATAGAACTTTCGAGAATTTCAGCATTTTTCAACTTCTTTTTAGTGCCAATTTTTATTATGTATATTGTTAATAAAGCCAAAAAAAGCATAATTAAAATCAATAAAATTCTTATAATAGTTTCTCTCCCATCAAACCACTTAATTAAAAGAGCATAAATTGAAGCATTATCATAAGCTCCAAGAAGCGGTGGAGTGGTGAGGGAAAGATTATGTTTCCAGGTGGTAAGTAGTCTAATATTGCCTTTTAACCCATATTGGACCGAAGGTAAAAAGAGAACAATAAGGGAGAACACGAAACTCCACAGAATAATTTTAAATTTTTTTTTGACAATAAAATAAGGCAAAAAAATTAAGGCATAAAGTTTAATCGGGAGAGTAAAAGCCCAGAGGAAACCGGCCAAAACCTCTTTATTTTCTAAAATTTTAATTAACATCAAAAGAAGAAGAAAAATTATAAGACAATTAATCTGTCCTAATTGAAGCTCTCTACCATAAAATTTAACTAATATCAAAAAGGTGAGCAATATTAAAATCCATGCTCTTTTTCTTTTTGCAGGTAATAAGTGATATGAAAAATACAGAGATAAAAAATAGGTAAATAGAACAATAAAATACCATATTGTCTTTGCGAAGGTTAAAGGCAGAAATGAAAATGGGACAAATAAATATGCTGAAAATGGCAAATATTTAAACTGCTCATGTCCATCCGACAATCTATAGAGATTCTCGCTCTTTAAAATTCTTTTTCCTGCTCTATAACAGACTTCAAAATCTGTCATTTCATTTTTTACTTTGAAAAGGAATAATAAGAGGAATGCCAGAAAGATAAATATAAGTAAAATAATTATATAATTTCTTTTCATGATATTCATTCTCATACAAGCTTTTTTACTTGTCAAATCTTATTTGACAAGTAATAGCTATTTTTTTATATTTTCTTTTCAACTAATATGTTCAAATTTTTAAAATCAATATTAAAAAGGAGCGCACCAAAATTTGTGTATTCAAATAAATATTGGGTGAATATTGGCAATCATGTTTTCCCAGTTGAGAAATATAGATTAATTTACGAAAATTTAATTAAAAAGGGAATTAAAAGAAAATATATAATCACGCCTAACCCAGCGAATGAGGAGGATATTTTACTCGTTCATACTCCTAAATATGTGAAGAAATTAAAAACAGGCTCGCTTTCTTCTCGTGAGATAATGACTCTGGAACTCCCCTATTCAAAGGAATTGATGTATTTTGCATGGTTATTCGTTGGAGGAACAATTGAAACCTTTAAATTGGCGTTAAAGGAAGGTGTAGCGATTCATGTTGGAGGTGGTTTTCACCATGCTTTTCCTGATCATGGAGAAGGATTCTGTATCCTCAATGATATCGCAATTGGCTTAAGAAAATTGAAGAAAGAAAATAAAATAAAAAAAGGCATGGTAATAGACTGTGATGTCCATCAAGGAAATGGGACTGCTTTTATTTTTTCAAAAGAATCTGATATTTTTACCTTTTCAATTCATCAAATGGATAATTATCCAGCTGAAAAACAAAAAAGTGATATTGATATCGGACTCTGGTCTGGAGACGGCGATTGGGAATATCTTGAAGCCTTAAAAAAATTTATTCCAAAAATTTACACGGATTTTAACCCTGATTTAATTGTTTATTTAGCAGGTGCAGACCCCTATGAAAAAGACCAGCTTGGAGGCTTGAAATTATCCAAAAAAGGATTGCAAGAAAGAGATAAAATCGTTATTGAGAATGCTTTAAAATTAAAGATTCCTGTTGCCATTCTTTTAGCTGGCGGGTATGCATTTGATGTAAAAAATACAGTCGAAATCCATTTAAACACTATCAATCTAGCAATTAAATTATTCAGAAAATACACTTAAAAAACTTCGTGATCAATCCAATTAAGATATTCCTTAAATCCTTTTATAATAGGCAATGCAATTATTTCTGGGACTTTATATGGATGTAAATCACGAAGTCTCTCTTCCACTCTTTTATACATATCCTTCTTGGTTTTTATTATAAGAACATGCTCTCTTTCATTATCTATTTTACCCTGCCACCAATAAAAAGAATTCCCAGAAGGAAGAACAGTAACACATGCAGCCAATCTCTCCTCAACGAGTTTTTTAGCAATTTTATTAGCCTCTTCCTCCTTATTTACTGTTGTAAAAATTACAATATAATTTTTCATCATTCCTGTAAGAAAATATGAGCATAGACTTTAGCGTCATCAACCATATTATCTATTATACAATATTCATTTGGTTGATGAGCTGTCTCGTCCATTTTTGCCCATACAGCTGCATGAAAGCCTTCTCTTCGAAAGAAAGCAGCAACAGTCCCTCCTCCAATACCCATTGGTTTTGCCTCTTTGTTATAAACCGCTTTTATTGCCTTTTTTAATTTTTGAACAACTTCTGAATCTACAGGAGTTGAAGGTGCAGCTGGTGCTTTCTGAGCATAATCCTTTTCAATCTTTACCTTAAATTTTTCCTCTATTTTCCTAATCATCTCATCTATTTTAGCCTCAACTTCCTCAAAGGAATATTCTGGCATTACCCTGCAATCAAGATAGAAAACATCATCTCCAGGAATTGTATTAACATTGGGCACATTTGGTTCTTTTTTTGTTGGCTCAAAAGTAGAGTAAGGAGGGTCAAAAAGAGGGTCTTTATGGCTAAAAATCTGATAGAGTTTATCAAGTTCTGTAATCAAATAAGAGGCAGCCTTAAAACTATTAATCCCCTTATGAGGCATGCTTCCATGGGACTGTTTCCCAATTGTATGAAATTTAAGCCACAATAATCCTTTCTCTGCAACTTCAATCATTGTTCCTTCTTCATTTCCAGCGTCAGGAACTATAATTATATCCTGTTTTCTGAAAACATTTGTGTTTTTAAGAACATATTCTATCCCTTTTCCGCTGCCTGTTTCTTCATCTGCAACAATTGCAAGCCCAATATCATAATTTGGTTTAATACCCTCTGCTATTAATGCTTTAATTGCAAAAATAGAAGCAATCATTTCCTGTTGATTATCTTCAACTCCCCTGCCATATAATTTTCCCTCTTCTATCCATGCCTTGTAAGGGTCGCCTCTCCATAAGGAAAGCTCCCCTGGAGGAACAATATCCATATGGGTCATTATCCATATTGTTTTCTCAGAGCTTTTACCTCTATAAAAGGCAAGTAAATTAGGACGATATCCTGAAGGCACATCTAGATCAGGAGCCCTAACTTCCTGAATTTCTGTTATTCCAACTTCATTTAAAAGTTTTTTAATCAATTCTGCTTTTTCCGCTTCTCCTTCGCCCCCATTAATTGGAGAAAGAGCTGGAACAGCGGTTAATTTGATTTGCCAGTCTATCATTTCATCCCTTAAATCTTCGATTCTTTTGCATAAAACTTCAAATTCCTTCATGATTTCTCTCCTTTAATTTCAATTTTTTTCTTAACAATATTATCATTCGATTAACCATTAGGCAAGTATTTTTTAACTTCTTAACCAAAATAGATATAGACATATTTACCAGTTAGAGAGGAAAAAGTTAATAAAGAGAGTTGAGGCTGCCCATCACATCCTGGGTATAATAAAGAGTTTGAGAGTTCCCTGGTGGAGGGAGCCGCATCCTCTACCAGGATGGAGGACAGCCCCATGAGTGAAAAACCATTAATAACATATCATGAATTGAGAAAAATTTCACCTTCTAAGG
>Ga0209426_1001602_pt1 | contig 13072 bp, 20 predicted proteins | sample Deesub1362B_J571_FD_187697 | JGI IMG/M metagenome (GOLD analysis project Ga0209426, IMG submission 187697) | Deep oceanic, basalt-hosted subsurface ecosystem from Juan de Fuca Ridge flank, Pacific Ocean, CORK Borehole 1362B_J2.571 (SPAdes)... ...
ACTCCTGAAGATGCCTTCTGGAGCAGGTTGCCGGTAGAGGTGAGGGTGGGTGTTGCTTCAAAGCTTTTCGATGAGGTGTTGGGGGAATGAGTAGGGTTTATAAGGTCAAAAATTTCAGGACTATACATGATGAACGAAGCTATTGAAATTTTAAAGGAGATCAAGTTGAAGCTTGAGGAGATCGATAAAAGGCTTAAAAGAATCGAAGAGGAAATCTTCGATGAGCTGAGTGAGGAAGAGATTGAAGAAATTAGGAAAGACATAGAAGCATACGAAAAAGGGGAGCTTGAGACGATATCTCTCAAAGAACTGAAAAAAGAGATAGGAATCGATGATGTTTAAAGTCGTCCTAAAGAGAGGAGTAGCTAGGGATTTGAGAAAGTTGAGTAAAAAAGACAAAATAAGGATTTACAAAGCGATTGAGAGGTTGGAAGACCCTTTTCTTCTGGATGTTAGGAAGATTAGAGGTCTTGAGGACACTTATGCAGTCAGAGTAGGAGATTTTAGGATCGTTTTCAAGGTTTATTTTGATAAGAGAATTGTCTTGGTAACTCGAATCGACAGAAGAGAAAGAATCTACGATCGCCTGTGAGATGATAATTTGGCTTTAAAAGACTTATGAGTTAACAAAACCCCCTTAGCAAACTTTTTCTCTCCCTTCCTTCAAATCCACTTTCTGAAGTGGTTTGAACACCCCGTTCTCGTAGATTGCTTCGATTATCTTTCCCATGCTTTTAATTCAATTTCAAATCTAAAAGCTTTTGCCGTCAGACCTCAATAACTTCAAGAAAATCCACGCGCTTGAAGTCCTCGTCGAAGGTAGCTATCTTTCTGATTCCGTAATGCCTGCATGTGGCAGCGATTAAGGCATCGTTTGGGAGGAGGCCGTACCTGAAAGCTAAGTCCACCGAAGACTCGGTTATGTCCTTGGTGATGCCTGCCATTTCGATAATATCGGAGTCCAGAGCAGTCAGGATAAAATCTTTCAGGTAAATCCTAACGGGTTCGTACTCGCTACTGTACTTGGCGAACTTGTCAGCTACCGAATACCTACCGGTTTTCCCAAAAATCCTCTCTGTTTCGATATAAAGGAGCTTGAAGAATAACTCTTCTATAACGTTCGGCGAAATGACAGCTTTGTTCTCGTTTATGGCGAAATCCAGGAATTTTAGGGCTATTTCGTGTCCGTAATAGTGCCTTATGAAAACGGATGTGTCAATAAATATTTTCATTCTCAAACCTCTTTTCAAGCTCTCTAATTTTTTCCTCCGGCATTTTCGCCATAACAAACCTTTTGAGATCTATTCTCCGGAGCAAAATCCTCACTCTCTCCCCCTCCCTCAAATCTACTTTTTCAAGGGGTTTGAAGACTCCGTTTTCATACACGGCCTCGATGATTTTGGGCATGTAATTAACTAAACTCAAGCAAAGAAAAGGGTTTCGACGGAGGTTTGATTACACTCTCACGATCTCAAGAAAATCCACGCGCTTGAAGTCCTCGTCGAAGGTAGCTATCTTTCTGATTCCGTAGTGCTTGCATGTTGCCGCTATTAAGGCGTCGTTTGGGTTCTTTTTGATGAAATTTCTGAGGCTGTAAGCGTTCTTAATGTTTAATCTTTTCTCAGCTACGAGTCTCAAACCCGTATAGAGTGATTCCTCGTAAACCGCAACGCTTGCAACGGGATTGAACGTTGCTTCCATGTAGAACTTTCTTGCTTCCTCCGTTTTCTCCGTTCTGATTATCAGAGAGAGTATGAAAGACGTGTCTAAGAAGATGTCCACAGCTCATCCCTCAACATCTCTATTTTTTCAGTTGAGATTCGTTCACCTAGGTCTATCGGTTCGAATCTTAGCATTCTCCTCTCTATTTTAAGCCTAACCCTCTCCCCCTCCTTCAAATCCACTCTTTCAAGGGGCTTGAACACCCCGTTCTCATACACAGCCTCTATGATCTTTGGCATATCTTGATTTGGTCGAGGAAGAAGAAAAGGGTTTCGCCGATGTTTGTGCTCGGGCACAGTTAATGCTTCAGATAGATCAGAAACTCCACAAACCTGTCCAGCAAGGGAAGGCAGAAGTGGATGTCGTAGGGGCTGAAGTAGCCGAGGGTTCTGTCGGAGATTAGAAGAATGATGGGCAGAAAAGCGAGAGGAAGGATGTCTGCTTTTGTTTGCTCGCTTAGTCTGTCAAAAAACGTGAGAGAGATCAATATAGCTGTAGACAGGCATAAATACACATATTTTAAAAACGAAGAAATATCTACAAAGAGAGAGGTTAGGGTTACTGTTGTTAGAACATAGAGTGGTAGGATGATGATGCATATATACATAATTTACCCCGGAAAATATGTTTGCCGATTATTTCAACAGGCAATGGTAACCCGAAGACTATTAAGCTGAAAAAATATGGATGGTAGCTCATCATCAAACCAAATAGCGTCATTACAGTATCTCCCGGACAAGAGAGTGAATACAATAACGGAGATAGACGCTGTCCCATTGAGTGGTTTGGCAAAGACTGTAAGACCAGCAAATATTGAAGCATATGGGGAAATTTAAACAATTTTGGTTCAAATGTTTGTGCAAGTGATATATGGACAGCAAGATGGGAGAAATGGATGGGGCATGACTTTTAGTCGTTATGTTCGTAAGCCACTGGCGTGACGAAGATAAACAAAATTACAAATCACACTATCAATCTTTTGCTTTAAAATTAATGATTTTACATTTATAAGAGAACAAATAAACACTCAATCCTCGAACGGAAAAATTATGCAGAGGTCAGACTTCAAGGAGAAATGCAGAAAAGCCGTAGAAAAGTATAAATTTTTTAAAAAATTAGAAATTAGAGTTTATATTATATATAGGTATCAAGTATAACTTGCTCTGTTCCATCAGTGAATGTAGCTTTAACAACTACATGGTCGTTATTCTTGCCCGGTGTTCCTGCTCCACTGCATGTATAGGTATCTCCTACACTCGGACTGCTATCTGGAACACCTGTACACCCTGTAGGCGTTGTAATATCTATCTGACTCACAAGATCTGCATCAGGACCACCTTGGAAAGTTACTACTATGTCACATTGAGTGGAACTACAGTTCACTTCAGATGCAGTGGCCGCAACTGTGTATGTTTTCTTCACACTGCTCCCCATACCGAACACAAAGCTCGCAATCACTGCCGCCAATATGACGGTTATTGCCACCATCAGTATAACGCCGATCACTGGCGACACACCCTTCTCATCCATTCTCCTCATCTCACCACCTCCCTACACATGGTGGCCAGCTGTGAACCAGCTGTGAGCCAGCCACCATTAACATTATTATTATTACAACAACAATTATATAAAGTTTTCGCCTCAGGAATTTATGAGGTGAAAATTTTTTACTGCCCCTTGTAGTTGTTTCTTTTGTAATAAAAAATATATCCTCTTCAATGTTACACCCCGCATCTTTAGTTTTAATGCAATCTTCAAGAAAAATCCTTTTCGATTTCTTCAGACAACTCTTTCCTGAACACGGCTCTACATTTCTCAAGTTTTTGATAGCAGACACGTAGCAATCGGCGAATGTAAAGTGTATTGTGGCCTCATTTTCGCCACCTCCAAGTAGGGGATTATAAAGTTCGACGCTGAGATTATGATAGGGATTAGAATCGGAATAAGAAATGCGCCGACCGGGATTTGAACCCGGGGCGGGGGCGTGGCAGGCCCCAGTGTTTCCAGGCTACACCATCGGCGCTTGCTTTATTTTCTCAGAGTGTGTTTAATAAGGCTTTCGTTTGCTTGATTAACTCATGTTCAGTTTTGTAACAGTCGGCAGAATCTACATAGACAAAGACTGTCTGGAAGGCTATACCTCAAGAAGAGGATTACGGAGGTCGGAATCGAAGTTTAGTCTGAGGAGAACAAGATTGTTGTTACCAAACTCTGAGCTCCGGCAAGAGTTATTTACTTCATTGATCAAATTACAACCATGAAGTTCAAGGTCATCCTTGAAGAGGCTGAGGAGGGCAGATACGTCGTTTACGTTCCAGCCTTACCGGGCTGCGTTTCTCAGGGCGAGACCAAAGAGGAAGCCATCGAGAACATCAAAGAAGCCATTGAGGTCTATCTCGATATTGATGATGCTCAAATCGAGACCGAAATCAAAGGCAAAAAGGCTGAAGTTGTTGAGGTTATTCTTTGAGGTGCTCTTATTGAAACTACCAATATGTCTCTGGGAGAAGAGGCGATTTTAAAGCACTATATAAGCACTGTATAAAGCAGGCTTAAGAGTGGTCAGACAGAAAGGCAGCCATGTTCGAATGGGGAAGAAGACCGACGAGGGAACTATCAAAGTCACTGTCCCCTGCATCCATCTCTCAAAAAGGGAACTCCCAGAATAATACTGAAGCAAGCCGGATTGAGTGTTGAAGAATTCTTAGAACTGCTCTGAAACTTCGCTCATCTCACCAGCCTCCTGTAACAGTCAGGACAGAGAGGCTTGATTACGACCACAAGGTTTATATAGAAATTCCAATCCACCAATATTTGCAATAGAGGGGGTGATGGGGTATGGCTACGTTACAGGGGACACCGGTTTTGATACTTAAAGAGGGGACACAGAGAACAGTTGGTAGGGATGCACAGAGGATGAACATTACGGCAGCGAGGGTAATTGCTGAAGCAGTGAGGAGCACCCTTGGACCGAAGGGAATGGACAAGATGCTTGTTGACAGCCTCGGTGATGTTGTTATAACCAACGATGGTGTTACAATTCTCAAGGAGATAGATGTCGAGCACCCGGCTGCAAAGATGATCATCGAGGTTGCAAAGACACAAGACAATGAGGTTGGCGATGGTACAACCACCGCCGTGGTTCTTGCTGGAGAATTGCTGAAGAGGGCTGAAGAGCTGCTGGATCAGGACATTCACCCAACAATAATTGCAAGAGGTTATAGACTGGCTGCATCGAAGGCTCTTGAAATCCTCGACAGCATCGCCATTGACATAGATGTTGAGGACGAAGAAATTCTGAAGAAGATTGCATCAACGGCTGTAACGGGCAAGCACTCCGAATATGCACTTGATCATCTTGCATCCATTGTTGTTGAAGCTGTTAGGAGGGTTGCAGAGAAGGTCAATGGCAAGTACAAGGTTGACGAGGACAACATCAAAATCGAGAAAAGGCAGGGAGGAAACGTTGCAGATACCAAGCTCGTTAATGGCATCGTAATTGATAAAGAGGTCGTGCACGCAGGAATGCCTAAGAGAGTTAAGAACGCAAAGATTGCAGTGCTGAAGGCAGCTCTTGAAGTAAAGGAGACTGAAACAGATGCCGAAATCAGAATAACCGACCCAGATCAGCTGATGAAGTTCATCGAGCAAGAGGAGAAGATGCTCAAAGAGATGGTTGACAAGCTGGCAGAGGCAGGGGCAAACGTTGTGTTCTGCCAGAAGGGTATTGACGACTTAGCCCAGTACTACTTGGCTAAGGCCGGAATTCTGGCAGTGAGGAGAGTTAAGCAGAGTGACATCGAGAAGATTGCCAAAGCATGTGGAGCGAAGATACTCACAGACCTCAGAGAAGTTAATAGTGCTGATCTCGGAGAAGCTGAGCTGGTTGAGGAAAGGAAAGTTGGAGACGAGAAGATGGTGTTCATCGAGGGCTGCAGAAATCCTAAGGCCGTCACACTGCTTGTCAGAGGTGGCAGCGAGCATGTGGTTGATGAGGTCGAGAGAAGTCTGACAGATGCAATAAAGGTCGTCAAGGCTGCCTTGGAGAGTGGAAAGGTCGTTGCTGGTGGTGGAGCTCCAGAGATTGAAGTGGCGCTGAGGCTGAGAGACTGGGCGCCATCACTTGGAGGAAGGGAGCAGCTTGCCGCAGAGGCCTTTGCATCAGCAATGGAGGTCATACCGAGGGCGCTGGCTGAGAATTCAGGTCTTGATCCAATTGACATCCTTGTTGAACTCAAGAGGGCTCATGAAGAGGGCAAGAAGACCTATGGTGTTGACGTTTTCAACGGTAAAGTCGTCTGCATGGAGGAGAGAGGTGTGCTTGAGCCCTTGAGGGTGAAGAAACAGGCAATAAGCAGTGCCACAGAGGTTGCAATAATGATCCTGAGAATTGACGATGTCATCGCTGCCAAAGGGCTTGAGAGCAAAGAGGGGCCTGAGGGCGAAGGAGGAGGAGAGGAGGAAGAATCTTCTGAAGACTGAATTTTTTAATCTTTTTCCTTTAACCACATAAAGAGCTTTTCAAAGGCTCTTCTTCTGTGCGAAACTCTGTTTTTCTCCTCCGTCTCCATTTCAGCAAATGTTCTCCCATTGTAGAGGAATATTGGGTCGTATCCAAAACCCCCTGCTCCTCTCGCCTCTCTTGCAATCTCTCCCGAAACCATACCTGTAAAAATGTGAACATCTTTTCCATCGAAATATGCCACCACTGCCTTGAAGTATGCCTTTCTGTTCTCCTCCCCTTTCATGAGCTTCAGTATTCCCTCATTGCCAATAGTCTTGAAAACGTAGCTTGAATAAGGTCCCGGAAAGCCCTTCAAAGCCTCAACAAAAAGCCCGCTATCTTCAATGACAAAGTCTCCGTCTACTTTCTCAGCCAGCATTTCCGCACTCAGCTTGGCTATTTCTTCAAGAGAGTTTCCCTGTGGCTCTATATATTCCATTTTCAGCCATTTAACCTCAACACTGTACTTTGCAGCAAGTTCCTTAGCCTCTCTGAACTTTCCCTCATTGGAGGTTATGAAGTACATGCCCTGAAGTGGAGAATGGATTAAAAAATGGTTTGGCAAAATGGTAAATATTAAATAATCCAGAAAAATTCGAATGATATGCCAACACAAGCAGCTCTTCAGGCTCTGTCAATTCTCAGAGATGCATCCCAGTTTCAGTGGTATGTCATTACCCTCTTTTTGGTTGTGATTTACATCTACGCCTCGGAAATTTCCGCTAAGAACTACAGGGCTGTGTTTGCTGCGTTAGCCTTCTGGGGGATGGACTGGTTTAACGAAATCTGGAATGCTCTCGTGTTTCACTTCACAAATTACGCTGCCGTATGGATGGCGCCCGGAAAGACTTCCTATCTAATCCTCATTGGGTTGAATATTGAAATATCAATGATGTTCGCAATAATGGGTATTGCAGCAACAAAGATTCTACCTGAGAACAAGAACGAAAAGGTATTTGGTGTAAACAACAGAATTTTCTATGCGGTTGTACTTTCCGCAGCCTGTGTATTTGTTGAAATTCTGCTGAACGCTGCCAATGCGCTTGTCTGGGAATATTGGTGGTGGAATACGAATATGCCCTTCCTGATCTTTCTCATTGGCTACCTGCCTTTCTTCCTCGTAGCCTACTGGGTGTACGATATGGACTCAACAGAGAAACAGGCTGCAGTGACCTTTGGTATTCTTGGATTTGATATGACACTATTGGCAATATTCTCAGGATTTCTTGGATGGATTTGAAGGGCTTGGTTATAAAATCAAACCTGAATAAACTCCAGAGTTATGCCGATGTCTTTCTCCGTGTCAAGGTACGCGTACCTTACACCAGCTATCTCGCCCTGCTCAACAACGTCAATACCCCTCTTCTTGGCAATTCGGAGTTTTTCATCCAAATCCTTCACAAAGAATCCAATGTGGTGCAATCCCCCTCCCTTACGCCTGAGAAAATCTGCATGGATTGTCTCGCCCTCGATGACCTGAATGAGTTCAAGTTGCACCTCGCCGAGATTGGTCAAACCAATTCTGATCTTTCCTCTCTCCTGCTCCGTTTCGAAGGTGACAAAGTCAATGCCAAACTTTTCCTTGAAATACTCAGCAATTCGATCGAGGTTGTCGGTAACAACCCCTATCTGATCTATTTTCAGGTCGCCAAATTCGGATGACATGTTAAAAATGGAACGATAAAAAATAAAAATGTATCTGTAACATCCCCAGACTCGTAAAATTTACCTTATCACCAGTATTATTTTCAGTATTATATAAGTCGTGGAGCAAGTTTTAGATTACGTGTTGAAATTAGGCAAGAGGGTTTAACAAAACATTAAAATCCAACTTCACCAAGTTTCTCTTTTTCTACAACCTCTCTTATTACAGGATCAAGGTCTAAATACTCTAATCTGTCTATGATAGCAATTGAAGCGTGAAGCGAATCGAAAAAAGTTAGTTCTCTGTATTTCTTCCTCAATTCCGCCGAAAGAGCTAAATGCTCCGCTCTCAAGCAAGCATACTGAACCTTAGTATACATTTTTATTGCATCCTCGATAGATAGGAAAGCGGTGCTAATGATATCTTCATCCAACCCCTTACTTCTAAGCAAAAGTGAAAGCTCGATAAGGGAAGGAGAAGATATGTAGAGTTTGATCTCGCCTTTTTTAGCTTTTTTCAATACATCCATTGCTCTTTTATGGTGAGAATCATCAGGATTCAGTGCAAGGAGAAAACCTGTTTCGACAAGTGCTCTCATTCATTCACCAGTTTTATAGCTTCACTTTCAGCGACCTTTCTAATTTCTCTGGAAAAGCTCAAACCAGAAAAAGCTTTCCTGAGGTTTTCAAACGGGTCTTCTGCTTTTCTTATAACCAATTTATCTCCCTCTACGGAGATTGCGACCTCGTTATTAATCCCAAGTTTCTCTCTGATTGCCTTCGGTATTGTTATTCTACCCCTTTTATCAATTTTGACCCTCATTAAATTAATTTACCCACAGAAGTTATAAAATCCTATCGTTTTGGTGTTAGGCCCAGTAAAAGAATAAATTATCTCCACAAAATGTTTCCGGCTGGGTTTGATGGCAGGAAATAATTTTAGAAAATGACAGAATTACCTATTAATCTTCCCAGCTAAACTCCTCGCAATTACAATCCTCTGAGCCTCGCTCGTCCCCTCGTAGATGGTTCCAACCCTTGCATCCCTGTAGTAGCGTTCAATGTCGTATTCCTTGCTGTATCCGTAGCCCCCAAATATCTGCAAAGCCTCGTATGTAACCCTAACAGCAGCCTCACTCGCAAAGAGCTTTGCTGCTGAGCTTAAAGCTGGCAAAGGTTTGCCCTGATCTATCAGCCACGCTGCCTTGTACACCATAAGTCTTGCAGCCTCAATGTCCTTCCACATATCCGCAAGCTTGAACTGGATTGCCTGATGCTCGATCAGAGGTTTTCCAAAGGCCGTTCTTTCCTTCGCATATTCCAAAGCCCTCTCGTAAGCTCCAACCGCCATTCCGAGATGTAATGCGGCAATTTTAACCCTGCTCTCGTTGAAAAACTCCATGAGCTGATAAAATCCTCTGTTCTCCTCCCCGAGCAGATTCTCTGCAGGAACCTTTACATTTTTCAGAGTGATCTCAGCAGTATCGTGGCAGTTGAGTCCCATCTTCTCTATCCTTCTCGCTTCATAGCCCTCAGTATTGGTCTCCACAATGAATGCCGTGATGCCCCTGTGAGGGGGTTCCACCTCAGCCGTCTTCGCCATCACAAGGGTGTGACCAGCGACGCTTCCGTTGGTTATGAAGGTCTTTGAGCCGTTGAGAATCCAGTATTCTCCCTCTCTAACAGCCTTAGTCCTCATCGCTGCCACATCCGTCCCGCAATCTGGCTCGGTAATGGCAATGGCTGATGGAGCTTTACCGCTCACAACTGGAGGGATGTATTTCTCCTTCTGCTCCTCTGTGCCATATCTCAGAATCATTGGAACGCCGAGGATAGCCAAGTCAATGGCAGTTCCGATACTGCTGTCCGCCCTCGTTAGCTCCTCGCTGATTATAGCTTCACCAAGATAGTCCATCCCCGCCCCACCATACTCCTCTGGAACACTCGCTCCCACATAACCAAGCTTTGCGGCCTTTCTGAATATCTCCATTGGATACTCCCTTTTCTCGTCATATTCCTTGCCGTAGGGCATTATTTCCTTCTCGGCAAACTCCCTCACTGCGTTCTGAAGCATTCTGTGCTCTTCATCAAGCTCAAAATTCATCCTTTCACCTCTCCAGTTTAAACATGGGAACTACCCTTCTCTTCTTGTCCGGGTAGAAAGGCTCTGTCGGAAACTCCTTGCCGTAAACGCTCACTCTCGCCCCTATCAGTTCTTGGCCAAGCTTCTCTACCTCCTCATTCGGCAAATCAATCCTTCCAACGATCCAAGGCCCCTCGTCAAGCTCGACCATTGCAACGGTGTATGGAGTTTCCTCAGTATAGCCTGACGGAGCTACATAGGTTGTGGTGAAAGTCCTTATCACACCTCTACCGCTCATCTCCACAGCTTCAAGGTTCCTGCTCCCACATTCATCACATGTCGCTTTCGGCGGACACGTGTAGCTACCACAGTCATTGCACTTTTGGCCGATAACCTTTCCCTCTAAGAGGGCGTTGAAGAAGTCAACAAACCTCACATTCTCACCTCCTGTGCACGCTGAAAATCATGTTAACCAGCGTTCCAAAATCTCCACCAAGCGTGTCGGTCATTGCTGTTTCTGCATTCTTTACTGGATTCTCCTTGAATTCCCCTCTCAGCTGCTTAACCACCGAATAAACTTGTGATACGCCAGTCGCTCCAACAGGATGCCCCTTACCAATCAGCCCTCCATCCGGGTTGACTGGCAGATCACCATCAATACTCGTAACACCATCCCTCACCGCATAGCAACCCTGCCCATACTCGAAGAAACCCATGGCTTCAGTGGCTATTATCTCCGCAATTGTAAAGCAGTCATGAATTTCCACAAAGTCTATGTCCTTGGGACTCATGTTGGCTTCCTTGAAGGCCATCTGCGATGCCGTCCTCCTCGGAACAGCTCTAATTATATCCTCCTTCTGCCTGAACAGCCCACCCGCTGAAGACTGTCCCGTCCCCCTCACGTAAATCGGCGTGTCAACCAAGTCTTCAGCTAAATCGGCAGCTGCGATTATCGCGGCACTCCCACCATCGGTCATGGGACAGCAGTCCAGAAGTGTTAGGGGTGAGCTTATCATTCTCGAATTCAACACATCCTCAACCTTCAAATCTCCCAGCTTGCCGTAGAACTGTGCCTTGGGATTGATGGCCCCATATTTATGGTTCTTAACAGAAACCATGGCCATCATCTCTCTCAGCTCCTCAAGTGGAATTTCGTATTTCTTGGCATAAAGCCTCGCCGCCAAGGCGAACACACCCGGAAATGTTAGACCGGCAGTGATTTCGTAAACCCCATCTACCGCTGTAGCCAATGCCCTCGTTCCAATTTCAGTTCCCGCTGTGTAAAGCCTTTCACTCCCGCCAACAGCCACAATATCATAATAACCGGCAGCAACAGCCCTCACAGCCTCCCTGAAGGCGACACTCGAAGAGGCACATGCCCCCTCGTATCTAATCGCAGGAATTCCCCTCAGCCCAATCTCGTCGGCCATAAAACCTGACAGATTACCAGAGCCGTCAGTCATCTCTCCCACAAAGTTTCCGTAGTAGAGAGCCTGAATGTCCTTCAGCTCAATGTTGGATCCTTCAAAAGCTTCATAAAACGCCTCAGCAAACAAATCAACAAGTGATTTATCCGGATGCTTTCCGAACTTTGTCATTCCAACTCCAAGAACAGCAACATCCCTCAAAAACAACACCCCCTAAATCTTTTCAAAATCCCTACCCTCTTTAAGGGTCATGAGGTAGAGAAGGTAGTTGAGCTTGTTCAACCACTCAACAACGTTCATACCAACCACACCTTCTCTGTAAAGCCTTACTGCTATCCTCTCTGCCCTCCTCACAACAGCCCTTGCAACGCTCAGGAATGCAGTTGGCTCGTCCTTTTCAAGTATGACGAAGCTATTAGGCTTCCTGACAGCATCTTCAAACTCCTTCACTTTACCCATAAGCCACTCATAATCACTCTCTGCGAGAGAGCTTTTCGCGTACTCTACACCAACAACAAACATCTTTCTCTGAACTTCCCCAAGCGTTCTCTTTACCTCTTCATCTCTCGCAAAAACCTTTGCAAGCCCTATGAAGGCATTAGCCTCATCCAGAGTCCCCACATACCACGCAATGTTGGAATCTTTACTGACGACTTTTCCGTTGGCAGTAACTGTTACGCTACTATCTTTCCTTTGCATTTTTTAACACCTCTTCCACTATCATATCTGCCGCTGTATATGGATCAATTTCATTCCTCGCAAGCTTTGCAATCACATCTCTGTAGTTCGTTTTTTCCTTAACAAGCTTAATCACGTCATTCATGACAATCTCAAAGAGTTCTCTCTTTACCCTCTCCTTCCTCCTCTTCTCTATCAATCCCGTCTCCTCCATATACTTGAAATGTCTCTCAATGGCATCAGCAAGCTCTGCAATCCCCTCTCCCTTATCTGCCACAGTCTTTATAACCGGAGGACACCATCCCTTCCTGCGCTCAAAAAACTCACCGCTCGCAACCCTCGCCTCGTCTGCATGAGTCATCTGGGACAGCATCTGAACGCTCTCCTCATCCAGAGAGAGCATGTATCTCAGCCACCTTTCAACCTTCTCCGCCCCTCCGAGATCAGCCTTGTTGACCACGTAAATATCTCCGATTTCGAGAATTCCTGCTTTGTTAACCTGAATCTCATCTCCAGTTTCAGGCATCATTACTACCACTGAAGTATCCGCAACCTCTATGATGTCAACCTCGCTCTGCCCCGCTCCGACAGTCTCAACGAGAATGATGTCGAAACCGAAGGCGTCGAGCAGCCTTACAACATCTCCTGTCTTCGCCGCTAAACCTCCAGCCCTACCGCGAGAGCTCATACTCCTGAAGAATACTCCTGGATCCGTCCACAGAGGTTTTCTTGAGTCCATTCCATCCAGCCTTAACCTGTCTCCAAGCAAGGCTCCTCCTGTAAAGGGTGAACCGGGATCAATGGCTATTATACCAACCTTCTTTCCTCTTTTTCTAAATTCCTCCGTCAGCTTACTAACCAAAGTGCTCTTACCAACTCCCGGAAAGCCAGTAAGTCCCACAATGTGAGCTTTGCCGGTATTGGTAAAAATCCTCTTCATTATCTCCTTCGACTCCGGATATTCGTTTTCCACGTAGGTTATGGCCCTCGCTAAAGCCCTTCTGTTGCCGGAAA
>Ga0209426_1001603_pt1 | contig 13056 bp, 13 predicted proteins | sample Deesub1362B_J571_FD_187697 | JGI IMG/M metagenome (GOLD analysis project Ga0209426, IMG submission 187697) | Deep oceanic, basalt-hosted subsurface ecosystem from Juan de Fuca Ridge flank, Pacific Ocean, CORK Borehole 1362B_J2.571 (SPAdes)... ...
GGAAGGGACCTCCAGGGCAGTCCAATTGCCCGGAGGGGATGCAAGGAGGTTGAACTCGAGAAAGTGTCTATCGTCTACACCCACCGGAAGCACCATCAAATTTACACCACTTGACAAGACGCTAACTTCCCTATCGGGGAGCGATGTTCGAACTCACCCTTGACAATTCCCAGGGATGGTGGTATGATATGCGCGCTTTTAGCACTCAAGCACCTTGAGTGCTAAAATGTTCCGTTGTCGATCCCATTCATCTTCGTGAGGAGGTGGCAGATGGGCATCAAGATCAAGCCGCTAGGTGATCGTGTCGTTGTGGAGCCGATCGAAGAGGACGTGCAGACCTTCGCTGGTGGCAAACTGGTTCTGCCGGACACCGCCAAGGAGAAACCGCAACAGGGGAAGGTGCTGGCGGTGGGTCCGGGCCGTCGGGACGAGGAGGGCAAGCGCATCCCGATGGATGTGAAGGTCGGCGACACGGTCATCTACGCCAAGTACTCCGGCACGACCTTCAAGACCCCTGAGGGGAAGGAGTTCCTCATCCTGAAAGAAAGCGACATCCTAGCGATCGTCGAAGAGTAAGACCCACCAATCCCTGAATCCGAAACCAAAAGGAGGAGACGATGGCGAAGCAACTGGTTTTCAGCGAAGAGGCACGCGCGAAACTGAAGCGCGGTATCGACACCTTGGCTGAAGCAGTGGTTACCACGCTGGGGCCGAAGGGCCGCAACGTCGCGTTGGACAAGAAGTGGGGCTCCCCCACCATCACCCACGACGGGGTGACGGTGGCCAAGGAGATCGAGTTGCCCGATCCGTTCGAGAACATGGGGGCCCAGTTGCTGAAGGAGGCGGCCACCAAGACGAACGACATCGCCGGCGACGGGACCACCACGGCGACCCTCCTGGCCCACATCATCATCACCGAGGGGATGAAGAACGTGGCCGCTGGCGCCAACCCGATGCTCCTCAAGCGGGGCATCCTGGAGGGGGCCAAGGCGGTGGTCAAGTCCATCGAGGAGCAGTCGATCGACGTGACCACCAAGGACGAGATCGCCAACGTGGCCGCCATCTCCGCCCAGGATCGGGAGATCGGCGAACTGATCGCCGAGGTGATGGACAAGGTCGGTAAGGACGGCGTGATCACCGTCGAGGAGGGGAAGGGGCTGGAGTTCGAGACCGAGTACGTCGAGGGTATGCAGTTCGACCGCGGTTACATCAGCCCCTATTTCGTCACCAACCCCGAGTCGATGGAGGCGGTGATCGAAGAGCCCTACATCCTCATCCACGACAAGAAGATCTCCGCCGCCGAGGACCTGATGCCCATCCTCGAGAAGTTGGTCCAGGCGGGTGAGCGCAACCTGGTGATCATCGCTGAGGACGTGGATGGCTCGGCTCTGGCGACTCTGGTCCTCAACAAGATGCGGGGTCTGCTCAACTGCCTGGCGGTGAAGGCCCCCGGCTTCGGCGAGCGGCGCAAGGCCATGCTCCACGACATCGCCATCCTCACCGGCGGCCACGTGATCACCGAGGAGGAGGGCCGCAAACTGGATAGCGCCACGCTGGAGGACCTGGGTCGGGCCGACAAGGTCGTCTCCACCAAGGAGGAGACCACCATCATCGGCGGCCGCGGCGAGGAGGAGGCCATCAAGGGCCGGATGGAGCAGATCAAGGTCGAGATCGAGAAGTCGACCTCCGACTACGACCGGGAGAAGCTGCAGGAGCGGCTGGCCAAGTTGGCTGGCGGCGTGGCCATCATCGGCGTCGGCGCGGCCACCGAGACCGAGTTGAAGGAAAAGAAGCACCGCGTCGAGGACGCCCTCTCGGCGACCCGCGCGGCGGTGGAGGAGGGTATCGTGCCCGGCGGCGGCGTGGCGCTCCTGAACGCCATCGAAGCGCTGGACAAGGTGGAGATGGAGTTCCCCGACGAGCAGACCGGGGTGAACATCCTCCGCGCCGCCCTGGAGGCCCCGATGCGCCGCATCGCCGAGAACGCCGGTTACGACGGCGCGGTGATCGTGGACACGGTCCGCCGTATGCAGAAAGACAAGAAGAACCCGCGCATCGGCTTCAACGTCCTCACCGGCGAGTTCGTCGACATGGTGGAGGCGGGGATCATCGACCCGGCCAAGGTGACCAAGGGCGCGGTCGAGAACGCGGCCTCCATCGCGGCGATGATCCTCTCCACCGAGGCGCTCATCACCGACATCCCGGAGGAGGAGAAGCAGCAGACGCCGATGCCGGAGTACTAGTCAGCGCGGCGGACCGAGGGTCCGTCTGGCATCAAACAAAAGAGGGGCGCTTTTCGACAGCGCCCCTCTTCAGTTTTACCACGGAGACGGAGAGGGCACAGAGAGGAAATCTGCAGAACCCTGTGCCCCCCTGTGGTGTGGGAAGTCCTTAGGGGGCCGACCGCATCACCAGCGGCAGGAAGGTCCACGCCAAGCGGCGGTAGGTGTAGTAGATGTCGCCAGCGCCAGCGGCCCCCTGGGACCATACGGCGTGGAGGAGCCGGTCCGGGCCCACGTCCAGCGCGACCTCGCCGATCCCGGCGGCGTCCTGGGCCAGCGATGTCTGAGAGCCCGGCCAGCCGAAGCGGGTGCGCAGCACGGTCCCTTCGTCCCAGGCGGTGTAGAGTGGTCCACCCCGCATCGCCGCCGCTGCTCCGGTCGCCGTCGCCCCGGAGGTGGAGAGGGTGATCGACGAGGTCCAGGTCAGCGTGAACCCGCGGCAGGCGCGGATGGCACCTTTTTCCTCCCACAGCGCGTAGGCCCGCCCTCCCGTCGCCGCGACGGCCGGGCCGAAGGAGGAACTGGTGCTTTCGGAGAGGTTGGCCGCTACCATATCCCATTGGCCGGTGGAGGGGTCCCGCTGCTTGTGAAAGACGTCGTACGCGGAGAGGAGTCCGTCCTTTTTCTGCCAGACCAGGTGGATCACCCCATCGGTGCCAGCGGCGAGGCGGGGGGTGCCCAGCACGGCCGGATCGGCGACGGCGACCACGGGGAGGACGGTGGGCCAGGTGGCCCCGCCGTCATCGGAACGGGCGACGTAGATGACGTATTGGCCCGTCGGCCGTTCGACCCAGGTGGCGAAGAGACTCCCATCGGGTGCGACGGTGATGTCGGGCGCGGAACTGTTCCCGCCGAGGGAGAGGCGTTGGGGTGGTCGCCAGGTCCCGCTCACGTAACGGGTGGCGTAGATATTGACGGTAGGGCTGATGTAACGGGCGAAGAGCAGGACCGGGGTGCCGTCGGCGGCGACGGCCAACGCGGGGCTGTCGCCCTCGGATACGGTGATCGGAACGGTCCACGTGGCCCCGTCGGCGCTGGCGGCGTAGTACAGATAGGTGGTCGTGCTGACCACCTCCTCCCACACCACGTGCCGGGTCCCATCTGGGCCGACCGCGATGTCTGGTGCGCCTGAGTCCCCCGGCGTGATCGCCACCGGGACGGGCGTGCCGATCTCCGGTGGGCTATCTGCGGTGGCGGCGAGGTTGGGAAGAAGCAAAAGCAACAGGCCGACAGCCAGGCTGGCGACCGCCATGATGCACAAGGCGCGTATTGGGAAGGGCATCGCTCGACCTCCTTATTGCAAACCACAGAGACGCAGAGGGCACAGAGCCTCTCTTTCTCTTCAAATCCAGCCACCTGACACTTTTGAGGGGAGCCTCCCGCGGGTTCCCTACGGCGCACCCGAGCGCTGTAAAGGGTGCCCTGGCTGGTCATTTGCACTGTCAAACTGTGCATTAACCTGCGGGAGGCTGGCAAACTTGTCAGGTAGCCAGTCTTCAAATCAGAGATTTCTCTGTGTTCTCTATGCCTCTAGGGTCTCCATCCCGGCGATCGTCCTACCCCTGTTGTTTTAGGTTGCAGGAAGCGGTGAAAGGGGAACCGGCCACGGGGGCGAGTCCCCCGTGGCCGGCTCCGCCGGCAGGCAGGCTGCTAGTCCTCATCCTCGACTTCGATGCGCAGCGCCAGCAACACCCCGTTCTGCTCCCGGGCTTTCACCTCGACCCGGGCCCCGACCTGCAGGGGGCCGTGGCTCTCGTCGATCATCGTGTTGCCGTCCACGGTGACGGTGAGGCCGTTGTCAAAGGTGATGGTGCTGCCGTCCATCGCCTGGACGATGGCGGTAAACTCCACCTTCGCCCCTTCTTCGGAGTCGGTGATCTTGTGGATCTTGACGGCCAGCACCGAGCCGTCGGGCTGCTCCGTGCCCTCCACCTTGACCTTGTCCCCTACCGCGATGGGGCCGTGCTCGATGGTGGCGGAGGAACCGTCCACGGTGACCCCGCTGACGATGTAGATGGACCCGTTGATGGCTTCGACGGTGCCCTCAAACTCCACGTGGGGCCGGTACTCGTCGCCACCACCATCGTGCGACCCCTCGACCTCGATCTCGATAGCGACGATGGAGCCGTCGGCCAACCGCTTCGCCTCCACCTCCACCACGATGCCAACCTGGAGGGTGCCGTCCTTGATGATGGCAGCGCTGATGTCCACCACCATGCCGGCGACGGTGATGAAGTTCCCATCCATCGCCTCGACGACGCCGCGGAACTCGATCTTCTCCACCTCGTCGTCACCCGGCATGCCGGTGTGCTCCAGTTCGATCTTCCTGGCCAGCAGTGAGCCGTCGGCCAGGGCAAAGGCCTTCACCTCAACCCAGGCACCCACCGTGATGGAGGCCTGGTCGGGCTTGAAGACGGTGTCGGCGGAGACCATCACCACCTGTCCGGCGATGGTGTAGAGGTTGTCGTCGATGGCTTCGACCGTGCCCTCGAACTCAACCTCGGCTCCGTGCTCGTCCTCACCGGGGCTCTCCATCTTCACCTCGATCTCCAGAGCCAGCAGAGAGCCGTCCGCCTGCTGTGCCGCCTCCACCTCGACCCATACGCCAACGACGACGGCCTCGGCACTGGGCTTGAAGCGGGTGTTCTCATCGGTGAGGACTGTCTGACCGGCGATGACGTAGGAGCCGTCTCCGTTGACCGCCTCCACCTCACCCTCGAACTCGATGTGCTCCTGCGGTTCAGGGGTGGAGGTCGGCTCCATTGTGGCAGTGGGCTCCATCGTCTCGGTGGGGTCTCCATCCTCGACGATGTCGGCAAAGTTGCGATAGACCCCCTCGGCCGGGAAAGCCAGGGCGATGCTGGTGCTTGAAAGGACTAACAGGGTGACCAGAATCGGGATCCATACCTTCGGTTTCATCGCACGCACCTCCTTATTTCTCAAAGTTTGGGTCTGCACCGGATTTCTTCAGATGGATATCTCTTGTTTCACCCTATTAACGGGAAAAGGGTGAGGGGGATACGGGTACGGGGGACAAATCTGGAGCGAAAAACAAATCGGCCCTCCGGAAACGCTACGGAGGGCCGATCAGGGGAGGGGACCCCTTTGGCCTATATCGACGTCTGTATGGAGCGTATGGCACCTTCCGGTGTATGGAGGGGGAGCATCAGATAGGCCTCCAACGGTTCGGTCCAGCCCGCCCGCCCGTCCGGAGAGTCCATGCCGCCCGAGTCCCCGTCGTGATCATCGTCGTCTCCCGGTGTCGGGGATGGTTCGGGGGTGCCGTTATCCCCTCCGCCGTCCCCTGGATATTTCGTCGGCTCGGGCGTCTCCTCATCGCCGGGCATCTCGGTCGGCTCGGGTGTCTCCTGATCGTTGTCGGGCGTCTCTGTCGGTTCCGGCGTCTCGTATCGATCCTCACCCTCCTCGCTCTCTTCCGGCGTCTCGGTCGGCTCGGGCGTATGGTGGTCGCTCTCCTCCGTCGGTTCCTCCGTGGGCTCCATCTCTTCGTCATGCCCTTCTGGCGTCTCTTCTTCCATATGGGGAGTCGCTGAGGGGGTCGCCGAAGGCGTGGAGGTGGGAACGGGGGAGAGGGTTGAAGTGGGCGAAGGCGTCGCTGTAGGCCACGGCGTGGGGGTGGCGACATCGGTCGGGCGCGCTGGAACGGGCGGGTGCTCCGGCTGAACGGTGGTCCCCTGACCTGCCGGCACCTGGACGACCCTCTCCTGGGCGATCACGTCCACCTTCCCTTCGATGACCACCACGTCGGTAGTGCCGTCCTCCTCTACGATCACGGCGAACACGGTTCCGCGCACTCTCGTGATCGCCGCGGGGGTCTCCACCTTGAACTCCGAAGCGGGATCGGGCAGCGGCTGTACGTGGTAATAACTCTCTCCAACCCATTGGTGGAGCACCACCACCTCGTGCCCCCCTACGCGTCGGGAACTCATCTGGACGACGGAGATCACCGTCTCGGCCCCTATGTCGGTTGTGCTGCCGTTGAAGAAGCGAAGGAGGGCAGCGGAGGCCGGCCCGGTACGGATCCGATCCCCGGGTTCGACCCGCTCGCCGACGGCGGCCGGGCGCCAGGTCTGCTCCCCCTCCGGCAGGATCTCGACCACACCGCTGACCTGGGCCAGGGTTGCTGCCCGAGCGACGGGGGTCTGCAACCACGACAGGAGGAGAAAGCCGGTAGCGACGAGGAGGATCAGCGCTGTGGCGGCGGTCATGACCCAGCGTAACTGAAAAGAAGGATACCCTCTCCGGGTTTCCTCTTTTCGCCCCAGGAGGGCAGCGATCCACCCCGGACGACGAAGGGAGGAAGAGGGGGAGGCCAGACGTCGCTTTTTCTCCTCCAGGGCCTGCAACATCCGCTGTTTCCCAGCAGCGAACGCGGCCGGACGGGACGTCGGACGGGGGGCGCGGCGGAGTTGAAGCGCTGTCTCCAGAAGGGGGCGCAGTTCAGCAGCGTGCTCTGGGTAGCGGGCCAGGCACTCCTCCAGCGTCGCCCGTCCCTCCGCCAGGAGGGTCAGGCTCTCGTCCAACGCGTGGTCCAGATCTTTGGTCATCGGATTCCGTCTCTCCACTCAGCCTCTTCAGAGTCCGTTTGTGCGCGGGAAGATCATTCCCTCCATTAGTAATAACGGTGGAACGCTGTTGTAGGATATGTGCTTCTCTTTGGGAATCCAGGAGTCGCTTGACGCAGGTCTGCCAGGCTCCTTCATCGGCCCTCTTTCTCCAGAATCCGACGCATCGCAGCCAGCGCTCGGTGTTGCAGGGCTTTCACCGCCCCAACCGGCTTGCCGAGCACCTGGGCTACCGATCGGGTGTCCATCCCTTCGACGAACCGGAGGAGGATGACCCGCCGCTGGTCCTCGGTGAGGCGGGCGATGGCGCGGGCCAGACGCCGCTGGACGAGGGCGCGGTCGGCGGCCTCCTCCGGATCACCGGAATCGGCGACCAGGCCCTCCTCCAGGGGGAGAAGTTGGGGGGACCCGGATTGTCGGTAGTGGTCTGTGACCAGGTTGCGGGCAATGGTGTAAAGCCAGGCCAGCAGAGGACGGCCCCGGTAGGTGAACCGGTCGATCCGCTCGACCAGGCGCACGAAGACCTCGCTGGTCAGGTCCTCGGCGGTGCTCTCGTCGCCGATCCGGTAGAAGATGTAGCGGTAGATAGCAGGTTGATACCGGTCGTAGATCTCGGCGAAGGCGTCGGGATCCCCGGCCTTCGCCCGCTGGATCAACCTGGCTTCCTCATCGGACGTCGCTGACTTCATAGGACCTCACGGGCGGAAGAGAATCAGGTCCAGTACTCCCATCTTCTCTAACGCATCCTCGGCGTAGTAGGTAACGATAGCGCTGGGGTCGTCCAGGGCTTCGCAGAGGGCCTCCACGGCCTCCTCCGGCTGGATGCTGCTGAGGGCGCGGGCGGCCCCGGCGCGGGTTGCCACGCCTCCTTCCTTCAGGGCAGCGATGAGGGCCGGCGCGGCCATCGGTCCGAACCGGGCCAGCGCGTCGGCGGCCAGGCGGGCGACGTAGGCGGAGGGATCGGCCAGGCGGGCGATCAACGGCTCCACCGCCACTTTCGGCCGCAGCCCGGCCAGCCCGACCACCGCGCAGGCCCGGACGTCAGGGTCGGGGTCGTTCAGCGCTTCAAGGAGCGCCGTCACCGCCTCTTCTGTCCCCACAGCGGCCAGCGCTCGCACCGCCCACCATCGCTGGTCCCGATCTTCCGAGGCCAGCATCTCGTGCAGCGCTGGCAGTGCGCTGTCCCCCAACCGGCCCAGCTCTAGCGCGGCGGCCTCCGCCCGTTCGTCGTCCTCGGCGGCGATGGCTTCCGCGAGTGCTTGCAGAGGGTCACTTATCAAGACGGACCTCCTTTACAGGCTCGTCGATCGCTCTGGCAAACCTTTTCCGGTCGGGCCGGACCGAGAAGTGAATCAGGTGGGCCGGGCAGCGGCAATCGGATGCGCCGAAGCCAGGGGCGGGAAGATCTGCACCTGGCAGGCGGGCCAGCGCACCGGCCCAGGCACACTCCTTCCGTTCGGCCCCCTCGGACCACCAGATCGCCACCGGCCGAGCGTGGGCGCGGAGGAAGTCCACGTGCCAACGGAGAGGCTTGGGGTGGCGCAGATGGCGAGCGATCCGTCCGACCAACCCACCAGGCCCGTGTGCGCTGCCTACATAGAGGTAAAAGCCAGATGGGAAATCGAAGGTCCCCAGTCTTCCTACCTGTATCGAAGCGGGAGCGGGAAGGTGAAGCAGCAGGACGTATGTGCCGGATCGGGCCTGCAGGTGGGTCAGGGGGCCATCCGGCGCTGCCATAGCCACCCTGCCCCCCAGGCTACGAGCCCTCCGATCAACACCAGGCCCAGCTCGCCCACATCCACGGTCCGGATACTGTGGGCGGGGTCCATCTCATAGAGCACCTGCCCCTCGTACGGGTCCGGCAGAGCCAGGGCGACCAAGCCAGCGAGGAGAAGGAACAGGGCCAGGATCGAAAGGAGTATGATACGCGAATTGCCCATCAGCCTACTCGGCGGGTGGGGGGACCGGAAGATCCTCCACCGCTACGTCGATCCACTTCTCCCCTTCTTCGATGAGCATCACGGGGATGTCGTCACGGATCGGATACTTCCGCCCGCAGTCTGGCTCCTGGCAGACCAGCCAGCAGCCGTGGACCAGTTCCAGTCGCCCCGGATCGTCGCCGGGTTTGCGGGTCTCCCCGCTGACGCAGTACGGACAACGCAGGATTTCCAGCAGTTCCGGATCCACCATTCGGTCTCTACCCCTGAGTCAGGATTGGCCTGATATCACTACGGATCAGTGTGCGGTAGGGAAGAGTATAACACACTTGAGGAAGAGGGCAAGGGGGGACGATCCGGGTTCGGGGCTATCGCATTTCCCAGGGGGCAAGTGGTGACGGCCGGATTCCACCGCAGGGCACAGGGAACGCAGAGAACAAACAGGGAGAAAAAGAACTCTGCGTCCTCCGCGCCCCTGCGGTTTGGGGAAAACGGGAATAAGCCCCACCTAAACCGGCACCGTGTCGAGCGGATCCGGCGTCGCCGGGTCTATCCCCAGCGTCACCGCCATCTGCTCCGCGCTCCGATCCACCACGAACTCCACCCACAGCGGGAAGTGGTCCGACACCCGGTACGACATCTGCCGCAACGTCATCTCCTTGTACACCGCCCCCGCGAAGTCCACTACCCCCGCCTGTCGATTGTAGTTCAGGATCAGATCTCCCATGAACCAGGCGACGTGATCGTAGTACTTCGGCTCCGTCCCGTACGTCGTCTTCAGCCCCATCAACTGGGGAGGGACCACCAGCCCCGTGGAGACGAAGGCCTGGAACAGGGGGATCTCCCCGTTTGTCGATGTTGAAGTCCCCCAGGACGATAAAGAACTTCCTCATCCTCAACGTGCGTGGTATAATGATAACGATCCACTCCCTTTCGGTTCCCTCTTCGCTTCCCCAAGGACCGCCCTCCACCGGCAGGGAGAAGGAGCGCTGGCTCTGGGACCGCGCCCTGCGCGCGTCTCAACGTTGGCCGGAGGAGATCTGCAGATGTTGGACGATTACGAATCCACGAGACGAGAGCCCCGGGTGAGGGCGGTCCGTCCACGCCGACCGGAGTACGCGGAGACGCAGGCGAGGGCGACCGGCATGCGCGTGGCCCAGCAGGAGGCCATCCTGGTGCAGCAGCACCGGCTGGAGGAACTGCAGCGTTGTCAGCGTCGGTTGACGTCCCTCGTCGAGGGGTATCTTCTGGCGTTAGAGCAGGCGGATCTATGCCGGGACATTCGGACCGACCTCGAGTTGAGCGCGGAGGAGCCCCAGGAGCTATCGCGGTACCGCTTGTGGGACGGCATTCGGAAAGACCTGGACCGCGTCCATTCCTTCTCCGCCGACCTGGCCCCGCCCGAGTCCGAGGTCGCAGCGGCCATTCAGGACTTCAGAGTGGGTCTGGACGAGGCCAAGGCTCAGGTGAGCGTGGCCATTCGGCAGAGCAGCCGGTTGGACCCGGCTCAGTTGGGGGAGATTGTGGAATCGGTGCTTGGGTCGATGGACCGGATGGTCGCGTCGGCCACGGCGATCGCCCGCGAGTGCAAGGAAGAGACCCTCAAAGTGTTGAGCCAGATCGCGACCTGCATCAATCTCATCCTGGAGCAGCCCAAGGCGGGCGATGCGGAGAGGGTGAGCACGCAGTCGGGGAGGATCCGGTACAGATCCCCTAGACGTGAGGAAGAGAGCAGTCAGCGGCCCGTGGAGTTCGACAGGTTGTTGCGCCCTGCCTCTCGCGTTAGAGAGACGCGCGCCGATGGAGTGACGACCTCGCCCGCGGAGCGGGGCGTCGCCTTTCAGCTGCGGATCTCCGCGCTGGAAGGACAGGAGATCGAAGTGCGGGCCCTCAAGTCGCCTATGGGTGAGCCCCACGGTAGAGGTACGCTGCCCTACGGCCCTGCGGACCTCATTGCGGTCCTGAAGGTGCTGGAACTGGGGTACGACGATCCGAGCCTCTTCAGCGATGCGCAGAAGGAGGTGCTCCGGCGACTGGGGCTGGTGCGGGATGGCTTCCTTGCCCCCGACGCGTTGGCCTCCATTGGCAAGGGGCTCTATCGTGCCCTGTTCCGCCGGAGGGTCGAATCCGCCTTTCAGATGGCCTTGAATCAGGGGAAGGTGGATCGGGTGCCCGTGGCGTTGCAGTTGCGCTTCGACGAGGAGGCCGTCGACCTGGCCCGCTATCCGTGGGAACTCCTGCACGACGGGTATGCGCACCTCGTCCCCAGCGGCGCTGTGGAACTGACTCGCTACATCGCCTACCCGGAGGCCCCGACGGGCCTTGAGGTCGGTCCTCCCTGGCGTCTCCTCTTCCTGGCCCCACGCCCTAAGGACCTGGGGCGGCTGCCGGAGGCGGCCGAGCGCCGCGCTGTCTGGGAGAGCCTGCAGCCGTTGGCGGAGCCTGGTCGGCTCGACCTCCATATGTTGGAGGAGCCCACCTACGACGCCCTACTGGCCCGCATCGAAGAGGCCTCCGCCGCCGGGACCCCCTTTCACATCATCCACTTCGATGGGCACGGTGTCTTCGCCCGCCGCTGCCCCAGGTGCAGGGAGATGCACTATCCGCACCTCACCACCTGTCGGTCGTGTGGCGCGCCTCTGGAGGACCCGCTCGGCTATCTTGCGTTCGAAGGGGAGGGAGGGCGCGCCGATCTGGTGAGCACCGATGCGATGCGCAACCTGCTTCGGATGAGTGGGGTCAGGTTGGCCTTCCTGTCCGCCTGCCAGAGCGCGGTGGTGCGGGGCGAATCCCTTTTTGGCGGCTTGGGGCCTGGCCTGATTCAGGCCGGCGTGCCGGCCGTTGTGGCGATGCAGTTTTCCATCCCAGTGAGCGCCGCCGTGGAGTTCGCACACGGTTTCTACTCGGCGCTGGCGCGGTGCCAGGCGGTGCCGAAGGCGGTGACCTCCGGCCGACGGCGACTGTTCCGCGAGAGATCCTGGTTCATACCTGCCCTGTATCTGCGCAGCGCCGACGACAAGGGGCTGTTGTTTGTCGAGTAACTTTAAGGAGAGGAGCACGATGACCAACCGGGAGATTTCCCTGCGGGCCTTGATCGAAAAGGTGAGGGACGAGTTGCTCGCACCGGCCGGGGGGCCGGGCTATCCGATCTTTTTCGTCGACAAGGTTGAACTCGAACTGCAGGTGGGCGTGAGTTACGAAGCGGAGGCGGGGCTGAAGATCTCCGTCCTGCAGGTCGGTGGGGTCGAGGTCGGAGGTGGGGGGGCGCGGGAGCGGACCCACACGGTCACGGTGACGCTCTCCCCCATCCTCTCGCGGGAGGAGCAGCGGGAACTGCTTGAGCAGGACCCCCGGTTGCTGGAGGGGGTCCAGCGCGCCACCCAGGCCGCGCTGCGGAAGGGATCGACCCTGACCGGGGAGCCGGAGTGATGGAGGCCCTCCGCGTGGGGGTGCATGGCCTGCCAACATAAACCGAGCAGAGGGGGTGGACCGATGGGTTCGACGGATGCGTGGTGGTCGTTACTGACGGGGCAACTCTCTGAGGAGGAAGCGCGTAGCCTGCTCTCTCAGGGGGCTGAGGAGATGCACGCTCTGCTGCAGGCCCGGCCGCGGGCGCTGGAGGACGTGCTGGAGATCCTCGGGAGGCGGCTGAACGGCGGCATCGATGCGGAGACGTGGCAAATTCTGGATAGGAGTCTCAGCCACTACCTGGGCCGGGACCTGGCTTATTTCTTCGTCTGGACCGTGCAGCCGGACCAGGAAAGCCGGTTGGAGGAGTTGCAGAAATACGCTTCCCCCGAGGTTGTGACCTTCTTCCGGACCGTCCTGGGTCGGTACGGCACCGAGTTGGAGAGCGCGCTCCTGTGTTGGAACGAGTTCCCCAACGACTGGCGCACGTTACACCGCGAGGTGTTCTACGATCAGATCAACCAGCAGCCGTACATTCGGCTGCGCATCGAGAAGTACAACGGCGAGACCGCGTTGATCGAAGGGAACGCCGACTCGATCCTCGGCCTCACAAGCGGGCTGATCCTCACCCTGCGGTTGGTCGGCATGCGCGAGGCCTTCAGCCAGGACAGGATCGACCAGTTTCTTGAGGAGGTTGGGGAGTTCTACGCTCTGTTGTTCCCAGAAGAGACGCCCGCCGAGGTGCCCGGCCCCGATGGTCCGGAGCCGGTGTCCTGAGTTCTTCGAACACCAGACCCCGGTTCTCCTGGGCAGGATTCGGACACACCCCGCCAGCCCCGCCGT
>Ga0209426_1001604_pt1 | contig 13043 bp, 9 predicted proteins | sample Deesub1362B_J571_FD_187697 | JGI IMG/M metagenome (GOLD analysis project Ga0209426, IMG submission 187697) | Deep oceanic, basalt-hosted subsurface ecosystem from Juan de Fuca Ridge flank, Pacific Ocean, CORK Borehole 1362B_J2.571 (SPAdes)... ...
GTCCACGCAGTTGTAGCAGGTATTGCATTCCGCGCCCGTGAACCACCGGCCATAGACGCCGGCCTCGGGATCAAAGACCTTTTCCCATTTCCGGAACCAGTCGATCTCCTCGGCGGCCTTCGCCCACTTCGCCGGGTCATCCACCACATCGCCCCACGCCTCCAGCAGCAACGGCGACCAGTCCTCAGGGCGCCGGTCGGCGATCTCGATGGCAAGACGGGGCGGGTTAGGGATCTCTCCCTCGAAGTGGAGGAAAGGCAAAGTGGTCTCGCCGCCGACGGTCACAGTGCGGCTGCGGGTGCCACCCTCCTCCGCGGTGGCTCCCAGCGTCACCTCCAGCACCTTCCCCGTCCACTTCTCGACAGGTATCTCCACCGCCATAGGAACGACCTCCTTTACGTGAGCATTGTCTAGCGAGACATCTCCCCACGGACGGGGCATCCCTTATAAGCATAGGCCCAACAAAGGTCCGCGTCAAGTGACGCCCCTCACCGACAGGGATGACGTTTCTCCGATTTCCGCACAGAGACGGGAGCCGTCGCAGGGCGGCGACGGCTCCCGTCTCGCGCCGCCCTCTCAACCAAGAGAAACCGGCTAGAAGATGGGCGGCATCGTCAGCGCCGGGTGGCCCTTCTCCTCAAGGAACTTCAGCAGGCCTTCGACGTCGGTGCAGACCGTCTCGTCAGCCACCTTGTCCAGGAAATCGGGATCCCCGATCCGCTCGCAAACCTGCTTCAGTTCCTCCGCCATCGTCTGCTTGAGGAAGGAGGACATCCAGACCACCCGCTTGAAGCCGCCATCGGCGGAGATGAACTTGGGGCTGGTCAGGTAGTACTTACCGACCCCATGATCCCCGGCGTCTGCAGGCCACCGCCCGCCATCCCGGCCAGGGTGGAGAAGGTCATCCCAGCGGGGGTCATGCTCGGATCCTCCCGGCTGACGACCATCACCCCGTTGGCCTCGGGGATAACCATGACGATGCACTCGAAGCAGCCGCAGGCCGTCATCGGGTTCTCCATGATGGAGTACATCGCCACCTGCTCCACCGTGCCGTGGGAGGCCTGCCGGGCGTACTCGTTGACCCCCGAGAAGTACCCCTTCTCCGGATCCAGGCACTCCCCCTTGGGGATCGGCTGGTTGGGACCGGTGGGGTTGATCTCATAAGAGGCCTTGCAGTCCAGCCAGTTGTACGCCCCGCACAGCCCCAACCGCTGCGGACTGACGACGCACACGTGGTTGGGTGCGAAGGACTGGCAGAGGATGCAGGAGTAGAAGGTGTCCACCGCCTCGTCGGTCAGGTCGGCCAAACGGCGGTTGCGCCGTTCGTAGGCCTCTCGGGCCTTCTGCAGCCATTCGGCGTGGAGTTCGGGGTCGGTGATGATCTTCACCTGCACCTTGTCCACGATGGCCCCGAAGTCGGAGTGGAGCCGGGCGTAGAGGATCTCGCCGAAGTGGCGGAGGTTGAACCCCTTCTCGGCTGCCGCCTTGGAGATTCGGATCCAGGCGATGTCCCGCTGGCCGATGTGCTGCACACCGTTGGCGCCGTTGATGAAGTAGTGGATCTGCCGCTCCAGGACCGGCTCGAAGTCCTCCTGCATCTTCCGCCCGGCCACTTCGACCAGGATCCCCAGGTCCATCGCTCCACCGACCTCCACATCCTCGAAGCCGGGGCCGATGACCTCGATCTTGCCATCCTCCACCTGGTCCATCGGGACCATCCGCAGGTACTCAAAGGCGCGGCTGTACTTGCCGCCGAACTCGACCCGCATATCGGCGCGGCGGACCACCTCGCCCTCGAAGGCGGAGCCGTAGGGGACCGGGATGGGGACCTCGGTGATCTTCACCTTGACGCCGCGTACCTCGATGGCCCGCTGGACCAACTTGGCGGCCTTCTCCTCTTCGGTCTCGGCATCGATCTCGTTCCAGGGCATCGAGATGACGTGTTCGTACCGGGTGACGCCGGTGGGCAGGATCTCGGGGATGACCGTGTCGGCGATGGTGGGGAAGCCGTAGGAGATCGCACCGGCGGCGGCGGCGTACTTCAGGTCGTCCACCTCACCCAGCGCCAGGACGAAGGCGAAGACGCGGAACTTGTTGTAGAGAAGGATCTCCCGCCACTGACCGGGCTTCAGGCCGCCGAAGGTGAGGGCGGAGCGGGTGGCGAACCCCAGGGCGTAGATAGCGGAGATAGTATCCCGGCCGAAGGGGACGATGTAGGTATCGTACCCCATCTCGATCCCCTCCTCGGCCAGCTGGTCGATGATGGAGCGGCCGTTGACATTGCCGGAGAGGAAGATGAGGATGTTTCGCCGCTGGAGTTCCCGCACGATGGCGACGGCCGCCTCATTGCTCGGCGCCGCGCCGACGATGGCCGCGAAGCCCGGCATCCGGCCGTCCACCAACTGGATGCCCCAGGAGCGCAACTGGATGTCGTCGATGGGACCGTTGAGGTGCCCCTCTTCCAGCCCGGGATAATCGGTCCCACCAGCCAGTTCCAGCCCCGGATACGGCTCCGGCTGCTGGCCCAGGGCGAACCGCACTCCCTCGATCGTCTCCGCCGCCAGCAGGGTCGCCATCCCGCAGTCCAACGTCTCCCCCAGATAGGGGGTCCACAACCGCTCATCCGGCAACGGATGGAGCAGTTTCTTGGCATGTTCCACGACGGGAACCAGATCGCCCAGTTTCTCCACGGGGTGGCCCAGCATACCGTAGATGACCGGCAGGTAGTAAGCCGTGTTGGGGAAGGCGACCGGGGTATCCGCACCTTTCTCAGCGATGGCCTTGTTGAGCAACTGCTCGGCCTCAGCGACCAGGGCGTTGGCCCCGCGGATGGCTCGGGTTGCGATGTATCGAGACATTTCCCTTCACCTCCCCCTCATTTCTTCCCGTAGATTGCCTGGATCCGCTCCTCGAAGGGCAGGTCCAGCACCTCTTGGATACGCCAGTCGCCGGACTTACCCCACTTGGAGGGATCGTACTCAGGCAGGCCGAGGTCGGCCCGCTTCTTGTCGATATGCTCGATCGCCTTCCGGACGATCTCGTCGGCCTCGGCGATGAACTCCAGTTTTCCGCCGACCTTCTTCTCCCAGCCCTCGGTCATCAGGCGGATGACCGTCTCGCTGCCCGAGACCGGGTTGCGACCGCCCATGATCACGTAGGCACCCGAGGCCGCGCAGTACGTGGCGATGGCGAGCGCTTTCTCGCTCATCCACTCCGTAGCCATACCGACGGCCGGGATGTCGGCGATATCCTCGCCCAACCCACCCTCGGTGGCCATCTGGGAGAGGACGGTGAGGATGCGGGAGTTGTCGACGCAGGCCCCCATATGGAGCACCGGCGGGATGCCGATCGCCTCGCACACCTCGCGCAGGCCCGGCCCGGCGATCTCCAGCGCCGCCTCCGGGGTCATGAAGCCCTTCTTCGCGCTGGCGATAGCACCGCACCCGGTCTGCACCACCAGGATGTCGTTCTTGAGGAACTCGGAGACGACGTAGTAGTGATACTCGTCGTGGCAGATGCGCGGGTTGTTGCAGCCGATGTCGGCCACCACGCCGCGGATCCGACCAGCGATGATGGCGTCGTTGAGCGGGCGGAAGGAGCCCCGGTAGTATCCGCCGAGGGCGTAGTCGATATACTCGTGGGAGAAGCCCGGCACCAGAGGGCTGCGGTAGTCGGGAATGAAGGTCTCGCCTCGCTCGGGGAAGCGGTCGATGGCCCGGCGGAGGATCTCCTTTGCGATCTCCAGCGCCCGGTGCTCGTCGAACTCGATGTGGGTGGCGCCAGCGATCCTCACTTTGGGCGACGTCGTGATCAACTCGGTGTGGAACCGATCGGCGATGGGGACCAATCCCTCCATGATGCACTGGACGTCCACCACCATCGCCTCGACCGCGCCGGTGAGGATCGCCAATTCCTGCTGGAGGAAGTTGCCCGCCAGCGGCACCCCCTCCCGCATCAGTGTCTCGTTGGCGGTGCAGCAGATGCCGGCCAGGTTGATCCCCTCGGCCCCCTTGCTCTTGGCGTACTCGATCAGTTCGGGGTCCTGCGCGGCAGCGACGATCATCTCGGAGAGGGTAGGCTCATGACCGTGGATGATAACGTTGACCATGTCCTCGCGCAGGACGCCCAGGTTGGCCTCGGAGAGGACCGGCGCAGGCGTGCCGAAGAGGATGTCCGTGATGTCGGTCGCCAGCATGGACCCACCCCACCCATCGGCCAGAGCGCACCGCATCGACTGGTGGAGCAGATGCTCCGCGTCCTGATCGTTGCCGATGTGGGTCCGATGGAGCAGGTCGACCACCTCCCAGTCGTAGGCCCGTGGGACCAGACCCAGTTGCCGCCAGATCTGCTGTCGCTTCTGAGGAGCGCGCCGCACATAGACAACCTCGCCCTCGATCTGCCCGAACTCGGCAAGGGCCGCCAGGGCCAGGTCGCGGGCGATCTCCCCGATCTCCCGCCCATCGGTCTTGATGCCGAAGTCCTTAGCCACCTCCACCAGTTTGTACGGATCACGGATCTTGTAGTCGGGGGCCTTGCCCTCGGCTGCCGCCAGCAACGTGCGGGCCAGGTCACGGGCGTGGTCGATATGGGAGGCTGCCCCTACCGCCACGGCACGGGCGAAGTTCCGGGCTACCACCGTGTCGATCGTGGCCCCACACACGCCTCGATCTGTCTTCCCTACCAGCCGGCACGGCCCCATCGCGCAGTTGCGGCAGCACAACCCCTCGGCACCGATAGGACACGGGACGATCTCGTCGGCCCGCGCAAAGCAGGTTTCGACCTCCAGCTCCGCCGCTCGTTTGAGGAGCGCTACCGCCGCCGGATCGCGGCTGGCCTCTTCGGGTGTTCGTACCTTTTTCGCCATAGTTCACCTCGCTCTCAGATCACCACTTCCGGAAGTCTCCGGACATCTCCAGATCGGCCTGGTAGGTCTCGTTCATCCGGAAGCCCAACTCCGACCACTTGGGGTCCCGCTTCTTCAGGCCCGGCTCGACCAGGATCGGCGTCTCCCCCTCGCCCACGGGGTATCCTGCGTCGGCGAGGGCCTTCTCGATGGCATCGCGGCTCGTCTTCGCCGGATCGAAAGCGACCATCACTTTCTTCCAGGCCGAACTGACGTACATGTCCTCCACGCCTTCCAGGCTTCCCAACACGTCCCGTACCTTCAGCACATGATGATCGGCCCAGAGGAGCGGTACGTCCAGCACGATCTTCTCCATAACCCTTGCTCCTTTCTTCACACCGTATTGTGTATTCCGTATCCCGTCCTTTGTGGACGGGATACGGAATACACTACACAAAACACGCTAGAACAACCCTACGATCTTGCCCGTCTCCACGTCGATATCGATGTCCATATAGGCCGGGTGAGTCGCCAGGCCGGGCATGGTCCGCATCTTGCCGATGAGCGGGTAGATGAAGCCAGCGCCGACGCTGGCCCGAACCTCCCGCACCGGCAGGATGAAACCGGAGGGCGCGCCTTTGAGGTTGGGGTCGTGGCTGATGCTCAGGTGGGTCTTGGCCATGCAGATGGGGAGGTTGCCGAAACCCGCCTTCTCGAACGCTTCGATCTGCCGATCGGCCAGCGGCTCGTAGGTGACGCCCGCTGCGTTGTAGATCTCCTTGGCGATGGTCTCGATCTTCTTCTTGATGGGCCAATCCAGCGGGTAGAGGAACTGGAAATTGCTGGGCTTCTCGCAGGCCGCCACCACCGCTTCGGCCAGTTTGGCCGCGCCCTCGCCACCCTCGGCCCAGTGCTTGGTGACCACCGCGTCCTCGGCCCCCTGGGCGACTGCGTACTCGCGGACCATCTCCCACTCCGCCTCGGTGTCGGTCTTGAAGGCGTTGATGGCGACGACGACGGGGATGCCGAAGCGAAGCGCGTTCTTGATGTGGGCACCCAGGTTGCAGAGGCCTTTCTCCAGAAGTTCCAGGTTCTCCTCGGTGTAGGCCGGGTCCAGCGGGAGGCCGGGCTTCACCGTGGGACCGCCACCGTGCATCTTGAGGGCACGGACCGTCGCCACCAGGACCACCGCGTTGGGGATCAGGCCGGAGTAGCGGCACTTGATGTTGAAGAACTTCTCCATCCCAATGTCCGCACCGAAGCCGCTCTCGGTGACCACGTAGTCCACCAGCTTGACGGCGATCAGGTCGGCGATGATGGAGGAGTTGCCGTGGGCGATGTTGGCGAAGGGCCCGGCGTGGACGAAGGCGGGCTGACCCTCAAGGGTCTGCATCAGGTTGGGCATCAGTGCATCCTTGAGGAGCACCGTCACCGCCCCGGCGACCTTCATGTCCTCAAGGGTGACCGGGTTGCCCTTCTTGTCCATCGCCACCACCACCCGCCCGACCCGCTCCCGCAGGTCCTTCAGGCTGGTAGCGAGGGCGAGGATGGCCATCAGCTCGCTGGCGACGGTGATGTCGAAGCCAGTCTTGCGGGGGAAGATGGGGCTCAGTTCTGCATCGTTGAGACCGACCTCGATCTCGCGCAGGGAGCGGTCGCAGACGTCGACCACGCGGTTCCACATGATCGTGTCGGGGTCGATATCCAGTCGCCGGTCGATACCGCGCTTGCGCAGGGCCTCGTCCGACTGCCGACTCTCGTGGAACATCCGGGTATCGAGCGCGGCCGCCACCAGGTTGTGGGCGACGCCGATGGCGTGGATGTCGCCGGTGAGGTGGAGGTTAAAGTCCTCCATCGGGATGATCTGGCTGTAGCCGCCGCCGGCCGCCCCGCCCTTGATGTTGAAGGTCGGCCCCATGCTCGGCTGGCGGATGCAGCACATCACTCGCTTGCCGAGTACGGACCCCAGCGCTTGGGTGAGCCCTATGGTCGTCGTGGTCTTGCCCTCGCCAAGCGGGGTCGGCGTGATGGCGGTCACGTCGATGTACTTGGCGTTGGGCCGGTCCTTGAATCGCTCCAGCACGTCGAGGTGGACCTTGGCCTTGTACCGGCCGTAGAGGTCCAGATCATCCTCCGTGAGTCCCAGGCTCTCGGCGATCTCGACGATGGGGATCAGTTCAGCCGACTGAGCGATCTCAATATCGCTAGGGACCGGATAGACACGCTTGACGGGCATCGTATGACCTCCTGAACACTTGTGATAGTTGACTCAACAAATCCCGGCGGAAACCGGGCCAGTCACCGCGCCTCACTTCGTCCCTTCGGGACCAGATAGGCCGCCCGTGGCAGGAGCGGGGCCACCTCCACCTCCACCGCCTGGCGCATCAACTGCCCGGAGAGGTGGAGCAATGTATCCCCCAGACTCCGCTCGATGGTCATTCCGGCAAGGCAGGGATAATGATGGTGGTAGAGCCCGGCCTGATGGACGGCCTCGCTCACCGGCACCCCCACCAGCCGCTCGGCCACGAACCGGGCACAGCCACAAGCGGCATCCCTTTCCACCTCTATCGCTTTGACCACCCCATCCTCGCAACGGATGCGGAAGACGGGCCGCCCGAAATGACGGGCGAACTCGGAGATCCAGGGGTTCGAATAGGCGACCCGCTGATGCCGCAGGTTGTAGCCATCCTCCGTCAGAGAACAAAAAGGCCGGGGGAAAACCGCTTCAACCCCCAGCCTGCGCAGCCGTTCCTGCAACTGGCGGATCAGCCCCTCAGGAAGCCAGGCCAGATGGTCCACCGGAGCGATCACCGCCCGCGCGTCGGCACGGCGGGCGATATCCGGGATCAACTGAGCGACGGCAGGCCTCTCTCCAAGAGCGAGGATCAAATCGGCAGGGGGCACGTGGAGAGGGAGATACTGTTCCGGATCATCCAGCAGGGCCGGCAGGTCGGGAGGTCGCCACGATTCCACCGTCCACCCCTGTGGACCGAAGGCCCGGATGTTCTCCACGATCCGCTGCCCATACCGGCCCTGAACGATGGCAAAGATGCGCATCGTGGCCGGACGAGGGCCGCCCCACTCCAACGGTTGCCGGATCGCCTCCACCAGGTCCTCGACCTGCCGCCCCACCTTCATCTGGTGATAGTAGATGCGGATCCGGTTGTCGTCCAGGTTGAGACAGACAACCTTCAGGCCGGGAAACTCTAGGAAAAGACGGGAAAGCAGCGCTTCCTGCTCCTCGCCGGAGGCACCGACCACAACGACGTCGGGGAGAACTTCACGGATACGGGAGAAAACCTCTGGCGCGACGCCCCCCGTCCCCACAACCTCCAACCCGGGCTGGCCCCGCAGCAGAGTCTCCATCCCCTCGGCGAAGAGAGGGTGATCGGTGAGAATAAAAACGCGACAGGAGTGCATAATGACCGCCGGTCAGTTAACCAGCGTCTATGATACCCTCGCAAGTCTCTCTTGTCTATAGCGCAGATGGACTATTACAGAGGCCTCAATAGTCCTTACGGACTATCAACCGGGAGCAATCCGCACCGGACAGCGTAGACGGCGGCCTGGACCCGATTGCGCAGGCCCAGTTTTTCCAGAATGTTGCGGACGTGGTTGCGGACTGTGTTGACGGCGATGCCCAGTTCAGCGGCAATCTCTGTGTTGGAAAGCCCTTCGGCGAGGAGGAGAAGGACCTCCTGCTCGCGGGGCGAGAGAAGATCGAGAGAGACAGAAGGAGGGACCGTCCGTCGGCCTTGCGCCAATTGACGCATCAGTTTTCCGGCCATCACCCGGGAGATGGGCGCCTCTCCCTGGGCTAGCCCCCGCAGTTCCTGGAACAGCCCCTCCGGTCGCATATTCTTGACCAGATACCCGTCGGCGCCGCACCGGATGGCGGCGAAGAAATCCTGTTCGTCCTCGGAGACGCTGAGCATCACCACCCGCACATCGGGGAGTTCCTGCTTGATGCGGCGGGTGGCCTCCAGCCCGTCGCATACCGGCATCCGAAGGTCCATCAACACCACATCGGGCCGGAGGGCGCGGGCCTGCTCCAACGCCTCCAGCCCGTCGGCTGCCTCCCCTACCACCTCAAAGTCGGGCTGGGCGTCCAACAACCGGGCCAGCCCCTTGCGGAAGAGTATGTGATCGTCCACTAACAGGATACGCAACAGTTTCATCATCCGTGGGGAATTATAAACCAAGAGGGAGAGATTGCAACGGGGCCTGTCTGGGGTTTAGACAGGAGCTCGGACACATCCAGCCCGCCGTAAGCAGGCGGGGCTAGCGGGAAATCGGCCTGGCACCGGCCCCTCAGGCCTGCGCGAGGCCAGGAGCCTCACACCCGATGTCCGAACTCTCGTCCAAACCTCAGGGCCTTCCTGGACGAGAGGCAATCGCCAGGGACACTTACCCGCCGCCCTCCGCCTCGGCGAGGAGCCGGTAGATCTCCAACGGCTCCCCCCGCGCAGGGTCGCGCACCAGGGCGAGGGCCCCTTCAGGACACCGCAGTGTGCACACACCACACCCCATACAGGCCGCCCTATCGACCACAGCTACTCCCTCCCCCACCACGACCGCGCCGAAGGGACAGGCGTCGGCACAGAGGCCGCACCCGACACACCGATCGGCATCCACCTCGCTCACGTAGCCAGAGGAGGCCAACATCGGGGTTCCCCGTTGGTGAGCCTGCATCGCCCCGCAGCAGCAGGAACAACAGTTGCAGATGGCGTAGAACCGATCCAGCATCGCGTCCTTGAAAAAGGCGTGGTGGACATGCCCCCGGGCGGCCTCCGCTCGCAGGATCTCCATCGCCTCGTCGGACGTGATCCGACGGGCCCGGCGCGGATGGTACTCCAGAATCAGGGAGACGAAAGGCTCCCCAATGACAAGGCAGACATCCAGCGGCTCACACGGGTCGGCCCGCGACGCCCGGCAGGGGCATTCGATCACCGCGATGTGGTCCGGGTTCTTGAGAATGATATCCCGCGCCCGCGCGTAGGGCACCACCCGCTCAAGATCGGTCAATCGGATCTCCTCGCCGACGGCAACCAGTTGCGTCGCGGCCTCCAGCGGGACGACTTTGCCGTGATAGGTGTCGGCAAGGGTAAGGCGGTCGACGGTTTCCTGGGGCCGGGCGGGCAGAAGACGACCCACCAGCCGCACCAGAGGACCAAGGACACGGGCCAGAGGATGCTCCCCCGTGCCGATGCCGATGTAGAGATATGTCCAGCGGGCATAGATATAGCCGTGGAGGAGATCGAAGAGGGAGTAACCTGGCGTGCGGCGGGCTTCCTGAAGAAAGGCACGGGCAGGAGGGGAGAGGCGACGTTCCAACCAGGGTGGGAACTTCATCTGGAGGTCTCCTTTTGCAACAACCGCTCAAACAGCGCTTCGTACCCCACCGCCGTCCGGTCGGTGTTCCAGCGGGCGGCGATCTCCTCGCGGGGGCGAATATACCGCTGCCGGTTATTCACTACACGAAGGATCGCCTCTGCCAAGGCCTGGCTGTCGCCGATCGGGACCACCTCCCCCATCCCGGTCTGCAACACCGGTTGGCGCACCCCCGGCAGGTCACTGGCGATGGACGGCGTGCCGCACAACATCGCCTCCACCTGCACCAGGCCAAAGGACTCGGTGGAGTTGAGGCTGGGCACGACGATGACATCCAGATTGGGATAAAAGGCCGCCATCTCCTTCGGACTCAACACGCCCAGGAAGGTCCAACGATCTTTGTACCGCTCGAAGAGGGGGGCCAGCCGCCGGGCGTAGGCCTCCTCCCCCAGGACGTTCCGATACTGCCCGGCGAAGAGGACCCGCGCGGTCGGATATTCCTCCAGGATCCGAGGCAGGGCATCCAGCAGCACCTCCACCCCCTTCTCCGCCGCCAGCCGCGCTGCCATCCCGATGACCGGCCCGCTCCCGTCCAGACCGTACCGGCGGGCGAACGCCTCGACCTCCTCCGGCGAGGCAGGAGGCAGTTCCACCGGCGGGGGGATGACCTCCACTTTGTGGGCAAAGCGGGAGAGGTAGGGCGAATGGGTGGCGAAATCCCGGGTATAGGCCACGACCCGGTCTGCCAGGAGGCCAGCCAGGTGGTTCATCCCGTGCACCACCAGGTTGACAAATCGATTGAACAACCCCGGCGGCAGTTTCAGATCGCAGTGATAGGTCAGAGTAGAAGGCTTCCCCATCACCCGGGCACGGGCCGCCACGCCTGCCGCGTCGAACTGAGGGAGGTGGAGGCTGACCACGTCGTGCTCCCGCACCAGCCGCGTGGCGACGAAGCCGAAGGTGGGCATGATGACCCCCTTGCTGACGCGGAAGGCGACCGGGACCCGCACCACCCGCACCCCGTCCTGCTCCTCCTCCAGCGGCAGTGACCGGTCGTAGCGGGAGGTCATCACCGTGACCTGGTGACCCCGCTTCGCCAACCCCCGCGCCAGCCGCTCAACGTAGATAGTGAGGCCGCTCACGTGAGGGCGGTAGTAGGTGAGGACAATCAGCACCTTCATCCGAAAGCACCTCCAGTCACCCAATCACCAAATCACCCAAAATACCTCACCACCCACTCATACAGCCGCCGTATCCCTTCCTCGACGCCGACGCGGGGCTCCCACCCCAACTCCCGCCGCGCCTTGCGGATGTCGGAGACATAGACCCGTTGGTCGCCCGGCCGCCAGTCGCCGTAGGAGACCGGGATGGGACGGCCCACCAGTCGCTCCAGCAACGGCCCGAACTCCGCCCAGACCGAGAGGGTGTGGGACGGGCCACCACCCACATTGTACACCTGTCCGGCCGCCACGTCGATCCGCTCCACCGCCCGGTCATACAGGTCCAGCAAGTCGTCAATGTACAACAGGTCCCGCACCTGCTTGCCGTCCCCGTAGATGGTGATAGGTTGACCGGTGACGGCGGCGATGACGAACCAGGCCACCCACCCCTGGTCCTCCACCCCCATCTGATGCGGCCCGTAGATGCAACTCTGCCGAAAGACCACCGTCGGCAGGCCGTAGATGCGGGCGTAGTCGCGCACGTACTGATCACCCGCCCCTTTGGAACACCCGTAGGGGGAATGGAAGTCCAGTGGCTGGGTTTCGGGCACTCCATCGGCGAGGTCGCGATACCGGTAGCGGGTCGGTTCCTCCACCACGGCCACATCCTCCATCCCACCGTACACCTTGTTGGTGGAAGCGTAGAGCACGATGGGCTGCCGCCCCGAGAGACGGGCCGCCTCCAGCACGTTGAAGGTCCCCAGCGCGTTGACCTCGAAATCGGTCCGGGGGTCCTCCACCGACGTCGTCACCGCCACCTGCGCGGCCAGGTGGACGATGACGTCGGCCTCCCGCGCCGCCTTCGCCAGCGGCTCGAAGTCTCGCACGTCGGCCACGATCAACTCGAAAGCCTCCTCCCCGTGCTCGGATCGAAGCCAGTCGACGTTGGCCTCAGCCCCACGGCGGGAAAGGTCATCGTAGATCATCACCTTTTCCCCCCGCGCCAGCAGCCGGTGAGCATAGTTGACGCCGATGAACCCGGCCCCTCCGGTGATCAGGTATCGTCTCACTACCCCTTCCCTCCATACTCTTTCTGACCACAGAGACACAGAGGACACAGAGATTTCCTTATTTCTCTAGAGATTCATTCCTCTGTGCTCTCTGTGTCTCTGTGGTTATACATAACACGCCAGGGTCAGCGACCGACCTGCTCCCGCACCCATCCCAGGGAGATGCTCTCCCGTGCCAGGCCGATCAGGCCCAGGGCGCACATCATCAGATACTGAAAGGCGTGGGCCGCGAAAGCGATGGTGACGGCCTGGCCTGCTGGAACGTCGAAAGGGACGGTAAGGGCGTAACGGGCGACGGCGTGGAAGACGCCCACGGTCCCCGGCGACGACGGCACCGCCATACCCAGACCGATCACGCAGACCAGGAACGGCGCGGCCAGGGTCGGAGGCCGAGGGAGAAAGGCCCGCAGCAGCGTCCAGTAGAAGAAGACCACCCAGAACCAGGCGACCACCGACCAGAGGAGCAACCCCAACCCTCGCCGCCCCGAGCGGAGGGGGGCCAACCCCTCGAACAGGCCGTCGAACCGGCCGGCCCACCGCTCCACGTCCAGGCGTGGGACCCGGCCCAGTGCCCAACGGACCGCCTGTCGCCCCCATTCGGGGCGGAAGGCCAGCGTGACCAGGACCGCCAGAGCCGCC
>Ga0209426_1001606_pt1 | contig 13034 bp, 5 predicted proteins | sample Deesub1362B_J571_FD_187697 | JGI IMG/M metagenome (GOLD analysis project Ga0209426, IMG submission 187697) | Deep oceanic, basalt-hosted subsurface ecosystem from Juan de Fuca Ridge flank, Pacific Ocean, CORK Borehole 1362B_J2.571 (SPAdes)... ...
CTTCCTGGCGGAAAATTACCCGGACGACTATCCCGAGCCGGAAGCGATTGTTCTACTGGCCAGGAACGGTTTCCGAATCGGAGAGGTGGCAGTTTCCATGCGGAAGAGGGTAACGGGGAGTTCGTCCATTACGCCGGTCCGGTCCATTTATTATATGATCAAAGTTTTGCTGGCGATATTTGTAGATATTTTTCGAAAAAAGGAGATAAGGGAAGAACATGGAAATTAGAGTTCAAATTATTTCTGTGATTGCCTCTTTAGGGCTGATATTTTTTATATTTGAACTGATCAGAAAAAGGAAATTCCTTGAAAAATACTCCATCCTGTGGATATTCTCAGGGATTGTACTGTTCGTCCTCGCCATCTGGCGGAGCCTGCTGGAGAAACTGGCCTGGGTTCTGGGAATCGAATATGCTCCTTCTGCCCTCTTTCTTGTTTTTATTTTTCTGGGCATCTTAATGTTTTTGCACTTTACGATGGTAATTTCCAGATTAACGACACAGAACAAGCGACTGGGACAGGAAATTGCGCTTCTGAAGCATGAGCTTGAAAAATATAAAAAACAGAGCTGATCAGTTTTGTTCTCCTTTTTCTGGCGCCCATATTCTCACCTTTGATATTGAAGAATGGTACCATTCCAATCTTTCTTCGATCAATGGTCAGATTCCTCCCGGTGCGCTAGAGAGCCGTGTTGAGCGTGCGACGTACCGGCTTCTGGAGCTGCTGGCGCAAACGGGGAACTCCGCCACCTTTTTTGTTCTTGGCGATGTGGCCGAAAAACATCCTGGCCTGATCCGGGACATCGACCGGGCGGGTCATGAAGTTGGCACGCATGGCCACTCCCATCGTCTGATTTATGAGATGACGCCGGCTGATTTTGCAAAAGAAACAGAGAGATCTGTGAAATACCTTCAGGATCTTCTTGGCAAACAGATTCATGGGTACCGGGCGGCTTCTTGGTCGGTTCCGGAAAATCTGGAAAGTTATTTTTCGGTTTTATATCAGAATGGAATAACATACGATTCCAGTCTGTATCCTTTTCGAACATATCTCTACGGCTCGAATGAATATCCGATCTATCCATATATTGTGGAATATGAGGAAATAAAGCTTCTTGAATGGCCCCCTTCTGTATATGGATTGTATAAAAAATTCAGGATTCCGTTTTCCGGAGGCTTCTTTTTGCGAATATTGCCATTGAATGTAATTGAAGCTTTGATTAGGCTTTTTTCCAAAAGGTATGCTTGTCCTGTGGTATTATATTTGCATCCGTGGGAAATAGATGACGGGATTCCAAGATTGAAATTGCCATGGAATGATCGGTTCATTCAATATTCAAGAATTGATCGCTGCGAGGCGAAACTGGTTACGCTATTAAAAAAGTTCCGATTTTTGCCTTTTCGGGAATTTGTATTGAATGATGATGACGGAAAGCCAAAATATTCTTAAAAGCAGAGGAACACGGACGGTAATCGTTCTTCTGCTGTTTTATGCCGTTTTGGCCGGCCGGTTTGCCATATTGCATCAGATCGGCACCTACGGAGTGGAAACGGATTTTTATGGCCTTTACGCGCCCGACGTTCTTCGCTTGCTGAATGGAGAAGCGGTGCAGGAACGGGATCATGGTCCGGGATATACATTGTTGGCTTTGCCGGTTACAGCCATGCTTGGCGATGTTTTCTCCGCTGCAAAGCTTCTCAGTTACCTTTCTTATCTAATAACGCTTATCTTCTCTTTTCTTCTCTTCCGGTTGCTGTTGGGACGTGAGACAGCCCTGGCGGCAGTCCTTTTTACCGGAAGCATTCTTTTGCCCTATTCATTTATTGCTACGATTGACATAGTTTTCACGGCGTTTTGTATTCTTTCCATATGGGTTTTACTCAAGTATTTTACCGACCAAAAAAGACGCTTTTTGTTTCTGGCGATTGCGGGTGTCCTTTCCGGTTTTACGACGCTCATACGTTACAACGGCTTGTTGCTCCTCATCGGGGGCCTGTTTGGAATATTGATCCTCAACGGGGAAAAGCAATTATGGAACCGGATTCGGCATGCCGTTGTTTATGCGATTTTCTTTTTTCTGCCAATTTTACCGTGGGAAGTATGGCTGGCTACGGTAGAAAAAAATGTGTCGTCGCCGGGGCTCAGCCAGGCTCTGGCGTGGGAATATTATGGGCCGGGGGGGCGTTTCGACGGGGATCAGCGGATGGCGGTCGTAGAAAACCGCGTCGATTTGCGGTATTCGAGTTTCGGCGAGTATCTGCGGCATGAGCCTTTCCATTTTATCTTGCATTATGGCAAGAATGTTCTGACATACATCAGCGATCTGTACGATGCTTTTTTGCCTTTTCCCGCAGCTCATTTGTCCTTTGTCGGGCTGTTTGTCCTCTTGCTAGCGGGGAGCAAATGGGCGATCTTCCCATTGGCGTTTCCATTGGTTGGATATCTGGGTGCCGCTCTTGTGCACTTTTACTCCCGGTATTTTCTGATTACAGTACCCTTTTTGGCACTTGGTGTGGGGATCTTTTTCTTTCATGATCGTCTGAAACCATTGTGGAATACAAACCGCCTGTCAAGGTGGATGGTCTTTGGTTTGTTTGTCCTGACATTTGCCAATGTCTTCAGAATCAATTTTGTGAAAGCCCGCGAAACAATTCGTGCTGAACCGCTTCACCTGGTTCATATTGCCCAGGAACTGAAGGAAAAGGCAGGGAAAGACGATATCCTGCTTTCCAGAAAACCTCATCTTGCCTTTTTGGCCGGCCTGCGCTACAGATATTTTCCGCCGTTGAAGGACGTTGAGTCGGTTGTTCGGTTTATGCGGAGAGAAAACATCCGGTTTCTGCTCTATGGTGATGTGGAGGCCAGTTTTCGGAAAGAGTTACGGGACTTCATGACACCCGACTCAGTGCGCATCTTTTTTTGGCCGGTTGTGATTGATTCTGCCAGCAAGACCATTGTTTACCAGTTGAAAGAAGATATAGGAGGGGTACAATGATCAGGCGCATTTTTGCAGTGTTTATGGTGATGGCTGTGGGATTGTATTCTTCTGATCTGATGGCGCAGACACCTGTAAAAATTATGCCGCTGGGAGACTCGATTACCAGAGGTGTGCGGGGGTCCGTGCCTGTGGGAGGATACCGCGATGACCTTGATAGCCTGTTGACCAATGCGGGTGTGAATTTTGATTTTGTTGGAAGCCTTCAGGATGGGGATGCCACCCGATTTGATGTGGACCATGAAGGGCACGGTGGGTGGCGAGCCGATGAGATCGATGCGCAAATTAATACCTGGTTGAATCAGTCTCAACCGGATATCGTTTTGCTTCATATTGGTACGAATGACGTTAGCAATGGGGATCCCAATAATAGCACCATCGTAGAAATTGAGAGCATTGTGGACAAAATCCACGCCTATAACGCGAATACGGCCATTTTGCTGTGCAGTTTGATTCCCAGAAACGACGCTAAGAACAGCAAAAACGAAGAATTGAATGTTTACATCGAGGACCTCTTTTACCGCAAAAAGCAGGCTGGCTACAAAATTTATTATGTGGGACAGAACGAACTGTTTGAGACAAACCCCAACTGGGCCGTTGACTATCTGGATGATGCCGTTCATCCCAATAATACCGGATATTATATGATGGCCCAGGCCTTTTTCTCTGCAATTATGAATGTATTAAATGGAACAGCGCCCTATGTTACGGACAATTTCAATCGGCTGGATCTGGGCACCTGCTGGGTGGCAGAATCCACCATTTCCATTGTAGGAAATGAACTGGTTAACCTGAATCCGAACCATGATCAGATGTCGGATTGGGATCTCGCTATCTATCGGGCCCAGACGAACCCGTCCCGGGTGTCCTTTACCTGGGGAGCCGGAGCCGATTCGCTGGGAATTCAGGAAGGTGGGTTTGCCCTCCGGTTGAACTCCACAGATCCAGCAACGGCTGACGGATATCTGGTCTGGATCGGTCCAAATAATAAAGTTAACCTTTGGACCATTGTGGATGGCGTGCCGGAATCCCTTGTGCCTGGCCAGAGCGTGCCTTCGGCTGTACCCTTTCCAAAGGCGGGAGACCGGATGCGAGTCGATCTCAGTTCTGATGAATTTGGATATCATTTTGATGTTTACGTTAATGATGTCCTTGCTGCCAGAGTTAGTGATTCAAACCGGCTTCAGGGCCAATCGATTATCCAGTATAGTGGCGTGATTCTCCGCGGAGGGACGAACCTAAATAATCCGGTCGATGACTTTGATATCTACAAAGAAGGCGATGTTACCCCACCAGATCCGATTACGGATCTTCACGTAACTTCTGTATCTTCCACGACTATTACACTTTCCTGGACAGCTCCGGGCGACGATGGGAGCACAGGGCTTGCGGTCCGTTATGATATCCGCTATGCTACCTTCCAGATTGATGCGACCAATTTCGACTCTGCCACCCCCATCGCTGATCCGCCTTTGCCTGCACCTGCGGGAACGGTCCAGGACCTGACCATTACCGGACTTCAACCCAATACCACCTATTATTTTGCAATCAAAACCATGGATGACGTGCCAAATGTGTCAGATCTTTCCAATGTCGCTGTGGGCACAACCACACAGGGGCTTGAGTTTATTGACACGTTCGAAAGAACCTCGCTAGGGCCGGATTGGACGGCCGAGCCCGAATTTACAATTGTGAACGGGGAACTGTCCAATACCTCTCTTGTGGAAGATTGGAATTTCATCGCCGTATACAATGCAAGAAGAAATCCGCTTGAGGTGGCCTTTACTTATGGCCAGCAGGCCCAGGCCCAGGATATTGAAAATGTGGCTATCGTGTTCCTGAACGCGGCAGACGTGAATGCCAGCGGATATATGACATGGTACCGACCATCCAAGAATGGAATCTATCTGTGGGAAGTTGTGAATGGCATAGCCACGAGGCCTATCGCCAATTTGGACAATGTCGGCTTGCCCGACGCTGTTGCTGGAGACGAGCTGAAGGTGGCTCTCCGTCACGACAATCAGGGCAACCACTTCGATTTCTACATTAACAATCAATTTTATGGGACGTTGACGGATCCCAACAATCTTTACGGCGTCAACGGGGATCTGTATGCCGGTGTGATGATGCATGGGAACCGGAACAACAACATCGACAATTTTCGTATTCTTCTTTCTCCGGGAAGCCCATCTGACATCGTGAAAGTCAGCGGTGACTTCCAGACGGCACCCATTGGAACAACTCTGCCGCAGCCTTTTGTGGTGCGTGTCACCGACAACAATGGCAATCCGGTTCCAGGTGTCGATGTGAGCTTTACTGTGCAGAAAGGCGCCGGAACGTTTGACCGGCAGCAGGGAGATGGAAATATCCGGATTGAAGCAGAGTACGGAAACCTCCTTGCTCCCATGGCATCCATTAGTGACTCCACTGCGTCGGGTGGATATTATGTCACAACGGACGTGGTCAAAGGGGGAAGAGATGATATCAATTTTTCTGTGTCTCAGGATGGCAACTACTACATTTGGGGAAGGGTGTATGCGCCCAACGCGGAAGCCAATTCCTTCTTTGTCCTGATGGATAATCAGGTGGATACCATCCTTTGGGATATTGCCGTCAACAAATATGGCCAGTGGGTCTGGGAGCGGATTTCCGACAGGACCCGCGGTGAAATTGTTTTTCAGCTTCAGGCCGGTTCACATACCCTCCACATTCTCGGGCGCGAAAGCCTTTCCCGGCTGGATAAGATTTTGATTACATCGGATCCCAACTATGTACCTTCCGGGCTGGAACCGCCCAGAGGTTATATCACCGATCAGTCTGGGGAGGTGCATGCCTATTTTACTCTGGGTACGGTGGCCGGCGAGCAACAAATCGTGGCAACATCTACCGTCCTACCCGGCAAGAGTGTGCTGTTTACCGTCAATGCGCTGCCGGGTGACCCGGCCAATATAGCCAAAATTTCTGGAGATGGTCAAACAGGCGCTGGGGGAGATACGCTGGCCAACCCGCTGGTAGTGCAAATTACGGATCAGTATGGGAATCCTGTACCTAATGTTGATGTGTACTTCGTAGTTATTTCCGGCGGGGGAACCATTGTTGAACCACAGCCGGTAAAGACGGATGCGAATGGATATGCAGCGTCTACTCTAATTTTAGGGAAGCTTTCTTCTTTGAATCAGGTTAAAGCCTATTCTCCCGGAACTCAACCGGCCGAGGTGGTTTTTTCACTAACGGCCACAGGGGTGGCTTCGAAAATTGTTTCTGTTTCGGGAAATCAGCAGCAGGGGGTGGTTGGAAAACAGCTGGCCAACCCACTGGTGGTGCAGGTACTGAATGATCAGGGAAATCCGATTTCTGAGGTCCCGGTCGAATTTGTTATCACGGCAGGCGGTGGATCCATTGTGGAACAGCAGCCCGTGCTGACAGATGCCAACGGTTATGCTCAGATTCACTGGATCCTGGGAACGGTTTCGGGTATTCAGAAAGTGGAAGCACGTGCTACGGGATTGCAGGGGTCTCCGCTGCTTTTTACAGCGATGGCCAATCCAGATGCGCCGGTGAAGCTGGTAAAAGCTTCAGCAGATAGTTTAAGCGGAACTGTGAGCAATCCGCTAAGCCAGCCTTTTGCCGTACGAGTGGTGGATCAGTACAACAACGGTGTCCCGGGCGATACGGTTCTATTTACCGTCCTTGAAGGTGGTGGCCATTTTCAGAACGGTCAGTCTTCGCAGGCGGTACTTACCGATTCAACCGGCATGGCGAAAGTCACACTCGTGCTTGGGCCTGTGGCTGGCCAATATAACAACAAGGTGCAGGCATCAAGGCAGGGACTCCAGGGGTCGCCAATTGTGTTTGTGGCTTCGGCGAATCCTGGCAGCGCCGCGAAGATCACGTATGTTTCCGGCAACGGACAGATCGGCTATGTGCGGGAACCGCTACCGAATCCGCTCGTCGTGAAAGTTCTCGACGCCTCCGATAATCCAGTTGCCAATCAGCTGGTTGTTTTTGAAGTCATTTCCGGTGGCGGAACGTTAAACGGAGACACCCTTACCCGTGTAGAAGTGTATTCGGATCAGAACGGTCTGGCGTCTGTTACGTTCTGGCCCGGACCGGACGCCGGACAAGATGTGAATGTGATTCACGCCAGTGCCAATAATGGCCAGGCACCGCTGGCCAATTCGCCCATTGTCTTCAAAATTTCAGCGAAATACCGCGGGACAAAAATCGTCAAGGTCAGCGGAGACGGTCAAACCGGTGTTGCGGGTACGGTACTGTCCAACCCGCTTGTGGTGAAGGTTCTGGATGCTAACGACCAGCCGGTTGCAAACCATCCGGTTACTTTCAAGGTGATCTCTGGCGGTGGAAAACTGGAGCCCAGCGGTGCTCAAGAAGTGGTTGTTCGTACCGATGCTCAGGGCCAGGCCAGCGTTCAGTTCCGCCTAGGTCCAACGGCCGGGCAAAACAACAATGTGGTTCATGCCATTGCAACGGATGGATTTGACCCGTTAACCGGGTCGCCGGTGGAATTTAAGGCATCGGCAACGGCTAGCAATGCCACAGCTATCACCATTGTCAGCGGGAATAACCAGACTGGTACGGTAGGTGAGCCACTGCCGGCTGCTCTGAAGGTGAAAGTTGTGGACGATCTTGGCAATGGTGTGGCCAATCACGAAGTGACTTTCCGTGTGATCGAAGGAGGCGGTCACTTCCAGACGGCAAACTCTGATACCTTGCTGAAACTCAAAACGGATCAGAATGGGATTGCCTCTGTCGTTCTTGTTCTTGGCACGGTTGCCGGTACAGGAAACAACCGGGTCGAGGTGACGTCTACAGATGGTATCAATCCGCTTCAGGGTTCGCCGCTGATCTTTGTGGCATCAGCAAACCCGGGTCCCACCGATCCTGACCGCTCAACCGTGACGGCAACCTCTCCGGTGGTAGCGGATGGGAATGCTGTTTCTACCATCACGGTAACATTAGTAGACCGCTATGGCAATCCTATAGCTGGCAAGACGGTGGAGGTTCTTGTTTCCGGAAGCCAGAATTTCATAGTGCAGCCTTCGGCCCCCACCAACGATCAGGGAACGGTTACAGCGACCCTCTCATCCGTGAAGGCCGAGAAAAAAGTTGTAACGGCAAAAAATAAGACGGACAACATCACGTTAAACTCATCTGCTGTTGTTGAATTCGTGCCGGGTCCGGCTGCCCGTCTGCTGAGGACCAGCGGGAATGATCAAACCCGGAATGTGGGAACTGTCCTGAAAGATCCGCTGGTAGTTACTGTTACGGATTTTTACAACAATCCGGTTTCCGGCATTCCGGTGTATTTTGAGGTGAAGAGCGGCGGCGGACGGATTATTGAGTCGCAGCCGGTCGTAACCGATTCCGCTGGACAGGCGAAGGTGCACTACATTCTCGGAGATCAGCCGGGAACCAATCTTGTGGAGGCAAAATCCGGAAACCTGATGGGCAGTCCTGTTCTGTTTACGGCGACGGGTGTGGTATCCAATCCTGCCAAGATTCTGTATGTTTCCGGCAATGATCAGGTAGGGAAAGCGGGAAGTGCATTGCCCAAGCCTTTCGTGGTCCAGGTCGTAGACAATGCGGGCAATCCAGTTAAAAATGTTCAGGTTACCTTTAAGGTTGTTTTCGGAAACGGTCAGATTTCACCTGCGCAGCCGGTTCTGACGGATGCATTTGGCAAGGCCGCAGCTGTGCTGACTCTGGGTCCGCAAGTGGGCGCATATATTGTGAATGCAGAGGCTTCGGGCCTGCAGGGTTCGCCGGTTGCGTTCGTGGCCAATGCCGTCCATGCTGACGCTGCCAAGGTGGTTAAGTATGCTGGAGATGGTTACGAGGGCGCAGTGACCACTGTCGGTAATGTGAAAGTCCAGGTTCAGGATCAGTATGGCAATCCGGTAGATGGATATCCGGTTCAGTTTCAGGTGGTTCAAGGAGATGTGACCATTACCAATCCGCAACCGGATACGACGGACGTGAACGGAATTGCTACGGCTGTCTACCGGTTTGGTACGAAGTCCGGCGATGTCATCATTCAAGCGGTTGCCGATGGGCTGACGGGATCGCCATTGCGGTTCTATCTGAAAGCGCTTCCGGATGCGCCTGTGGCCATTGAACTGGCGGGAGGCAATAACCAGATCGGAACGGTCGGTCACACATTCCTTGATCCGCTTGAAGTCCGGGTTGTGGACCAATATGGCAATCCGGTGCCCAATTATCCGGTAACCTATGTGGTTACCAGCGGAGATGCAACTATCGTTGGTAACCAGGTTAAAAATACCGGCAGCAATGGGATTGCGGCCTGTGAAGTTCGTGCCGGAAGTACGGCAGGCCAAGTAAAGGTTCTGGCGGTAGCAAGCGGCCTGGACGGTTCTCCCATTGAATTCATTTTACAGGCTGTCCAGAATAACTTCCCGGTCATGAATGATATTCCCAACGCTACCGTTCAGGAGAATCAGTGGTTGCGGTTTGACGTTACGGCCTCCGATCCGGATAATGATCCGCTGGAGTTCAATGCTTACAATCTCCCGTCGGGAGCCCAGTTCGATTCAGTGGCCAGCAATACCTACCGGTTTTCCTGGAAGCCGGGATTTGATCAGGCCGGAAGTTACCAGGTCATCTTTGAAGTGCTGGATGGCAAAGGCGGATTTGCAGTAGATACGGTTACAATCACTGTTGTTAATGTGAACCGCAAACCGGTCATCGTCTACTATTCACCATCCAGCGATACGGCCATTGAGAAGGGGCAGCTGGCCCGTTTCTACCTCCGGGCGGAAGACCCGGATAATGATCCACTCCAGTATTTCTGGAAGGTGAATGGCCAGCGGGTAGCGGACGGGATGATCTTCAATTTCCGTCCCACCTTGGGAATAAGCTATGTGATTGTTGGCTTCGTCACCGACGGGTACGACACGGTTTCGCACCAGTGGAATATTACAGTCACAGGTGTTGAGCTGGAGATGTTCACTGCCCGTGCGATGGATGGCCAGAATGCTATTCTCCTGGAATGGAAGACGTCGTACGAAAGCAGAAACCTGGGCTTCAATGTGTACCGCAGCACAGATCCGGAACAGGGCTTCCTTAAGCTAAATACAGAAATCATCAAACCTGCCAAGAGCGGGGAGTACAGGTTTGTGGACAATAATGTGGATGCTGGCCATACGTACTATTACAAGATCGAGGACGTATCGTTTGACGGTAAGAGAACTTTGCACGGTCCGGTCGCTGCGCAGGTAGAGATGCCGGTAGAATTTGTTCTGGAACAAAATTACCCGAATCCGTTCAATCCAGAAACCACCATCCGCTTTGCACTGCCCAAGCGTGTTCATGTGTACCTGGCTATCTACAATGTTCTTGGGCAGGAAGTTCGGGTTCTTGTAGACCGTGAACTGATGCCCGGCTATCACAGCTTCGTCTGGGATGGCCGTGACAAGGCTGGCAGAAAAGTGAACAGCGGGCTGTATTACTACCGTTTCCGTGCCGGTGAGTTTACAACCGTCAAGAAAATGCTCCTTCTGAAGTAATTGCAATAAAGGGGAGAGGAAAGATAATCCCAAGTTCGGCTTCGTAGATCTGGTCAGCAAAAATCGGTTGGTGGTTGAAATGAAAAAGGAGGGCTTTTGCCCTCCTTTTTTATTTATGGGGAATTGGCTGCAATGGCAAAAATGTGCGTTTAGAATCGTTGAAGTTTTCAATAAAATGAGGCGGAATTGAGAAAGCTTGGGGCGGGGAGACCCTGGTCATCTTCTAAAACGTAATTGGAAAAAAATGCGTTTTTTTGTGATACAATGTTTCAACTGTAAAACATCTCCAGAGTAGAGTGTTGAAAAATATGTATTGACACTCAATGGGATATGTTTTTAAATTGATCGGCATGGTGTTTGAAGGTCCTTATGGGGCTATAAATGAGGGATGTGTATCGATGCGAATTTTGTGGGGAGTGGTTTTAGTACTTCTACCGGCGATATCCATTTCTGCAGAATCCAGTTTTACTGTAAAGTTCGACCTTTCCGGTGACTATTATTTCTGGATAAGGTACCGCTCTGAAAAGGATGCATCACTTCTTTTTTCAATCGACGATAATTATTCAAGAAAAATTACTCTTCCAGCAAGTGGTGAATTCAACTGGAAACGGATTTTGGGGCCGTTTAGGGTTGGCAAAGGAAATCACAGGTTTTTCTTTCGGAGCCAACAAACGGGATTTTTTCTGGATAAACTTGATATAACTCTTGATCCGGAATATTTACCTTCCGGTGCAGGCTCAGGAAATATTCTTCAGGATTTGAGCAATCCCGTTGTGTGGAAAGTGATTCATCTGAACGGTACGGGCGGAATGCCCTTCTTTGGGGATTTCAATGATGATGGGCTTCTGGATTTTGTGCTCAGCGGATCCCGGTATCTATCAGTTTATGATCATTCCGGTAGTTTGCTTTGGTCAAAACCTATTTCCGCAATCCAGCACGCACAGGTGGGTTCTGGCTTTTATTTTCGTCCTTATGATATCAATGGTGACGGTCTTGTGGAGATTCTCGGGCCCATTTTGATGGGAGGGACGCCCTTTTTGGCCGTCTTAAAAGGCATAGATGGAACGATTCTGGATGCCTATCCTCTTGACCTTTCAGATCCAAATCTCGTCTATGAATCGTCCAACATTGCAAACCTGGGAGGGGGAGGGAGATGTGATGCAATTATAGTGAAAAGCAATCACCGTACTTGGCCATACTCAACATTTCGAGTCGATGCTTTTCTATTTCAAAATGGGAAGTTCATCAAGCTATGGTCATTTGGGAAATCCGGTATTGATAAAGGCATTTACCACAATCCTCTTGCATACGATATTGACCAGGATGGTAAAGATGAGATTTTACTGGGGCATTGGTTACTGGACGAAGATGGTAGTGTGATCTGGGAAAAGAGTGCACTCTTTTTTGACAGTGAACGGCATGTGGATAGCATGTTTCCTGGAGATATCAGTCCTGTTTCGGATGGAATTGAAATCGCCGTATCCAGCGGCTATATGTTGTTAAGCGGAGTTACCGGTTCTGTATTGTGGAAATGGGATTTAGCTAATCAACAGAATATCGAAGGGCAATCTGTAGCTGTTGGTGAACTCCGTGAGGATTATCCAGGGAAAGAAATCTTAATTGCTCAGCAAGCCCCGGCAAACGATGAGTATTTGTTCTCATATGATGGTACGTTGATCACAACGTACAATGGCCCGCCCGAGTTTGATGCAAGCTATGAAACAACCCTGATTCAATGGATCGGGGATCCGGCGCTTGAAATCGTTGAGCAACCATACGGACGGGGACGAACGGTTGCAATCTTTGATGGACATCTAAATCCATTGGGAGAAATTGATCCATCTTTTACATATGGTCAGGTTGGATATCGGGTTGCAAATATAACCGGGGATTTTCGGGAGGAGTTTGTGTTTTTTAATAGGAATTTTTTGGTCATTGTTAAAAACGATGCACCGAATCCGTTTTCAGGAACGGATCCATGGGTAGATCCGTAGTATGCACGTTTTCAATTTAATTGGGTATACTACTGAAAATGTCTGGAAGAGGTGGCGTTTCGCATAGCATTTGCTGCGCCTTATTAATGGTTTTGGGGATCGGAAGTAGCTTGCTGGCACAAAACCAAGGAGTTTTTTTCCAGAATTCCTATTCCACATTTTCAATTGAACTGGAGACAACGAAAATCCGAGGAGCAGAGATTTATGGTGGGAACGGTGCTTCCGGGGCATCCATCGGAATTGCAGCTCTGGATAGTATGACACTTCTTGCGAAAGAAGATGCATACATTAGTTTTGATCGGCCAGATGGAAATTTTGGCAGTTTAGGATATCTAAAAGTCAAAGGGATTGGAGGCAAGTCCCGGGGAAGATTTAGTGAACCGCTTCAGGGTTTTGCGAAGGCGGCTTTGCTGAAATTCGGTGTTCCGGTTGTAAATGGGAAGATAATCGAGGCAAAACTTGAGCTATTTGCACTCAGCTCAGGGTATGGAGGAGGCGTCT
>Ga0209426_1001609_pt1 | contig 13018 bp, 12 predicted proteins | sample Deesub1362B_J571_FD_187697 | JGI IMG/M metagenome (GOLD analysis project Ga0209426, IMG submission 187697) | Deep oceanic, basalt-hosted subsurface ecosystem from Juan de Fuca Ridge flank, Pacific Ocean, CORK Borehole 1362B_J2.571 (SPAdes)... ...
CCCCGGCGGAATTCCGGATGGAAACGGGCGTGATGCTCGATACCCTGTCCCATATCTGGCAGAAGGGAAAAGGGGGATCGCAGGGTGTGTTCAGCCGGGTCCTGCCGCAACAGACCAGCATTCGCACGCGCATCGACGGGGAGGCACTGGTGTTCCGTTGGGCCTCGATGCAGAGCGCCACAGGCCATGTGACGGTCATGCGGATGCACCACGAAGAAGCGCAATCCCTGGAAGTGGACTTTGTCAACGACCTCGGTTACTTCGAGCAACAGGCGCAGCTGCTCGACCGAAATACGATGCACCTCGGTGGCGGCACTGTTCTCGTTGGCGTGGTCGGTTCAGGCAAGACCACAACGGCCCACGCGATCATGCAGCGCTTGCCGGCCTGGATGAACAAAATGGCCATCGAGGATCCGGTGGAGCTGCTTGCCAATGGCACGCACCACTTCTCGGTGTCGCGCACGCTCGACGGTGCAAACCGGGATGAAGATCCCTTCATTGCCGGGAAACGCCAGATCAAACGGATGAACCCGCACTTTGTGATGGTGGGCGAGCTCCGCGATCACGAGTCGGCCGGCCTGTTTCGAGACGTGGCGGGCGCTGGGCTGCGCGCGCTGACGACTGTCCACGCGCCGAGTGCGCTGACGGCGGCGGACCGGCTCTCGGACGGTGAACTGCGTATTCCACGCAGTGTCCTCGCCACGCCTGGCTTCATCAATCTCTACGTCTATCAGGCATTGATGCCGAAGACCTGCGGTTGCGGCCTCCGGCATACGGCGATGAAGGAAGCCCTTGGCGCGAGAAAGCTGCAGCAGATCGAGCGCCTCTTCCGCTTCGATGTCGAAGGCATTCGGCTACGGAACCCGCAAGGGTGCGAGCTTTGCCGGCGTCCCAATCTGCCGGAGCTGAACGGCGCCCGCGGCCGGACCGTGGTGGCCGAGATGTTCGAGCCTGACGAGCAGGACCTGGCCTATGTCCGCGACGCCAAGAACATCGAGTTGGCGGCATACCAGCGCAGCAAGCGCCAGGTCGGCTTCGACGTGCCGGACAGCACCGGGAAGACCGTGTTCGAGGTCGCCATTTACAAGGTCTTTGCCGGCGTGGTGGACCCGCGTGAGGCGGAGCGCCTGTGCTCGCTCGACGCCTATGAAGCCAGACTTGCCCGCCAGCGTGCGCGCGGCGAAAAGCCCTGAGAGGAACGGCATGTTGAACAAACTAGCACAGTGGCTGGTTGGGCTGGCCCAACGCAAGGTCGGTGGTCCGATGCTGAAGGCGGGCGATCAAGTGTTTATGGACCGCTTGTTCTGGGCCAAGTATCGCTTCCGCAGCATGCGAGCGACGTACTACGGGGATCTGGCGAAACGGATTCTCCACATGCCGGGGGAGCCGGTTTCCAACCATTTCGCCAAAGACGCGGCGCGGCGCGTTGGCGAGCCGGTAGGCGTGCTCGCGGCGCACTGGCTTGCACGGTCCGAGGGGATCGACGGGCAGATGCAGCGCTCGCGGCTAACGGAGATCTTCCGGGGCACGATTCCGGACGAGGACATTCCCATCCTCGCCGTGGCGGAAGAGGGCGGCGACATTCGGGAGGGCCTGGAAACGCTGTCGCGCAACCTTACCGCGCTTGGCGAGGCGCGCGCTGGCATTGCCATGACGCTGGCCGGCGTGGTCATGACGGTGGTGATCCTCCACGCCTATCTCGGCGCCCTGGCGTTTCTGATCGGCCCGGCCATCGACAAGTCATTCAGCGCAATGCTGGATGTGAGTCAGTACGGTCCCATTGCATCGACCTTCCACCACGCCTCGACGTTCCTGCGGCACTGGGGATGGTTGCTCGTGATTGCCGAAGTCGCCGCCTGCGTGTGGGTGGTTCGGGCCCTGACCCGCTACGTGGGGCGCTACCGCGGGTGGCTGGACCGCAGGATGCTGGCGTTCGATTTCTTCCGTCGATTCCAAAGCGCCCAGTTTCTGGCCGGTCTCTCGGCCGTGACGAAGAAGTTCGGTGGGGATGCGCGCAACCTGTTGGACGGCCTGGTGCTGATGCGGGGCAATGCCTACCCATACCTGGCATATCACATCGAGCGCATCGAGTTGAACTTGGAATATGCGCCGAACGAGGGTGGGAAGGTGTTCGATACGGGTCTGTTTGACCGCGATACCAGCTACCGGATTCAGGACATCGCCGAGTACGAAAGTGACCTGTCGAAGATGCTTCACACCGTGTCGGAGGACCTGCTCAAGACGACCCCCCAGCTCATGCAACAGCGCGCGTCGCGCTTCAATCGTCGCGCAACGATCATCCTGATCGTGATCATCACCGCGCTTGCCTTCATGCCGGCCTTTATGGCGCAGGAAATGAAGTCCCGCACCGCCATGGCGGCCATGGGCGGCAAGCGCCCGATTCCCACCCAGACGCAACAACCCTAACCCAACGAGGAATATCAACATGAACGCATTGCAGAAAGACACGAGCCTGGAACAGGTAGAGATGGACAAGCCGGGCGCGGAATTGGGTGCGCAACCGGTGCGCGATGTGAGCCGTATGCCGAAGGGCAGTCGCAATCGCCGCACGCGCCGCCAGTGGGGCGGGGTACTGGATGAGTATGGCTTCTACCTGCTGCTGGCAGGCCTCGCGCTGGTGGCCATCCTGGTGCTGTTCTCGCGCAACCAGACGGATACTCAGGTCCAGCAGTTGACCACTGAGCTGAACGGCGTCATCGGGAAGGTCAAAACCAGCTACCGCGGCCAGTACAGCAAGGTCAGTATTTCAGCACTGATGGGCAACGGTGTATTCAAGGATCTGACCACGATGACCGAAACAGGCTCCGACATCATCCTGCAGCCCGGTGGTGGCAAGCTGACTGTGACCGCCGCCCAGTTGCTCAGCGCGAACGACTCGCTGCAATGGTCCGTCCCGCAGCAGCCTGACGCCGCTTGCATCGCTATCGTCGCGTCATACCAAGGCAGTGCCGGCAAGATCGTCGTGAACGGAACGACCATCAAGGCAGTGGGCGGCGCTGTCGACCCGAGCAAGGTGTCATGCTCGGGTGGCAGCAATACCATCGACCTGTACATCGCCTGATCGGTGAAAGCTATCGTGTTTTGGTGAGTTTATGCCGGTCAGCGACACCGGCTTTACTGGCATAGTTGTTGGTATTGCCGCCGCCCTGCCCCGAGCAGGGCGGCGTTCTACTTGGAGGTAGGCGAGATGTTCCTGACCGAAGCGGCGCTTCAACTATCCGTCGCGGCGATTGGCGCTGCTGTGATGATTCACAACACCAACAACCTCATTGACGACGCGTTGGCTACCGGTACTGGCCAGTACATGTCCAATGTGGCGAGTGCCGTCAATACCTACGTCTTCGACAACATGACGGTGCTCGCCGCGAGTCCGAATGGGCCGACGACGATCAATGCGGGTAGTGTATCGGCGACCGTCGCTAGCCCGCTTCACCCAACGGTGCAGGATCTGATCAACCTGAAGTTGCTGCCGATCGGGTTCAGTGACACTAGCCCGCTCGGGCTGTCCTTTCGTGTGGACCTGGTGCCGACCAACTGCAGCGCGGGTCTGACGAATTGCACCATCCCCGGAGCGATGTACTCGACCACGGCATACCGTGATGCCAGTGGCAACGTTCGTACCGATCAGATGGCTACGGTTGTGGCGGCCGCCGGCGTTGATGCTGGCGTGTCCTACGCGGAGAGCCCTGCGGTCATTACCGGGATGGCGGCGAGCTGGTCTGCGCCCAATCCCCTGTCTGGAGGCAATGCGGGCGTGCTGATGATGCGGGTAGGCAACACGTCGCTCCTGGCGCAGAGCATGAACCAGTTCTACAAGCGGGATGGGTCGTTAAACCTGACCGGGCCGATGGATGCGAACAACCAGGCCATGAATGCCGTTGGGAATTTGCAGTCAAACGGTGCGGTATCGGCGAATGGCACCGTGACAGGAGGAGCCCTACGTTCTAGTGGCGATGCTTCGGTTGCTGGGAATGCGAGCGCAAATGGTGTGTACGGGAACTACGTGCAGTCCAACGGAAATGCCTATGTAGTAGGTACGGTTCAAACAGGCAAGGTCAACGCGAACGAGGTTCAATCATTCGGAAATGTGACCAGCTCTGGATCGATGGTTGCCAGCGGCTATCTGTACGCTGCAGGTGCCGTCGTTCCGTCCACCGGCGGTGGCCAGCAGGTCTATGACGGGTGGGGCTGCGGCGATCCTCAAGGCGCGATCCGTAGCGATCCGAACGGGAAGATTCTGTCGTGCCAGTCTGGTGTTTGGCGGGCGGCGTCAGGCGGCACGGGCATAGTCGACTTTACGGCTTGGTATCATCCGTGCGGCACCGGGACGTTTTACGACCCGTATGGGAACGGTTCGGGTTACGTCTACACGATCACTTACGCGAACGGTTCGACCAGGAGTTTTATCGCGTCGGACTTTAACGATTGCAGCAGCGGCGGAGGCTGAGGCAGGCGTTCCAATGCAAAAGAGCCGGCAGTGCCGGCTCTTTTGCATTCAAGCTTCCCAGCTTACTGGCATTGCAGGACCACCACGCCGGTCACATCGCCGCTGGACGGCGTGGGCATGGCGTAGCCGATGGCGAGGAGCGGCTTCGCCTGGGACGTCCCCATGGTTTGGACGTGATGAAGCACACCGGACGACTGGAGCACGCCATTGAGAACGGTGCCCGTCACGGTAGAGGTGGCGTGCGAGTCGGAACCGATAGCAACGTCCAGCGTGAACGACTGAAGCGAAGGACCGGCCATGTCGATTACGGCTGTCGCGGAGTTTAGCTTGCCGGGTGCATAGTTGCCACTAACAGCCGTGGGTGCCGTGCTGGCGATGGCGCTGCAGTTCCGTTTCGGAAAGGAAAGATCGGGTTGTAGTGTGAGGTCTCGAAGCAGCGTCAAGGGCTTGCCCGCTGCATAGTGAGCCCCTTGATTTACGCTGAAATTGCCAATGCTGCTTGACCCGTCCGTCCAGCGACCAATAGCGTAGTCGCCGTTGCCGGCTACGTCGACAATTTTGCCGGTCGTCAGCGAGATCAGGCTGTTTGCATCGATCCCGATCTGCTTGTAGGCGCCTTCGGCCGTTGCCTTCTGCAGCGAGCCCGGGAATGCGTTGGAGGCGATGGACTGAAGCACCGACTTGGTGGAAGTCTCGGTCTGCGGCACGAAGATAACGGCCATCGGATCAGCGGTGACAGCCGGCGCGGAGCCTTGCACCACGATGGTCGGGGGCGGCGGTGCCGGCGTGACAGCGGCCGGGGTCGCCGAGCCACCGCCGTCGCCACCGCCACCGCAGGCTGCCAGTGCGAGGAGCGAAGCGACCGAGATCGCGGAGAGAGACAGTTTGATCTTATTTTGCATTTTTCTTCCCTTCTAAACGTTGAACATTGCGGCCCGCCCTCGGATCGCATAAGTCCATCCTACGTGGTTCACAGCGATGTCAAGTTGGAGCGGCAATCAGCAAATTAGCGCCGATACAGAACCCCTAATCCGGTGTAAACGGCAATGCGACGGCCATCCTTCACCCCACTTCGTGGGGGGGGGTAGAACCACTTTTCCGGAGCGGCGGTTCAGGTGCTGTAGAGATGCGTGCCGCAATGGTTGCAGAGGTGCTGTTTCTCGTTGGACAAGACGCCTTCGCGCACCCAAAGCCGAATACTTCGGGAACCGCACTTATTGCACGCTACGCCATGGCCAGTGGAGCAACCTGGATTTGCGTCGAGATACTTCTTGAGTGTCGGGGTCGCTCGGGCCACCACCACGCGAAGTATTACTATCGAGAGATACGGCACGAGGAATCCGATCGCGGCCCAGAGCAGGATGTTCCGCTTCCATTTCCGAGCCAGAAGCGCCGTGAGCACGGCGGAAACGTACAAAACCAAATTCCAGTCTTGTGCCGCGCCAACGTAAATGGTGGATGTCGTGCTCATCGAGTATCGCCCGTCGATTGTGGCAAAAGCGCCGATTTTAACGGAATGTCTAAAATCTCGGGTCTGCCCTACTTCTCCCGCCGCTTGCGTTTCGCGACGGTCTGATGGCTGAGGGAGGCAGAGCAGCTCGGGCACGCGAAGTTGTGTGACAGCTCGATCCGAGGGCCGGTGTTTGCGATCAGATATGGCGTGCTGCAAATCCGGCAAGGCGCCAGTTCGACTTCCGCGCTGGACGCCATTGCGCGGCAGATGTGGCAGGCTCGATCCGCAGTCAGCTTGAGATCGGATCCGAAGAGGCTCTGCATGACGTCGAAGGCTGCGATGAACGCGGCCGGGACGTTGGCGCCGGTAGCCAAGGCCATGCGATATAAGGAGACCATCATCGTCGCTTGTTGACGATAGGTTGGGGCCTCGAAGTACCAATTTAGGGAACTGGGCACCTTGCCGCTTGGTGAGGAGACGCCGTGGATTTCCATGTAAAGCCGGCGGCTGGTCGCAGGGCTGATGGCGAGCAGGGAGCCGACAGTGGAAGCGCGGCAGTGCTGTCGAATCAGCATCTCGCTGTAGACCTTGGATTGGTATCGGTGCAGTCGCAAGTTTGACCACGAGTGCTTGTGTTCCAAGCGATCCGCCCGAACGGGCGTCGATGCCAAGAAGTAGTGCGCGAGCGCCTCGGGGCTGATGCGGTCCGATTGATACTCCGTCCAGAAGAGCTTGCTCGAGATCCGCCACCGGAAGATCGGAAACTCTACCTGGGCGATTCCGAGATCCAGTACATGCTGGGGGACCTTGCGCAGGTAATCGGCTAGCTCCTGGCTGATGCCGAGCAGGGGGGCAGCAAGGACGCTGGTATGAAGCAACTCGACCAGCATCCACAAGTACTGCCGGTTGTTGTAGAACAGCCGGATCTGATCCTGGCCGTTGAGCCTAGGGGTGTCCTTGCGCAGCTTGTCGATGGCGAGTGTGCTGGTGGTATGGTCGGTCAGGCTCTTCCAGTCGTTGACTTCGGTGAGCGTGGGTGTCACCACGAGGAACGACGTGCCCATCAGATCCCGGTAGGCGGCCTCGTTGGTGCGAATCGAGTCTAGGTTCTTCTTGCTGACACGCAGCGTCAGTTCAAAATCCCGATGTGAACCGAGCGCTTCCGTCAAAAAATCCGTCAAATAGTAGTTCGCGGATCGAATCCGATCCAGTGTCATGCGGGAAAGTTTCAGTCCGTTGAAGCTGTTGCTACCCTGGCTAATCGTCATTTTATTTTTTGACCCGATTATTTATTTGGAAATGTAGGCTTGCAAGTCGTTGCTCAAGCGATTGGCGAAACCCGCGAGCACCTCAAACATTGGCCGATACATGTCCTTCTTGTTTTCAAGCTGAACGGTAAGCTGCAGCGCTGAGAACGAAGAAATGAGGCGCTCAAAATCTGTTAGGAGCTGCGTCAACTCGTTATGTACGTCGCGACTCGATGCGAGTCTAGTTTCGGCGTCGCGTACTTCAACTTCCAGTCGGGTGCGCTCTGCGAGAAGATTATCCATTTCGCGCTTCGCCGCCGACATGCGGTCGTTCATCGCGGTGAGGGCATCTTCCAGGCTCGCATAGCCAGGTGGAATAATCTCAACCGTATTCGGTTGGGCACCTTGCTTACCCTTGGCGTTGGAGACCGCGACCGCTTCCTTCAGGCGCTGATTCTCCTTCTCGGTCTCGTCGATAGCCATCTGTAGCCGGCTGAAGGCTGAATTGGCGCGAGAAAGATCGTTCTTGCTGGAGGAAAGGGCGGCTTCGGCTTCTTGCCGTTCACCTTTCAACTGCGTGATCTGCTCGCGTAGCCGGCGAATCTCGAAATCCTTTTCGGAATGCTCGGCCGTGCTGTCTGCCAACTCATTGGCGGCAAGCTCGAGCTTGTTTTGAACATCCTGAATCTCGATTTCCTTCGCGCGAAGCCGTTCGATAAATGGGCGAATTTCTGATCGCTTCATTTTCGGGTTCTTGGTTTTCTCCTCCACGAGAAGGTCGACTTCATCCAGGGTAATGTCGGACCGTATAAGGATCGCCATCTCGCCTTGGTTGAATGTCGAAAGGGCACCGGTTTCGTCCAGAAACTTCCGATAGGAAGACATATAGATACGTGCGCTTGCCTTCTTGAGGTCGAACGCTTTCTCGGCAATGACGTAGAACAGGGTGTGAGCCTTGTTGCGAGCGCCGCGATTATCTCCGAGGGCCATGATCAGATCATCGGTCAAGGCATTGTCAATCAGCGAGAGTTGGCCGCCAATAGTGACGTGCTCGGTCTTGATGCGTTGGATCGAGCCGCGAACCACGCGCGTGGCCTGGACAATCGCCTCAATCGTCTCATCGCTAATTTGGCCGCGCAACGTGTCTCGTAGATCATGCGTCACCCGGTCGATCTCATTGGTGATGGGGAATTCGAAGGCCGGGGGCAGCTGAGGCTGGCGCCGGGCGATCTCCTGCTGGTTAGGTTTGGTCATCCGCGTTCTTCTTCCAATCTTGTTGTCTGCGCAAAGGTGCGCGTAGTCCTTAGCCTAGCCCGAACTTTTGTAAGTCAAGGGCGGCGTGTCGCGAGTGAAAGAGTACGAAAGCAGGGCGCGGTTGTGCGCGGTGAAAGCTCCGTTCTTTTGCATCGCTTTTTCGGCTAGGCCCGAAAAGACGCCCAAGAACTAGCAGCTATCGGCATGAATGACTCTAATTTTTAGGGGTTTACCCCTACGGTTGGGGGCCGACTCAAGTAGGATTTATATCTGTCGTAAAAGAAGAGGTGCCCGTTATGCGTTAATCATGATTGACACTATTCCCCGAAAAGACAGCACAAATATGCGAGCTTTCTGCCGAATAGTCGGACCCCACACGATGTAGAGTGAAGGCACATCAGCGTCCTAGACGCATCGACTTCGCAGGGGTTCCGCGCCCTTGCCCTCTGGATGCCGGCATCACCGGTTTCCGATATCCCCGCCACGCCTCAGCGTGCTTGTGTGATGCCTTGGCATGACGCAAGCGCTTTGTCGTTTGATGGATTCCTTGCTCTTCTGAGCATCGAACTTTTCCTGGCCGTCGCCAGGACATCCACTGCAATCTGTTTTCTGGAGAGAAAACCATGGAATCCTTCTTCGTTCGCGCAATCAAGTCGCCAATCCGCTTGTTCATCTACGTCCTGGTTCTTTATCTGGCATCGCATAGCGCGCTTGTCGCGTTCTTCGTGGTGATCGTTGTCGTGTCGATGGTCTATCACTCGGTAGCCGGCACGGCGAGCAAAGCGACCCCTGCCGCTCCTGACGTTGTCGTACCGGGCCATAAATCGTCGCAGGCAAGCCCGCCTGTTGACGAAGATCGCAGCATCACGCCGCAGTATGCGAAATCTGCTGTGATCACACCCTTCCCGCGCTCGGGAACGAGCAGTCGTTCCTAAGCCATACCTGCCCTCGTCAAGAGGGCGGGCCCCTCACCTGTTCCGGGTACCCGCTACCCGCCAACAGGTGGTCCATCGGGTGCTCGCATGGAGAACCCAAAATGGAAGCCAATCTCATCGGCTGGCAACTCGATATCTTTGGTGGCGAGTCAGCTGTCGTTGCCCCCGCCAAGAACCCCGACCCCCTTCCTGACCCTCACACCTGGAATGAAGACGTGCGCGAGAAGATGGTCGACGCGCTGATCGGCCTCGCGTGTGACAGTCGCCGCGGCGACAACATGCCGGAGTCTCTGCTTGACTGCGCCGAGATGCTCCGTGCTCGCATGACCAACCGTGCCGTCGACCATGAGGATTACGCCATGACGCTTGGGTGGATCTTCGAGATGTGGGACGGCGCACTGCCATACCGCTATGTCTGCGCCGTCAACGCAATAGACCCCGAGACGATGCAGGACGTCATTCTCAACAATCCCCGACTGGCGCGGGACCTCGATGAGGTTCGGCTGCTGTCGCGGGGCACGCTGGTATGAGGTGACGAATATGCGATTCCTCAGAACCATGTTGGACGCCTTGATGGGCACTTCGCCACCCCCTGCTACCAAGGATGTTCGTGTCGGCATTGGTGCGTCGAACGAGGCGCAGTTGGCAATCTGTGGCATTCCCCACCTGTTCCGCAAGGAAGCCTCTGGCGTCGCGCATTTTGTTGCGACCTTCGAGCGCGTGGTCGGCACTACTGACTTCGGTCAGAAGCTGCTGCCATCGGTAGTTCCCTACTGGAAGCTGGTATCGGTGAGCCAGGGCCTCTCGCTTGGCGAAGCCGTTGAGCTTGCTGTGAGGGCAGGCAAGGTGCCGGAGGTTGCTTCACCGCATGCTTCCTCGCGTACAGGCCTGGAGGGAAGCCCTGCGGCGAGGACGGAGTCGACGCCTATGCGGCCGGCGACACCGACCGGGAGAGCTGAGTCTGGCCCAGGCGATGCAAGGCACGCCGAGGCGGGGGGAACGCTCAAAAGTTGGGGCGTGGCCATCTATCCGGATCGCAAGAAACCTGGTCGATCCTACGAATCGTTCACGGTGTGGCTGGAGACCCCTTCAGGGGAGCGCAGTCTTCACGGTGAAGGGCTCAAAGACGCGCTGGCGGAAGCCGGCTGCAAGGTGGGTGACTCCGTTCGCATCAAGCGGTTGCGAAAGGTCAAAGTGCAGGCGTTCCGCGCCAGCGGTGACCCGGAGCTCGACGCTAAGGGCAATCAGATCTTTTGGGACAAATGGCTCTGGTCTGTGTCCCGCATTCATTAACACTTCAAAGGAGGGCCAATGGCCTCTATCAACAAAGTCATTCTCATCGGCAACCTTGGAGCGGATCCTGAGACCCGCTATCTGCCCAGTGGTGACGCCGTGACCAACATTCGCCTGGCCACGACCGATCGCTACAAGGACAAGACCAGCGGTGAGATGAAGGAATCGACCGAGTGGCATCGCATCGCATTCTTCGGCAAGTTGGCCGAGATCGCAGGGGAGTACCTGAAGAAGGGCTCCCAAGTCTATATCGAGGGCCGCATCCGCACGCGCAAGTGGACCGACCAGGCTGGCGTGGAGAAGTACAGCACGGAGATCGTGGCTGAACAGATGCAGATGCTGGGGTCGCGCCAGAGCAATAGCGGAGGCGCAGACGACTCGTATGGTGGCGGTGAGAGCCGGAATAGCGGTTACGGTGCGCGCAATGGTGCGACCCCTGCAGGCGGTGCTAACGCCGGCGCAGGCGGTCGAGGGCAACAAGCCAGCGGTGCTCGCCGACAGCAATCTGCTCCTGCTCCGTCCAATGGTTTTGAGGACATGGACGACGACATACCGTTCTAGCAAGTGACGCAAAAGGCTCATTTAGTAGACTGATTTGACTGTTTGGCCCACGAATACCGGCATACGCCGGCATTCGTGGCGCATCTCTACGGCACGCAGAAGCGTGCTCTCGTCTGTCTGTTCCCAGTGGTAGCTCGTCATGCTGAAGACACGACCTGGTCACCCGGGCCGTGCCTTGAGCAAGCGTTCCTCCGCCTGTCTCAGGCATCGACCCATCCTCCCATCCGGAGAAATCACAATGAAATTGCGAGACATCATCGCGAATTGGACTCCCGCACAGTGGGAGGCCTTGTTGCTGCAGTACCAGCTGCCAGCCAGCTGCTTGACCGGCAATCCTGGTCCTTGCCCTATCTGTGGTGGCACCGATCGCTTCACGTACGACAATAAGTCGGGCCGAGGTGATTGGGTCTGCCGCAAGTGCAAGGATGGCAGCCCGATGGCGGGCGATGGGCTTCAGCTCATTTGCCGGTTCACTGGCATGTCTTTCATCCAGTTGGCCCTTGAGATCGAGGGGGAGCGCATGCCTGCGCCGGTGGCGCAACGCGATTGCGCACGGCCCGCTGTTGCACCTCGTCGTCGGCTGGACCCCGCGAAGGCCGCAGCTCGTCTAGATCGGATCTGGGGAGGCGCGCGGCCCTTGCGCCCAGGCGATCGTGCTATGTCCTACTTGAGCCAACGTGTCCGAGGGTTGGATGCGGCACCGTCTACGGCAATTCGTCTGGCGCAGTTGGAGTACTGGCACGGCGGGAAGGTGCTCGATACCTATTGGGCGCTTGTGTGTCGGTTCACCTTACCGGATAGCCGCATGGCTACCTTGCATCGGACCTATCTGGATGCCGAGAAGCCAAGCAAAGCCACAATCGTTTGCCCTGTCGGTGAGATCCTGAATAGCAAGCGCAACGAGGTTAGCGCGCTCCCCCTAGCGGGCGGGGCGGTGCGGTTGATGGCGCCGGTCGATGGTGTGATAGGCGTCGCTGAGGGGCTGGAAACGGCCTACGGCGCCTACATGTTGCATGGGGTGCCGGTCTGGTCTTGCCTAAATCGTGTGTTGCTGAGCCAGTTCGTCGTTCCACCAGGGCTTGGTATCCACACGGTTCACATCTTTGCGGACTTCGATCAGATCGACCCAAAGACTAGGAAGTCTCCTGGCATGGCCGATGCGTTGAGGTTGCAAAGCCGGCTCCGCGCCGAGGGTTTCACCGTGGTGCTGCATCGGCCGCTGATCCGAGGGACTGATTTTTGCGACCAATGGGCTACGGCCTATAGCCTGCGCGGGATCGCTGCACGCGCGCCGAGGTCGGTCATCTCGTAGTTTTTCAAGCCGCGCACGTAGGTGCGCTTTTTTCAAAACTGCCCTGTGGGTTCGCCCACAGGGCGAATCCGTCTGCGGGCAGCTCTCTGGGAGAGGTCGAAATGCAGAAGGGTTTCACTGTTTTTGTTGGCCACCTGGCCATTCGTGCTATGCGCACCACGGCGGATGGCGACGTACAGGCCGCCAGCCAGTCGGAGGCGCAGAGCTTCCATGTCTACCGCCGCGGACCCAACCGTGCGGAACAGTTGCAGCGCACGGAGGATAGCTTCGACGCTGCATTTGCCTTCTGTGTGCAGCCTACAGTGGTGCACTAAGACGACCATGACGACAAAGCCCGGCAATCTGCCGGGCTTTTGTCGTTTCTAGGATCGGGAAAATTATCCGCGCGTGCGGGCGAGCCACGCCTTTCCCAGCATGAGGGCGCATTCGTAGAGTGCCCACGCCGCGCCGGCCGCTGCCCAGAGGCGTCCCATCCTGTTGTAGTCGAGCGATGCG
>Ga0209426_1001610_pt1 | contig 13017 bp, 9 predicted proteins | sample Deesub1362B_J571_FD_187697 | JGI IMG/M metagenome (GOLD analysis project Ga0209426, IMG submission 187697) | Deep oceanic, basalt-hosted subsurface ecosystem from Juan de Fuca Ridge flank, Pacific Ocean, CORK Borehole 1362B_J2.571 (SPAdes)... ...
CCAAGGAATCCCCTATCACCCGCAGGGACCGGCTTACCGTTGCTCCCTTCCGGGCCTGGCGGGGTTCACCGGTGTGCGTCGTAGGGGGCTCGGCCGTCGACGCCTCCGTACCCGGCCCGCTTCCGCCTCCGGACCTCTCGGGAGGCCCATCGGCCCCACATATAGCGGGTTTTGGGTACAGGGGACCGCTAACCCCCCACCGTGCACGGGCCTGGCGGAGGGGGTGGGATTCGAACCCACGGCGCCCTTCTGGGGCGCACACGCTCTCCAGGCGTGCCTGTTAGACCGCTCCAGCACCCCTCCGACCTGGTACGCCCGGGAGGACTCGAACCTCCGACCTGCGGCTTAGGAAGCCGCTGCTCTGTCCTGCTGAGCTACGGGCGCACCCACAAAAATCATAATAACTCCACCTCAGAACGGCAAGGCCACGATCTCCTCGTTGGGAAACGATGCTGAGAGGGGAAGCTCGATTGATATATGAGAGCTCCGCTGAGCTACCAAAATCCGGTATCCGCAGCACAAGCGCATTTTCCTCAACGGAAACGGAAGATCCTAGGCCAACTCGCGCATCTCGCTGGCTGCACCACAGACCCTCCATCCGAGCCTCGGGTTAAAGGATCGAGGCCCCGCCCCGACGCCCCAAGGGCGGAAGAAGGTCTCCCCTTGTATCAAGGCCCCGCACGAAAAAAATAACAGCGCCTCAATAATCCAAACAGTTCGCTGCTTAAAACTCGTGCACTTACAAAATGGGGCTCAAATATGGCCCCCTAGCCCGGGCACAAATTTGACAGCGAGGCCACGGCTGATGTACCTAAATCATTGTGGAGGGAAAAAAGGACCTTCGGGAAAAGGTGCGAGAGCTTTTGGCTGAACAAGCCTCTCGGTCGCTGATCCCTCTCCTCCAACGGATACAAGGCCACTTCGGGTATCTTCCTCCCGAGGGACTGGAAGAAGTGGCGAAGCACCTGAAACTCCCTGTGAGTCACGTTTACGGGGTGGCCACCTTCTACACCCAGTTCAGCCTCCGGCCGAAGGGCAAGCACCTTGTGCGGGTCTGCCTTGGGACGGCGTGCCACGTGCGGGGCGCCCCCCAGGTCCTGGAGGAGTTGAAGCGGCAACTGGGAGTGGGGGAGGAGGGGATCAGCGAGGACGGCCTGGTATCCCTGGAAACGGTTCGGTGTGTGGGGGCCTGTGCGCTGGGTCCCGTGGTGGTGGTGGACGACGAGTACTGGGGACGGATGACTCCCGCCGGGGTGGAGGAACTGGTGCGGGCTTTGAAGGGGAGGGGGGATGCCCAAGCTCAGGAGCCCGGACGAACTCCGTGAGTTCCAGGAGGAAGTTCAGCGGGCGGGATCGCCGCCGGTGACCATCGCGGTGTGCGGCGGCACGGGATGCCGGGCCTTCGGGGCGGAACGGGTCCTCGCCGCGCTGAAACGGGAGGTGGAGCGGCGGAATCTGGCCGGCGAGTTCCAGGTGAAGATGACCGGCTGCCACGGGTTCTGTGAGCGGGGGCCCATCGTGGTGGTTCGCCCCCAGGGCTACTTTTACCCCGGCCTCAAGCCCGAGGACGTGCCCCGACTCGTGGACTCCTTGCGGCGGGATGGGATGGTGGAGGAGCTCCTCTACGTGGACCCCGTCTCCGGCCGGAGGATCCCCCGGGAGGAGGAGGTCCCCTTCTACCGGGGACAGGTGAGGGTGGTCCTGAGCGCCAACGGTCGCATCGATCCCACCTCCATCCGGGACTACCTCGCCATCGGGGGGTATTCGGCCCTGGCCAAGGCCCTGCGGATGGAGCCGGAAGAGGTGATCGAGGAGATAAAGCGCTCGGGCCTGCGGGGCCGGGGGGGAGCGGGCTTTCCCACAGGGAGGAAATGGGAGTTCTGCAGAAAAGCCAAAGGCAGCAAGAAGTACGTGATCTGCAACGCCGATGAGGGGGATCCCGGGGCGTACATGGACCGCTCGGTCCTCGAGGGAAACCCCCACGCGGTGATCGAGGGGATGCTCATCGGCGCCTACGCCATCGGCGCCGATGAAGGCTACGTTTACGTGCGGGCCGAGTACCCTCTGGCGGTGAAGCACCTGAGGATCGCTATTCAACAGGCCGAGGAACTGGGGCTTCTCGGCGAAAACATCCTCGGGACCGGCTTTTCCTTCGTGCTCCACGTCTTCGAGGGGGCGGGGGCGTTCGTGTGCGGTGAGGAGACGGCACTCATCGCCTCCATCGAGGGAAGAAGGGGACAGCCCCGCCCCAGGCCCCCGTTCCCTGCCCAAGAAGGCCTCTGGGGACGCCCCACCAATATCAACAACGTGGAGACCTGGGCCAACGTCCCCCACATCATCCGCAACGGGGCCGAGTGGTTCCGCTCCCTGGGGACCGAGGGCTCTCCGGGCACAAAGATCTTCTCCCTCACGGGGAGGGTCCGGAACACGGGATTGGTGGAGGTCCCCATGGGGACTACGCTCCGGGAGCTCATCTTCGATATCGGTGGGGGCCCCCCCGAGGGAAAGCGCTTCAAGGCGGTCCAGATCGGGGGGCCGTCCGGAGGGTGCCTCCCGGAGGAGCTCCTGGATCTCCCCATCGATTACGAGTCCCTCACCGAGGCCGGGGCGATGATGGGGTCGGGGGGGATGGTGGTGGTGGACGAGGACACCTGCATGGTGGAGCTCGCGCGGTTCTTCCTCGAGTTCACCCAGGCCGAGTCCTGCGGCAAATGCCCCCCTTGCCGGATCGGCACGAAGCGTATGCTCGAGATCCTCTCCAGGATCACGGAGGGCCAGGGGAAGCCCGGGGACCCCGAGCTCCTTTCCGAGCTCGCTTCCGGGGTCAAGGAGGCGTCGCTCTGTGGCCTGGGCCGCACCGCGCCCAACCCGGTCCTCACCACCCTCCGCTATTTCCGCGACGAGTACGAGGCCCATCTCGCCGGGAAATGTCCTGCCGGGGCTTGCCGGGCCTTGATCGCTTACCACATCGATCCCGAGACCTGTGTAGGCTGTGGCCTCTGCGCCAAAGCCTGTCCCCAAGGGGCCATCGTGGGCGAGAAAGGAAAGCCCCATCGGATCTTGGTGGAGATCTGCATCCGCTGTGGGGCGTGTGTGGCCGCGTGTCCGAAGGGAGCAATAGGAACTGCGTGACGCGTAACGCGTGAAGGAAGAGATGGAAAAGCTTGTCAAGTTGCGGATAGACGGGAGGGAGGTAGAGGTCCCCGAGGGGACCACCATCCTCCGGGCGGCGGAGGCGGCGGGGATCGAGATCCCCCACCTCTGCTACCACCCCGAACTCTCCCCCGCCGGGGCGTGTAGGCTGTGCTTGGTGGAGGTCGACGGGAGATTGCTCACCGCTTGCTACCACCGGGCCGAGGAAGGAATGGAGGTACACACCGATACCGAACGCCTCCGAAGGCTCAGGCGGCTGACTCTAGAGCTCATCCTCTCCGACCATCCTATGGATTGCCTCACCTGCGAGAAAAACGGCTCGTGTGAGCTCCAGCGCTATGCGTATGAATTTGGCTTGGAGGAGAACAGGTTCATCGGCCCGCACCACGCGCGGAAAGAAGCCCCCCCTCGGGAAGACAACCCCTTCATCCGCTACGAGCCCGAAAAATGCATCCTATGTGGCCGGTGTGTGCGGGCATGCGACGAGGTCCAGGGGCGGGGGATCCTGGATTTCGCGTTCCGGGGATTCTCCACCCGGGTAACCACCGCTTTCGATAAGGCCCTTACCGAAACGGATTGCGAGCTGTGCGGCCAGTGCGTGGCCGTGTGCCCTACCGGTGCCCTCACCGAAAAGGAACGGCGCTTCCGCGGCCGAGAATGGGAGCTCAGGGAAGTGGAAACGGTCTGCCCCTTCTGCGGCTGCGGCTGCCGCATCACCCTGCACCTAAAAGGGAACCGGATCGTCAAGGTCTCGGGGGGGTATCGGGGCTTCAGGCTTTGTGTGAAGGGCCGCTTCGGCCTCTCCTTCGTCCACCGGGAAGATCGGCTCCGGGCGCCCCTCATCCGTGAAGGGGATCGCTTCCGGGAGGCGAGCTGGGATGAGGCTTTAGAATTCGTGGCGAAAAAAATCCGGGAGATCAAGGAGAAATACGGGCCGGATGCTATCGCAGGGCTAGCTTCGGCCAAGTGTACCAACGAGGAAAACTACCTGTTCCAGAAGTTCATGCGGGTCGTAATCGGCACCAACAACGTGGACCACTGCGCCAGGCTCTGTCACGCCCCCACCGTGGCCGGATTGGTCCAGGCCTTCGGCTCCGGGGCCATGACCAACTCCATCGACGAGATCCTTGATGCAGACTGCATCTTGGTCACGGGCTCCAATACCTCCGAAGCCCATCCCATCGTGGCCCAGGAGATAAAGCGGGCGGTGCGCCGGGGCGCCACCCTGATCGTGGTGGATCCCCGCCGGATCGAGCTCGCCGAGATCGCCCGCTTCCACTTACGACAGCGACCGGGAACCGATGTGGCCTGGATAAATGGCTTCTGTCACGTAATCCTCCGGGAAGGACTGTGGGACCGGGAATTCGTCGAGGAGCGCTGTGAGAACTTCGAGGAGTTCGCCCGGACGGTGGAGCGGTACACCCCCGAGTACGTGGAGGAAATCACCGGGATCCCGGCGAGACTCCTGGTGGAGGCGGCCCGGGCGTTCGGCAAGGCCGAGCGGGGAATGATCTTCTACGCCATGGGCCTCACCCAACACACATCCGGCACCGACAACGTCCTCGCCATCGCGAACTTGGCCATGCTCACCGGAAACGTAGGGAGACGCTCCACCGGGGTGAACCCCCTGCGGGGCCAGAACAACGTCCAAGGTGCCTGCGACATGGCGGCCCTTCCCAACGTCCTCCCGGGATACCAGAAGCTTTCCGACCCCGGGGTCAGGAAGAAGTTCGAGCGGGCTTGGGGCAGGGGGATCCCGAGGGAGCCCGGGCTCACGGTGGTAGAGATGTTCCGGGCAGCGGAAGAGGGGAAGGTCAAGGCCATGGTGATCATGGGGGAGAACCCCATGGTCTCCGACCCCGATATCCAACATGTGGCCGAAGCCTTGGAGAAACTGGAGTTTCTCGTAGTGATCGACATCTTCCCCAACGAGACGACCCGCTACGCCGATGTGATCTTGCCTGCTGCGAGCTTCGCCGAGAAGGACGGCACCTTCACCAGCACCGAGCGCAGGGTGCAGCGGATACGGACGGCTTTCGATCCCCCCGGCGAGGCAAAGCCCGACTGGGAAATCCTGTGCGAACTTTCGGCCCGGCTCGGCTATCCCATGGGGTACAAACACCCGCGCGAGATCATGGACGAGATCACCTCGCTGGTGCCCATTTACGGGGGGATTTCCTATGAGCGCCTGGAAGGGGAGGGGCTCCAGTGGCCCTGTCCCTCACCGGATCATCCGGGCACTCCTTTTTTGCATAAAGACCGCTTTCCCAGGGGGAAGGGCAGGTTCCACCCGGTGGAGTATCGGGATCCCGACGAGTACCCCGACGAGGAATACCCACTGATCCTGACCACGGGGAGGGTGCTCTACCATTTCCATTCCCGCACTATGACCGGAAGGGTGAAGGGGCTCCAGGAGCTTTCCCCCGAGGCGTATGTGGAGGTGAACCCCGTCGATGCCGAGCGGTACGGGATCGAGGACGGAGCCAGGGTCAGGGTCTCGTCCCGGCGGGGCTCCATCGAGGTGGTGGCCCGGGTGACCGCACGGGTTCCCCAAGGTACCGTGTTCATCCCCTTCCACTTCGGGGAAGCTGCCGCCAACCGCCTCACCAATCCCGCCCTGGACCCGATTTCCAAGATCCCGGAGTACAAGGTCTGTGCGGTGAAGCTCGAACCTGTAAGCCCGTAAAGCTTCTCCGGGAGCTTGTATGTCGCGTGTGTTTGTGCCGCAGCGGGTGACGCTGCGGGACGGAAGCGAGGTGGTGCTGCGCCCCTTCCGCCCCGATAGGGACCTTTCGGCCTGGTGTGAGATGATCCGGAACTGTAGCCCGGAGACCCTTTGGAGGCGGTTCGAGCTCCGCCGCCGCGACACCATCCTTGCCCGTCCCGAGGACTTCTGCCGTTGTGACCCGGGAAACGATTTCATCCTGATCGCCGAAAGGCAGGGGAAGATCTTGGGGGAAGCGCGGCTATGCCTATGCCTTGCGGAAGGGATCGCGGAGTTCTGCGTCTTGGTGGCCGACCCCTGGCAGGGGCTCGGATTGGGGAGCTTGTTGACGGATGCCGCCGTCGATGCAGCCCGCCGCCTCGGGGTGCGGCGCTTGTTGGTGGAGGTGGTCCCCGAGAACGTGCGCATCGTGCGTTTGCTGGAGAAACGGGGGTTCGTTTTCCGCCGTGACCCCGACGGCCTTATCTTTTACGGCGAAAAAATCCTTGAGTGCTGAGCGCCAAAGGGACGGCAAAATGCGGCGCTTCAGCGGCCGAGCCACCCCGCGCCCCAGTAGAGGTTGAACCGCTCCCCCCGCAGGAACCCCACAAGGCCCAGGTGGAACCTCCGGGCCAAGTGCACCGCTCCCAAAAGCGCTGCCCCGCGGGAAGCCACCAGAGGGATCCCAGCCTGTAGGGCCTTGAGGGCGATCCCAGCCGTGACCCTGCCCGTGGTGTAAAGGATCGCTGTCTCGAGGTCCGCTCCCGCAAGGAGCGCCTGTCCGATGACCTTGTCCACGGCGTTGTGGCGGCCGATGTCCTTGGCCAAAGCCAGAAGCCTTAGCTCGGGATCAAAGAGGAGCGCGTAGTGATACGCCCCGGTCAGCTTGAAATCCTCGGACCTCTCCGCCGCGAGCTTGGGGATGCGGATAAGTTGCTGCTCGGAGATCAGGGGACGGGGGGAAAGCCGCTTCAACCGGCTGTATCCTTCGGGCACATCGGCGCCACAGGCGGCCCAGATCACCTCCTCAGTGCTCACGGGCCCAAGGGGAGAACGGAGGGAAACTTCTACCTCCACCACCTCGCCGGGCATCCCGGTCTCCGGACGCAAACTCTCGCGGTACGACGCAACCTCGCTTGCCTTCTGGATGAACCCTGCTCCGAGGAGGTGTCCGTACACGAACTCGCGGATCATTTCCGGGGTGATCACAAACCTCCTCGCCCCTGCGCCCTCGATGCGGAGGACCAAAAGTCCCTCTTCGGCTACCCAATCCTCCACTTCTTCATACACGCCCTGTTTGTACCGCCTCAGTCTGATCAGACGCACCTCTCCTCCCGGGGAAGGTCTTCGGGGCTGTTCACGTTGGTGAAGGAGATGAGCCTCGGGTCTACTCGGCGTGCCAGCCTCTCCGGAAGGAAGACGCACGGGGCCTGGCGCAAGAATCCTTGGACCCCAAGTTCGCCCCTTCTCAACGCCTCTTCGAGCTGGGGCAGGAGGGAGCGGGGATATATTCCGGGGAAGGGCTCGAGGTAGCCGTTTATGCCGAAGACCACCGCGTGGTGGGACTTTTTCCGCTCGAGCAAAACGGCGATCAGCTCTCGACGCACAAAGGGCATGTCGCACGCCAAAACCAAACAGGCCTCTTCCGACGCAGCGGAGAGGGCCGCGTGAATTCCAGCCAGGGGCCCCTTGCCGGGAAAATGGTCTTCCACCAAACGAACTCCCACCGGAAAGGGCAACGGACGCCGTTTGCCGATGGCGATCAGCACTTCCTGACAGACGTCCTCCAAAAGTTTGACCAGCCGGACCAGCACCGGGGTTCGGCCTACTACCAACCGGGCCTTGTCCCCCCGTAGGCGCTTCCCCTCCCCTCCAGCGAGGATCGCCCCGCTCAGCCCGGTCACCTTCATACCCCCTGACATCGCCTCAGTTTAACCCATCCCGCAAGAGCACAGGGCCAGCCACGTCACCACTGACCCGACCTATAAGGTGGGCCAAACTAGCCCTTGCCCGCCCACGCGGAGGAGGTAAAAGTGTCAAAAGGGGAAAGCATGCCGGAGTTGAAGCGGGTCGTTTTGATCGAACCGCACACGGGGCTTCACTTCTTCTCGTATGCCCGCACGCCCCTTTTGGGGCTTCCGATCCTGGGGGAAATCCTGCGGCGGACGGGGCTTTTCGTGCGGATATTCTGTGAGAAATTGACCCCGGTCAATTGGTCAGAGGTAGCGAAAGCCGACCTCGTGGGGATCTCTGTCCTCACGAACTTAGCACCGCGGGCATACCAGATCGCGGCCAAGGTCAAAGAGATCGCCCGGGAGGCGAGACGGAGGATCTGGGTGGTGATGGGAGGCCCCCACGTCACCTTCATGCCCGGGGAAGCGTTGGAACACGGCGCAGACTTCGTGGTACGACACGAGGGGGAAACGGTATTCCCCATGCTGGTGGAATGTCTGCGGGAAGGCGCCGAAAGCCGAGCCTTGGGAGAAATTCCTGGGTTATCGTATCGCGAAGGTGAGGAAGTGGTACACAACCCCGGCCGTCCCCTGGTAAAGGACCTGGATAGCCTCCCTACCCCCAATTTCTCCTTGATCGAAGGAGCGGAGCGGATGAACGTTATCCCCGTGCAAACTTCCAGGGGGTGTCCCCATGACTGCGAGTTTTGCTCCGTGGTGCGGATGTTCGGGCACACAATCCGCTATCGTAGCCCCGAAGGCGTAGTGGAAGAACTCAAGGGAATAGAGAGGGACTTTCCCCGCCGGCACGTCTTCTTCGTCGACGACAACTTCTCCGCAAACCCTTCCCGGGCCCTCTCGCTGTTGGAGGCGATGAAGAGGGCGGGGCTGCGGATCAAATGGTCGGTACAGGAGAGGATCTCCGTGGCCAAACGGCCCGAGATATTGCGACTGATGCGAGAGACGGGCTGTCGCCGGCTTTACATCGGACTTGAGTCGCTGAACCCCGCGGCGCTTTTGGAGTGGAGGAAGGGGCAGTCCCCCGAGGAGATCACAGAGGGGATTCACCAGATCCACCGGGAAGGGCTCGCGATCCACGGGATGTTTGTCTTGGGCGCGGACGCCGACACCCCTGAATCCATAACTGACACGGTGTGCGGGGCCATCCGCCTGAAGTTGGACACAGCTCAGTTCTTCGTCCTGGTTCCTCCTCCGGGCACGCGCCTTTTCCGAAGATTGGCAGGGGAAGGTCGAATTTTCGATCGGAACTGGGCTCATTACGACGGCCATCATGTGGTGTTCTTCCCGAAGAACATGTCCCCCTGGAGGCTCCAAGCCTTGGCCATCTGGGCGTATGAGAGGTTTTATTCCGTTGCACGGGGGATCGCCTGGACCGCGCGACTCAAGTTTAGGAACGCATTTTTTGCCTTCATAGGGAGACGTGTGCTCAGGGCCTGGCTCAAGGATAATAGGGCCTACCTCGCGAAGCTGAGAGAACTTTAAGGAGAAAACAGATGGTGCTTTACGAAGAGCGAGGGATGGTAATAACCCAAATCGGCTCCCTTCCGCTTAAAGACCCGAGGGCGGCGGTGGAGTACAGCCTCCGCCACGATATCCCCTTCCTCCCTGAACTTCCCCTCCTCGGCGACGCTATGCTCTCTTACATCAAGGACCCGGGACACCTATCCACACTCTCAGAATTCAAAAACCACAGGTTCGATGTGGTCAAAGTCCAGGCCATCGGTCCCGCCACCTTGATCCTCTCCGGTTACGATCCTGATGAAGCCCTTCTCAGGATCTACCGCCACGTGGAGGCAATCCTGGATGGACTGCGGGCCGAGGAGGTGATCCTGTTTTTGGACGAGCCCGCCTTGGGCCAGGCGGGGTTCGATTTCGAGGAACTCTGGCGCCCGATCTTTTCCGACTTCCCCGTAATCCCGGGCGTACACGTGTGCGGGAATATGCAATGGGATCTCCTCTTCAAAAGCGATGTAATTGAGATCATAAGCTTCGACGCCTCTCGCTACGACATCACCCGGTATTACCCTCGGCACGGGAAGAGGGTTGCCTGGGGTATCACCGAACCCTCCCAGGTTAAGGACTTCCGCCCCGGGGACCTCATCACCCCGCCCTGTGGCCTGTCGCCGAAGTTTTACGGCCAGGACGATCTGGAACGGGTGCTGACCACGCTGTTGGCTGCCAAGGACGCAGCGGGTTCAAAGCGTTGAGGACAATATCCCCTGAGTTCGCAAGAGGACGCTGGACGTGGGGATATCCGTGTGGGGCCACGTTTGATCCCCACCGCTTGGACATCTGTCCGTGAAGGGGGCGACAAACCCACCTCACCTATAACCCATCTTCCCGTGTTCCCAACGGGGCTTCCCCGTAGGCTCTCCCCGATGCCCGTGCGAAAGGAGGGGGTTGTGGATATGAAGAGAATCCTCATGTTGGCCCTGGTGGGGGCGTTCCTCGGGTTCCTCGTCCTCGCCCAGGAAGAGGAGCCCCAGGGAGCGAACCTCCCGGCGGCCGAGGAAGAGATCACCGTTATGGAATCCGCCTTCGGCGAGGTGGTGGAGTTCTTCTCCGCTTTCATCGCTGAACTCAAGGGAGCCATCGCTTCCCTGAACGCCGAGGACGAGGAGCTCAACGCCAAGTACCAAGCCCTGGCGGTGCAGCTCAAGGACGCCGAGGCCAAGATCATCCAGCTCAAGATGGTCTGCGACCAAGTCCCTGGCCTCTCGGACCGGGTGGCCTCGGTGGAGGAGACCATGAAGAGCCTCGCCGACGCCCTGTCGTCCCATTCCGAGAAGATCGCCGATCTCACCGCACAGCTTGAGAAAGAGGTCAAGGCGGTCCTGGAGCAGCTTTCGGCCCAGGTCGCCGATCACGAGAAGCGCATAAAGCGCCTCGAGGACCAAGACCTCGGACACCTGCAGCGGCGCGTCCTGGCGTTGGAGCAAGCGGTGCAGGCCCTCCAGGCCAAGATCGAGAACAACCGCACCAAGATAGAGAGCTTCGAGGCCTCGTTGGCCGACCTCTCGGCCCGGATCGGTTCCCTGGAGGCCCAGATGGCGGCCCTGGGCGACGGGGTGGTCTCCAAGGCTGAATTCGAGTCCTTCCAGGCCGACACCCAGGCCAAGTTGGACGAACTCCAAGGTGCCCTGAGCGGAGCTCAGGGGATCGCGATCCTGGCCCTTCTGGTGGCCGTGGGGTCCTTGGCTTACATGTTCCTCGGCGGTGCGGGAGGCTGACGGAAAGGCGGGCGGGGAGGGAACTGTTCCCTCCCCGTTTTGCTGTCCCCCCACATAAATGTTATATTCATCACAAAGATGCGGAGGTTCAGGTTATGAAAAGGCCTGAGGACTTCGGCCGTATGGAAGTGCATGATGACAAGGGGGTTAGCTACCCCCTCCCTCTTTTTGAGGCCCGCCCCGAAAATATGGAGCCGCGTTCGGAGAAGCCCGTGCGGGTGTCTCAACTCCCCCTCTTCGAGGAGACATGAGGACCTACATCAAGAACCTCACCATCCAGGGGTTCAAGTCCTTCGGGAAGAAAACCTCCATCCCCTTTTACCCCGGGTTTACCGCCATCGTGGGGGAAAACGGGACTGGGAAATCCAACATCCTGGACGCCATTACCTTCGTGATGGGGTATCGCTCCCGGGCCCTCAGGGCCGGGAGGATCGAACATCTCCTCTACACCAACCCCAAGAAAGGCACGGTCCCCGAGGCCGAGGTCTCCTTGGTCCTCGACAACTCCTCCGGCGCCTTCGACGAGCTCCTCCCCGAGCACACCGATGAGGTGATCCTCTCCCGCCGCATCACCGCTACCTCCTCCACCTACCGGATCATGGGCAAGGTGGTCCCCGCAGGGGATGTGGAGCGGCTGCTTTCCTTGGGGGGGATTGAGCCCGGAGGGCACTACATCGTGGAACAGGGCATGGTCACGGAAGTCCTCGAGCGCTCTCCCAGACGTCGACGGGAGCTCATCGAAGAGGTGGCAGGGATCGCCGCTTACGAGGAGCGCAAGGCCAAGGCCATCGCGGAGCTGGCCCAGGTGAAGGAGAGGCTCAACGCCTCCCGGATCTTGCTCGCCGAGCGGCGCCGTCACCTGGTGGAGCTTCACCGCGAACGGGAGGCAGCCCTCAAGTACCGGGAGCTCGAGGCGGAAAGGGAGCGGGTCCTCGCCACCCTGAAGTACCTCCGCTTCCGGGAGCTGAAGGAAGCCGAGGCCAAGGTCAAGGAGGAGCTCCGTCGCTACAAGAAGGAAGCCGAGGCCCTGGCCGAGGAAGTGGCGTCCCTCGACCGCAAGGTGGAAGAGATCGAGTGGGAGCTCAGGGAAAAGGAAACGGAGGCCGGGGAGCCCGGAAGCGACCGCGAGGTGTTACAGCTTGTCCAGCGGGTGGAGCGGCTGCGAGGGGAGCTAGCCGCCAAGGAAGCGGAGGCCAAAGCCAAGGAGCGGGAGATCCGCTCGCTCGTCGAGGCCCTGGAGGAGATAAAGCGCCTTTCCCCCCCTCCCCGCCGCATCCCCGAGGCGGTTCAGGAGATCCTCTCCCTGGGTTGGGACGGGGTCGTTGGGATGCTGGGGGACCTGGGGGAAGTGGACACGGAGCTCCAAGTGGCCCTGGAGGCGGCTCTGGGGGGACATGCCCACGATATCGTGGTGTCCACCCGAGACGTGGCCCTGGAGTGTCTGAGGTACCTGAAGGAGAACGAGATCGGCCGCGCCCGGTTCCTCCCCCTGGACAAACTTTCCCCACCCCCCATCTCCCCCAAGGCGAAGGGGCTTTTGGGGCGGGAGGGGGTCCTTGGGCTTCTGGTGGAGCTTTTGCGCTGCGATCCCGAGGTGGTGCCCGCGTTTCAGTATGTGCTCGCGGACACGGTAGTGGTGGAGTCCCTGGAGGTACTGCGGGACGTGTTGGGGGTGCGGGCGGTGAGCCTGGACGGGGATCTGCTCGAGCGGGGCGGTGCCATATCCGGGGGGTTCCGCCGGAAGCGTGTCCCCCGGGGGCCAGACCTCTCCGGCCGGGAGGCCCAGATCCAGCGCCTGCGGGAGGAACTCACCCGGCTGCGAGGGGAGATCGCCCGGCTCCAGCGGGAGGCCCGGGAAGCGGAGGAGGAGCTCCACCGCGCGAGCCTCCGCCAAGCCCAGCGCAAGAAAACCCGTTCCAAGCGGGAGGAGGAGCTTTCGGCCCTCAGGGAGCGGCGC
>Ga0209426_1001612_pt1 | contig 12981 bp, 13 predicted proteins | sample Deesub1362B_J571_FD_187697 | JGI IMG/M metagenome (GOLD analysis project Ga0209426, IMG submission 187697) | Deep oceanic, basalt-hosted subsurface ecosystem from Juan de Fuca Ridge flank, Pacific Ocean, CORK Borehole 1362B_J2.571 (SPAdes)... ...
GACGGGCCGAGGCGTTCAGGCAGCTGTCGTTGATGGCGCGACGTTCCACGGCGGTGGCGCCCGACGGCACGCACACGATCACCTTCGGGTTCACGAAGCCCTTGCGGTTGTGAACCTTGCGGATGAAGTACTTGATCATCTCCTCGGCGACCTCGAAGTCGGCGATGACGCCGTCGCGCATCGGGCGGATGGCTTCCATGTGGCCCGGGGTGCGGCCCAGCATCTGCTTGGCCTCGATGCCGACGGCGTGCACGATCTTGCGACCGCCGACGTTGCGCAGCGCCACCACCGACGGCTCGTTCAGCACGATCCCCTTGCCCTTCATGTAGATGAGCGTGTTGGCCGTGCCGAGGTCGATGGCGATGTCGTTCGAGATCACGCCGAAGAGGGAAGAGAACATTGAAAGCCCTGACTGAGGGGTAGGAGGGGCGTAACGGGCAGAAAGAAAGACGTCAGATCGGCGAAGTAGGCCTTTTCCGTCTCAAAGACAGGGTCGGCGGAGAAGAAAAGGCTCCTACTTCAAATCAATGCGAGGACAACATGATTCCCGCATTTGGCGGATTTCGATCCGGTCAGCATGTCTCGCCGCTCGACGGGAGCGCCGCCCCTGGCCGCGCCGTCGCCCGAACGCCAAAAGACGCGCCGACGCCGCCCGTTTGCCCTGCGAAAGCGTTGAATTCAAGGTCTATTCGCGGGGTTTTCTCAGGCTTTTGCGGTGAAGCCGGCCAAGCATCCCATCGTGGCGAAATCTAGCCCAGCGCGGCCAGGGCCACCCCTACCGCCGCGACCGCGCCGAAGACCAGTTGGACGGCGGTCAAACGTTCCGCGAACAGACGACGCGCCGCCAGGGCCGCGATCGGCGCCTCGACCACCCCGACCGCCCTCACCGGCCCGGCCGGCGCCAGGGCCAGGGCGATGAACCAGCCGGCCGAGGCCGCCGCGCCCCAGAAGCCGGCCCTCAGCGACGCCCGCCAGGCCTTGGCCACCGCGACCAGGGCGGAGCGATCGGTCGCGGCCAGGAACGCCGTCAGGGCCAGGGTCTGCATCCCCTGGACCGCGATCAGCGTGACCACCGCCGCGAAGATCGGATGGGCCGGCTCCAGCGCGTGTCCCGCCTGCCGGAAGGCGTTCAGCGAGACGCCGAAGGCCAGCCCCGACACCAGCCCAAACAGCCCGCCGCTGATCGGCTTGTCGCCCGAGGCCCCGGCGCGCGGCCAGGTGACGACCAGCAGGGCGACGCTGGTCAGGGCCACGCCGGTCCAGCTCAGAGCGCTCAGCCGCTCACCATAGACCAGCCAGCCCAGCAGGGCCGCCAGAGGTATCGAGCTCTGCTGCACGGCCGTGGCGACCGCGAAGCCCGCGCGGCGCATGGCGACCAGCAGGGCCGCCGTCGCCGAGATCTGCGCCGCCCCGCCGACGATCGACGGGATCCAGAAGCCCGCCCCGGCGTGCGGATGCTCGCCCCGCGTCAGGGCGAAGGCCACGAGCACGAAGACGGCCGTGAACGGCAGACCGAACAGGAACCGCACCAGGGTCGCGCCCCAGGGCCCTGTCCCGCCCATGATCGAGCGCTGGGCCGCGTTGCGCGCCACCTGAGCGAACGAGGCGGCGATGGTGATGGGGATCCAGATCATGGCTCAGCGCCTTGCCGCGACGATCAGGCCGGACGCCCAGGCCAGCCGCGTGACGACCAAGTCGGGATGGGCCTCCAGCCGCGAGACCAGGGCGTCGACACGAACCTGATGGCCCTCGGGCCAGTTCGGTTGGGGCAACATGTCGTCGATCACATACAGCCCTCCCCGCTTCAGCAGCGCCAGGGTCTCGTCTAGCGCCTCGTACTTGCCGGGCCAGGCGTCGGCGAAGATCAGGTCGAACGATGCCGGCGCCTGGGCGCGGATGTAGTCCAGACCGTCGGCCTGGATGAAACGGACCCGCGCGTCCGTCAGTGCCTCGCGCGCCACGCCCTGGACCATCGGGTCGACATCCACGCTGATCAGGCTGGCCGAAGCGTCCAGGCCACTCAGCAGCCAAGCTGTGGCCAGGCCCGTGCCGGTTCCCAGTTCCAACAGGCGTCCGCCGGGCTTAGCGGCAGCCAGCAGACGCAGGAGCGCGCCGGTGTCAACCTCGGACGGCATCTCGAAGCCCATGGCGGCGGTGCGGGCCTGGATCAGGGTCCAGGCGGCAGGCGCGGCGGAGGAATTGTCGCCGAACATCACATCGATCCTTACGCGGCCCTTATGGATGAGGGCCTCTTTCCGAATGGAGCCCTTGCGGGCCTTGGGCGCAAAACCCGGTGGTCGGCCCATTTCATTGGGCCAGTCAGAAGAGGTTTCGAAGGCCATGTCGCCCCGCCCGCCCAAATGGGTTCCCATCCGCCAGGCCGCGCAGTTCCTGCTCGGCGTGCCGACCGAGGGGATCCGCCCCGCCCTGGACCGTATGCTGGACCTGGCCGAGGCCACGCCGCTGAGCTTCGTGGCCGTGGCCGGTCCCGGGGCCGGCGAGGCCATGTGCCAGCTGTGGCGTCGCGGCTATCAGCGCGTCGAGGCGGCGCGCCGGGCCACCTGCGGAGCGGCCGACGAGCGCAGCGACGTGCTGCTGGTGCTGGACTGCCAGACGACGCAGGATACCCGCGCGACCGTCGCGGCGACCTACGCCATGCTGCGCCCCGGCGGCGCGCTGGTCGTGGACGCCAGCGCGCTGCTGGACGAGGCATCGCGCCGCGCCCTTGCCGACAGCCTGCGCGAGCTGGGTCTCGACGTGCAGCCGCAGGGCCACCTGGGCGCCGAGATCCTGGCCACCCGGCCGTTCAGCAAACGCCACGCGGCCTGATCGGCGCGCGCCAACAGCCATCCCGAGTCACGCCTCAGGATGCTTTCGACCTTTCGGGGTCGGGAGCTTGTGGAGAACCCGGCCGGGCTGAAGCCCGGCCGGGTTCTCCGCGCGACCTTTAGAACCCGCTGGCGATCGCCGCTTCGGGGCGGCTCTTTTCCTTGCGGGCGAAAAGGTTGTTGAGCGCGTTGACATAGGCCTTGGCCGAGGCCGTCAGGGTGTCGGTGTCGGCGGCCGCGCCGGTGGCGATGCGGCCGTCCTCTTCCAGACGCACCGAGACCTGGGCCTGCGCGTCCGTGCCTTCGGTCACCGCGTGCACCTGGAAGAGACGCAGGGCGGCGCTGTGCGGCACGATCTTATGGATGGCGTTGAAGACCGCGTCGACGGGACCATCGCCGGTCGCCTCGGCCGTGCTGGAAACGCCGTCGACATCCAGGGTCAGCTCGGCCGATTGGCCGTCGGTGCCGGCCACCACGCGCAGGCGCGACACGCGGATCTTCTCCGAACCGCGCGCCAGGGCGTCGTCGACCAGGGCGATGATGTCGTCGTCGTAGACGTGCTTCTTGCGGTCGGCCAGGTCCTTGAAGCGGCCGAAGGCTTCCTTCAGCGCGTTCTCGCCCAGCTCGTAGCCCAGGTCCTTCAGCTTGGCGCGGAAGGCGTGGCTGCCCGAGTGCTTGCCCATGACCAGGCTCGACGGGGCCTGGCCCACCGACTCCGGCGTCATGATCTCGTAGGTCTCGCGGTTCTTCAGCATCCCGTCCTGGTGGATGCCGCTCTCGTGCGCGAAGGCGTTCTTGCCGACGATGGCCTTGTTGTACTGCACCGGGAAGCCGGTGATGGCCGAGACGTAGCGGCTGGCGCGGGTGATGTGGGTGGTGTCGATGCCCGTGCGGAACGGCAGGCGGTCGCCGCGCACCTTCAGGGCCATGACGATCTCTTCCAGCGCGGCGTTGCCGGCGCGCTCGCCCAGGCCGTTGACCGCGCACTCCACCTGACGCGCCCCGCCCTGCACCCCGGCCAGGCTGTTGGCCACGGCCAGGCCCAGGTCGTTGTGACAGTGGGTCGAGAAGATCACCTTGTCGGCGCCCTCGACATTATTGACCATCCAATTGAACAGGTCGGCGTATTCGGACGGATAGGTGTAGCCGACGGTGTCGGGCAGGTTGATCGTCGTGGCCCCGGCCTTGATGGCGGTCTCGACGGCGCGGCGCAGGAACTGGCGATCGCTGCGGGTGGCGTCCTCGGCCGACCACTCGACGTCGTCGCGCAGGTTGCGGGCGTGGCTGACCGAGCGGGCGATCACGTCGATCACCTGGTCCGGCTCCATCTGCAGCTTGTGCTTCATGTGCAGGTCGGAGGTGGCGATCACCACGTGGATCCGGCCGCGCTGGGTGGGCTTCAAGGCCTCGGCGCAGCGGTCGATGTCGACCTGGTGGGCGCGGCACAGGCCGGCGATGGTCGAGTTCTTGACGATCTTGGCCACTTCGCGGACGGCTTCGAAGTCGCCGTTCGAGGCGATCGGGAAGCCGGCCTCGATGATGTCGACCCCCATCTCCTCGAGGATCTTGGCCAGCTCCAGCTTCTCTTCCAGCGACATCGAGGCGCCAGGCGACTGCTCGCCGTCGCGCATGGTGGTGTCGAAAATGACGACGTTGTCGCGCTTATCGGAAGCGCCGGCGGATACGGAGGTCATAGGAATACTCGTCGAATGGGTGTCTGCGTGCGGGCTGCGGGTTCAATTGTCCCCTGTGCGCCCGGCCACGACGATGCGCGGCCCCTAGAGCGCCCAGGGGCTGATAAGCAGAAGCGGAAGCAGGTCGCGCGCGACGGTCATAAGGCGCTTTCTACACAGCGCCCTGGAATCGAGCAAGCAATTTGCGCCCACCGGGCAATCGGTCGCGGCGGGCGCAATTTTATTCCACTCCCAGCTTAGTTCGGGCGCGTAACGATCGGGAAGTCGGTCGGGAAGGCGTCAAACCACCCCACCAGACGCCCCATCGCCGCGCGATCGCCCTCAAGCTTAACCTCGCCCGTCATGATCTTCGGAACCAGTGAGGTCCCCCGAAACAGCGAGTCCAGGAACAGCGGCCGCGCGACCGTCAGGCTGGCGTCGACCTTCTCATCGCCCTTCGCGGTCTGCGCGACGAGAACGCCGTTTCGCACCTCGACCAGGAATCGCTCGTTCCGATCCGGGAAGGCGAAGATCATTTTCAGCCGCGCGTCGCCGGCCTTTTGGGGATTGAGGCGCACGGCCAGCACATCGAAGATCATCTGGCTATCCAGCGCGGCGATCATGTCCAGCGGCGTCAGCGAGCCCGGCAGCTTGCGCACCCCGCCCCGCAGTTCGTCGGCGCCCGTGAGGTACATGTTGCGCCACAGGCTGTTCTCGGCCTGGTAGCCCAGCTGGTCGTAGGTCGAGGCCAGCAAGGCCTTGGCCTCCTTGTCGCCGTCGTCGGCCATCACGGCGTGATTGAGCAAGGTGGCGGCCCAGGCGTAGTCGCCCTTGCCGATCGCGTCCTTGGCCATCGCCCGGACCTTGGCCGCCCCGCCCATGGCCGCGACATAGCGCTTGCCCGCGTCGGCGGGCGGCTGGGGCGCCAAGTGAGCCGGATTGCCGTCGTACCAGCCCATGTAGCGCTGATAGACCGCCCGGCTGTTGAAGCTCATCGACCCGTAATAGCCGCGGTTGAACCAGTCCTTGGCCAGGGGCGGCGGCAGTTGGATGGCGGCGGCGATCTCGTCGCCGGTCATGCCCTCGTTCATCATCCGAACCGTCTGGTCGTGCAGATACTTGTAGGCGTCGCGATGGTCGGCCAGGAACGCGCGCACCACCGCCCCGCCGAAGCGGGGCCAGCCATGGCTGGTGATCATCGTGTCGGAGACGTCGCCGAACAAGCGGATCGACTCGGTCAGGTCGTCGGCCCACGCCTTGCTGTCGCGGACCAGCGCGCCTCGGGGCGTTAGGATATTGTGCATCGAGACGTTGGCGTTCTCGGCCATGTCGACGATGCGCAGATCGGGGAAATAGAGGTTCATCTCGGCCGGGGCCTCGGTCGAGGGCGTGTACTGGAAGCGGATCTTGACCCCATCCAGCGTCAGCTCCTGGCCCGTATGGTCCACCGTGATCGTCGGCGGGATCAGGGTGATCGAGCCCTTGGCGATGTTCTGGCCGATGCCGGAGGTGATCTGCCCCTCGACGCCCGGCGGCAGCATGACGCCGAACTGGTACTGGGCCCGGCGGCTCATGGCGTTGCCGGCCAGGATGTTCTCGGCGGCGACCTCTTTCATGAAGCCCTCCGGCGCGACGATGGCGACCTTGCCGGCCTTGACGTCGGCCTCGTCGACCACGCCGCGCACGCCGCCGAAGTGGTCGCTGTGGCTGTGGGTGTAGATCACCGCCTTGACCGGCCGCGCGCCCAGCTTGGCGTTGGCCAGCTCCAGGGCGGCGCGCGCGGTTTCCTTCATGGTCAGCGGGTCGATGATGATCCAGCCGGTGTCGCCCCTGATGAAGGTGATGTTGGAGATGTCGAAGCCGCGCACCTGCCAGACGCGGTCGGAGACCTGAAACAAGCCGTTCTTGGCCAGCAATTGCGCCTGCCGCCACAGGCTGGGGTTCACGGTGGCCGGCGCCGGCTTCTTGAGGAAGTCGTAGACCGACAGATCCCAGGCCGTCTGGCCGTCCTCGCGCTTGATCAGCGGATCGGCCCGCGTGCCCAGAAAGCCGTGCTCGGCGAACTCGAAATCCTGGCGGTCGTCCGCCGGCAGGCTGGCCGCGAAGACCTTTTGGGCCTCGACCGTGATCGGGCTGGCGGGATCGCCCGCCCTCGCCGCCGTGCTTGCCATGGCCATGGCCAGAGCCAGCACGCTCCCCGCCAGCATCTTCCCGCGCATCCCGTCCCTCCGATATTTTGAAACTCTGTAGTTTCATTATACATAGCACCGATGAGCGGAGTCGCGAAAGCCCCTAGCCCCAAGCCCCCCGTCCCGCGAGGTCGGCCAGGCTTACCGAAGCCTCGGGTGGACAAGGCCGCGCGTGGCCAGGCCGTGCTGGACGCCGCGATCGAAGTATTCGCCGACAAGGGCTTGCAGGCGGCGACCATGCAGGACCTCGCCGACCGCCTGGGCGTGGCCAAGATCCTGATCTATCGGCTCTATCCGTCGCGCCAGAGTCTGATCGACGCCCTGTTCGGCGATCTGCTGGCGCGGATCGAGGCGTCGGCCGATCAGCCGTGGGGCGGCTACGGCTCCAGCATCGCGCGGCTGGTGGAAATGTCGCGCGCGGCCCATCCGAAGCTGGCGCTGCTGTTGCTGCGCGACGCCCGGGGGGCGCCCGAGGCCGCCGCCTGGCGCGAGGCGCTGGAAACCCTGCTGACCCGACTGATCGAGCCGTTCGTGGCCCCGCCGCCCGGCGCGTCGGAGGCCGCGCGCCTGACCTGCCGCCACGCGGCCCGCACCTTCATGCCATTCGTGATCGAAGCTTGGGCGGCCGGAGTCGAGGAAACCGACGGCATGGACGACGCCATGCGGACGCTGTGGTTCGGCGAGATCGTCCGGGCTTGGCGCGAGGCCACCTACAGGGCGGCGGGCGTCAGCCCTGTTCCGCCGCCGCCGCCTCGCGCTTCTTGAGCCAGGCGCGGCTGATCAGGCCCATGCCCAGCCAGATCACGATGGCCAGTGCGATCATCACGATGTGCTGCTTGCCGCCGCCCTTCAGGGCCTGGACGATCGAATTGCCGGCGAAGGCGGTCAGGGCGATCTTCGGCACGATGCCGATGGCCGTGCCCAGGGCGAAATCCTTCAGTTTCATCGGCGTGACGCCGGCGGCCATGTTGACCACGATGAACGGCGCCGAGGGCACCAGGCGCACGATCAGGCTGGCCATGAAGCCGTTCTTGCCGATCATCCGCATGAACTTGTTGACGCCCTCGCTGGCGAAGTCGCGCAGGATCTTCGCGCCATAGGCCCGGCCCAGCCAGAAGCCGACCAGCGATGAGACTAGCGTGCCGATCCAGCTGTAGGCGAAACCCGCCCAGGGTCCGAAGGCGACCACCGCCGCGGCGATCAGCACGAACTGCGGCACGCCCAGGAAAGCCATGACCGCGAAGGCCGCCACCGCCACCGGCAAGGCCCAGGGTCCGGTTGCCGCGCCCAGCCAGTGCTCGACCGCCGCCTCGCCGTTGACGCCCAGAAGCTGCGCGCCGAACAAAAAGACGACCCCGACCCCGCCGAACAGAACGAACGACACGGCGATCGTCCGCCAGGCGCGGGCGTCCATGTTCGTCACGAAGTCGATGATGCGGCGGATCACGCGCCCTCCTCGCCCAACCGGCCATCCGGGTCAAGCGCCCGCGCTGGTTGCAATGGAAACAGGCGAATTTCGGGCCAAGACCGCGAATGTCCTTCTTCGTAACAGAAGGTTAAAGCGCCGGACCACGATCCGGGGACGCCAATACTCGTCGGTCGCGATATTTCGGTTGCGTGTTCTTCACAGGATGGCGTTATTTATCCACAGGCCGTAGGTCACGGAAAACCTTGGCCCTGTAAGGAGTCGCGGACGTGAAAACCCTGGCTGTCATCTCTCGCAAGGGCGGCGCGGGCAAGACGACGCTGTCCGTGAACCTAGCCATTACCGCCCACTTGGCGGGCCTGAAGACCATGCTGGCCGACATCGATCCCCAGCGTTCAGCCTCGGACGTCCTGCGCGCCCGCAATGGCGATGGACCGGCCCTGGCCGAGATCACCGCCGGCAAGCTGTTCTCCGCCAAGGTGCAGGCCCAACAGGCCGGACTGGACCTGATGGTCATCGACACGCCCGCCGCGCCCGAGACCGACGGCCTGCAGGCGGTCAACAGCGCCGATCTCTGCGTGCTAGTCTGCCGCCCGACCTTCCTGGACATCGCCTCGGCGGTGCGTTCCGCCGAGGCCGTGCGCCGCCTGGGCCGCAAGGGCGTGATCGTGCTGAGCCAGGCGCCGCCCCGGCGCAACAACGCCGAGCCGTCGGTCGTGCTGAAGGCCGCCGAGGCGCTGCGCTTCACCGGGATGCCGCTGGCCACGGTGGGCATTCGCGCCCGCGCGGTCTTCCAGCAGTCGATCGCCCACGGACGGTCGGTCTGCGAATGGGAGCCGGGCTCGCCCGCGGCCCAGGAGGTCACCCGCCTCTGGGACCAGATCGCGCCGCTGCTGATGGGCCGCGAGGTCGTCCCCAGCCTGACCGCCCAGGCGGTTCAGCGCTAGCGATCGCGACGCGCGAACGCCGCTTTTCGCGCGCGCCCCCAAAACGCCTTCGACGCCCCTGGAAACGTCCTCGCCCGCGTTGCGCCGCGGCGAACGGGGGCGTAAAGACCCCCGCAATCCTGAAACGGCCCACGCGAAGGGCCAGGCAAGCACAGGGGAGTCCTGCATCATGTCGCTCGAGTCCGCCGCCCTGCGGCGCATTGCGCCGTCGGCCACCATCGCCATCAGCGCCAAGGCGCGCGCGCTGAAAGCCGCCGGCCGTGACGTGATCGCCCTCTCGGCGGGCGAGCCGGACTTCGACACGCCGGACAATATCAAGAACGCCGCGATCGAGGCGATCAAGGCCGGCAAGACCAAGTACACCGACCCCGACGGCATGCCCGAGCTGAAGGCCGCCATCTGCGCCAAGTTCAAGCGCGAGAACGGCCTGGAGTACAAGCCGAGCCAGATCCACGTCGCCCCGGGCGGCAAGCCGGTGATCTACAACGCTCTGGTCGCCACCCTGAACCCCGGCGACGAAGTGATCATCCCCGCGCCATACTGGGTGTCGTATCCGGACATGACCCTGCTGGCCGGCGGGACGCCGGTCTCGGTGGAGACCACCGCCGAGAGCGGCTTCAAGCTGACCCCGGCCGCGCTGGAAGCGGCGATCACGCCGAAGACCAAGTGGCTGATCATCAACAGCCCCTCGAACCCGTCGGGCGGCGCCTATAGCCGCGCCGAACTGGCCGCCCTGGCCGAGGTGCTGCTGCGCCACCCGCAGGTCTGGGTGCTGACCGACGACATGTACGAACACCTGGTGTTCGACGACTTCGAATTCACCACCATCGCCCAGGTCGAGCCCAAGCTCTATGACCGCACCCTGACGATGAACGGCGTCTCGAAGGGCTATTCGATGACCGGCTGGCGCATCGGCTACGCCGGCGGTCCGGAACCGCTGATAAAGGCCATGGGCAAGATGATCAGCCAGACGACCTCCAACCCCTGCTCGATCTCGCAGTGGGCGGCGCTGGAGGCGCTGAACGGCACGCAGGACTTCATCAAGCCGAACGCCAAGCTGTTCCAGGAGCGTCGCGACCTTGTCGTGTCGATGCTGAACCAGGCCGCCGGCCTGCACTGCCCGACCCCGGAAGGCGCGTTCTACGTCTATCCCTCGTGCGCCGGCCTGATCGGCAAGACCGCGCCCTCGGGCAAGGTCATCGAGAGCGACGAGGACTTCGCCGGCGAGTTGCTGGAAGCCGAGGGCGTGGCCGTCGTGCACGGCGCGGCTTTCGGTCTCTCGCCGTTCTTCCGCATCAGCTACGCGACCAGCAACGAGGTCCTGGAAGACGCCTGCGCGCGCATCCAGCGCTTCTGCGCGAACGTGAAGTAGACGCTTGATAGTTCCTCCCCAGCGACGCGGGGGAGGTGGCCCAGAGGGCCGGAGGGGGCTAGCTCGGATTAAGCAGTACTTGCCCCCTCAGTCGCTCCGCGACAGCTCCCCCGCATCGCGGGGGAGCATCTTGCAACCCCTACCCGTCGATCCAGTCGCTCAGCCCCTCGCGGGCATGGACCTCGCGCAGCGCCGGGCGCTGGCGGATGCGGTCGAGATAACGCCTAAGGTTCGGCCAGTCCGTGGCGGGCCTGGGCATGTTGCGCGACCAGCGGCACAGGATCGTGGCCAGCAGGTCTACCGTCGTGAAGCTTTCGCCGACGATATAGTCGCGACCCGCAAGGTGCGCGTCCAGCCGGGCCAGCCCCGCCTCGATCCGCGCGCGGGCGGCGGCCTTGACCGCCTCCTGGGCGTCGCCGCCGGCGGGCTCGTGCGGATAGAACCAGGCGCGGAAGTGCGGCTGGAAGCTGTTGGCCAGCCAGAAGCTCCAGCTGAGATAGGGGGCGCGCTCCGGCGATCCGACCGGCGGCGCGAGGCCCGCCTCGGGATGGCGCTCGGCCAGCAGCGTCGCGATGGCGGCCATCTGCGTCACCGGCGCGCCATCGATGAGCAGGGTCGGCACCACACCGTCCGGGTTGAGCGCCAGATAGTCCGGCGTCTTGTGCTCGCCCTTGTCGAAATCCAGCAGGACCGCCTCGAACGGGACGTCCAGTTCCAGCAGCATCCAGTGGATGGCCGTGCCGGCCGTGCTGGGCGAACCATAGAGCTTGTACATCGAAACCCTCCGCGCGATGCGGCGGGATAAGCGGCTGCTTCCCGGAGAGGGTCAAGCCAAAGCCCCGGCTGGACATGAAACCGCCGCCTGAGCGGTCAAGTTTCGCTTGCCATGCCCGCGAAGATTGTTCTTGATACGTTCCTCACCGTTCGGAGGCGCCCATGTCCGTTCGCGCTCTTCTCGCCGCCCTGCTGCTCGTCATGGCCGGACCGGCCCTGGCCGATCCGGCGATCGGCAAGCGGGTCGACGCGGTCTTCGCCGACGACGCCGTCACCCTGACCGAGGCCGGCAAGACGGTGCTGGTCTATCGCGCCAAGCCCTTGGATCCCGCCGCCGAGCCCGGCCGCGCCAACTATGTCGGCGCGCTCTACGCCCCCGACGGGACCGCTTTGATCGAGGACGGGCCGGGCGATCATCCGCATCAGCGCGGGATCTGGTGGGCCTGGATGAAGATCCAGACCGACGGCAGGACGGTCGCCGACGGCTGGTACATGAAGGGCCTGTCCTACTTCGTCCGCGAGAAGCGCTTCCTGGGCGACCCTCAGGGCGGCGGGACCCTGACGGTCGACGTCGACTGGATGGTCAATTCGGGTCCGGAACTGGTCTATGTGGCCCGCGAGACGACCCGGATTACCGTGCGACCGCTGACCGCCGGAACGCGGCGCGTCGAGTTCGACACGACGATCACGTCGCGCGTCGACGCCCTGGGGCTGGGGGGCAGCGATGACGATCGCGGCTTCGGCGGCTTCTCGATGCGGCTGGTGGAGCCGGAGCAGCTGACCTTCGCCTCCGGCGGCAAGCCGATCGCGCCGGGCGGCGCGGCCGTGGACGCTGGTCCGTCGATGGGTTTTGCCTGGCGAGGCGGCTCGAATACGCCCGCCTGGACGGTGGGCCTGGCCTGCAAGGCGAACGGACAGGCGGTGACGCGCTGGATGCTCTATAATGAGCGCTCGATGCAGAACTGCGTCTTCCCGGGCCGCGCTCCGCTGGTGCTGAGGAAGGATCAGACGCTGCGCCTGCAAGAAACGCTGGTCATCCGCCCGGCCAGCCGGAAGAAGACCCCGTAAGCGCCCGAAAGACCACGAAGAATGGCCGACATCGTCAATCTGAACCAAGCGCGCAAGGCCAAGGCCAAGGCCGACGACAAGGCTCGCGCCGCCGAGAACCGGGTCCGGTTCGGCCGCACCAAGGGCGAGAAGACCCTCGACGCCGCGCGCGCCGAAAAACTCAAACGCGACCTCGACGGCGCCAAGCGCGAGGACTGAGGCCCGTTCGATGGCTGGATTGAAGAAGCGGTCGGTGAACCTGGCCGGCCACGCCACCTCGCTGGCGCTGGAGCCCGAGTTCTGGGCGGTGCTGGACGATGCGGCCTCGGCCGAGGGGCTCAGCCTGGCCGCCTTGGTCCAGCGGATCGACAGCGCGCGCGGCGGGCGGCCCCTGGCCTCGGCCTGCCGGGTGTTCGCGCTGTCGCGGGCGGGCGGCCAGAACCTGCCAAACACAGTGTAAGCCCGGCGCTGATCACCGCTGCTCGACGCCCGGCTTCCGTGGCGCCGGAAGCGGGATCGGTTGCGGATTGGGCGCGCGCCGGGCGATCGGGGGCGCGGCGGGCAGGGCCTGGCGCCAAACGGCCTGATCACCGGCCATGACGCCGAGGCGCCAGGCGCCCCACACCGCCATCGCCAACGCGGCGATCAGCGCCAAGCCCCAGATAAGCCCGCCGCGCGGACGCCGCTGGGCTGAGCGGCCTTCCCGCGCGAGGGTATTCACGACC
>Ga0209426_1001613_pt1 | contig 12969 bp, 9 predicted proteins | sample Deesub1362B_J571_FD_187697 | JGI IMG/M metagenome (GOLD analysis project Ga0209426, IMG submission 187697) | Deep oceanic, basalt-hosted subsurface ecosystem from Juan de Fuca Ridge flank, Pacific Ocean, CORK Borehole 1362B_J2.571 (SPAdes)... ...
GTTTCACCACATTTAACTTAAACCTAGCGAAGGGAATGCAAAATTTACTTCTCCAATTAGGGGTCATAGCTTCCATAAGAAAGAAAGAATACAACGAGTCAAGAGAATTCAGAGGAAGAAAAATAAGAAAAAGGGGTACTTGTTACACGGTTTCGATTTATGGAGGAGAAAATCTAAGGATCTTTGCGACCAATATTGATCCGAAACGAGAAGAGTTCTCCAAGATTAAGCGGGTATGTGAACTTAAAGGCTATTGCAATAGGGATGTAGTGCCAGGCATGGGTGAAATTTTGCGAAAAACCAGAGAAGAAGCTGGAATTAGTACATACAAGCTTCAAAAACTTGGATACAATCCGGTTAAAGTAGAACTCGAGAAGAGAGAAATTCGAAGAGAAAACTTGAAAAAGTTAGCTGAAATCTACAAAGAAAGCAACCATAGTTATCTATTAAGAATATTGTCTAACTCTGATGTTTTCTGGGATGAGATAATAGAGAAAAAACCCTTAAAGCTGAAACAAGTCTATAGTCTTGTTGATACAACGAATCATAATTACGTAATAGAAGGATTTATTTGTCGCAACAGTTCGACAAGTCTTGAGCTTGGTATAGATATTGGTTATATTGATCTTGTGGTGCAGATTGGTAGTCCTAAGAGTGTAGCTAAAGGACTGCAGAGAGTTGGAAGAGCAGGACACTTTTTACACGAAGTTTCAAAAGGACGATTAATTGTTTTTGATAGAGATGATTTAGTTGAATGTACAGTTCTTGTAAAGGCAGCATACGAAGGAAAAATAGACAGAGTACAAATACCTAAAAACTGCTTAGATGTACTTGCACAACACCTCGTAGGAATGTCAGTAAATAAGAAATGGAAGGTAGATGAAGCCTACAAACTTATAAAAAGATCCTACTGCTATCACAACCTTTCCAAAAAAGATTTCATAGAAGTTCTAAGATATTTGGGAGGACACTATGTACACCTAGAAGATAGAGGAGTGTATAGAAAACTTTGGTACGACGAAGAAGAAGGTGTCTTTGGAAGAAAAAGAGCGGCAAGAATGATCTACTTCATGAACATTGGAACAATACCCGATGAGGCAGACTTCAGAGTAATATTAGAAGATCAAAGAACAACAATAGGAAGAATAAGCGAAAAATTCCTAGAAAGACTAACACCAGGAGACATATTTGTTCTGGGAGGAAAAACCTACCAATACCTAAGAACAAGAGAAAGTAAAGTATTCGTTAGAAGTGCTTACGGAAGAAGACCAACAGTTCCACAATGGATAGGTGAAATGTTACCAAGAAGCTTCGACCTCTCAATAGAAGTTGGAAAATTCAGAGAACTTATTACAGAAAAGCTAAGAGAGCTGCCGGTTGAAGAAGTAAAAGAATGGCTCAAAAAAGAATACTATTTAGATGAAGCAGCAGCAAACAGCCTCATTCAATACTTCATAGAACAGTTAACATACGCAGGAAAAGTAGCATCTCACCGAAAAATAATACTGGAAGAGTTTTTCGACGAAAGAGGAAGACAAAACATAGTATTTCACGCACCCTTTGGAAGAAGAACAAACGACGCTCTTTCAAGGGCTTATGCTTATCAAGTCTCAAAACTTGTAAAAGCAAATGTAGCAACAACCGTAACAGATGACGGATTCATGTTAATCCTGCCTTATGGAAAAGTAGTAGACTTAAGAGAAATACCACCATTAGTAACCTCGAAAAACCTAATTGAAGTATTAAAGAAAGCAATTAGAAACACAGAGCTCTTCAAAAGAAGGTTTCAACATGTGGCAGCCAGAAGCTTCATGATACTTCGAAAATACAAAGGATACGAAATTTCACTATCAAAACAGCAATTCAGAGCATCAAAAATTTTAGATCTTATCGCGGACTGGGAAGACTTTCCAATAATAAAAGAAACATACAGAGAAATATTGGAAGATGTTTTCGACGTTGAAAACGCTAAAAAAGTTTTACAATGGATAGAAGAAGGAAAAACAGTATTTGACTTCTTACCAGCAATGGAAATACCCTCACCATTCGCTCATGGAACAATTCTAGTTGGAATAAGCGACATAGTGATGATGGAGGACAGACAAGCCTTACTCAAAGAACTACACCAAAAAATTCTTGAAAAAATACAAAGAATGCCAGCGACTATCACAATAGAGAGAAGATCTTTCGAAACAATACCAGAATCTATAGTTTCCGAATTCTTAAAGAAAAGGCGAATGTTAACTATTAGAACAAAAGAAGACATAATAAAAATTTTACATGAAATAGGAGCAATAAAACCTAGTGAAATAAAGAAATCAAAACATTTTGAAATAATAATATCAGGAACTGAAGATTCATCCAAGGAGAAAATGTGGAAACAAATTAAAAATTGGATATTGAAACTCGAAGAAGAAGGCAAAATCATACAAGTACCCTGCTTAAAGGGAATGACACTTCACTACATAACAGTTGAAGATTACCCAATATATGCCACCGCTTATCAAGAATCCGTAAAAATAAAAAGTGTAGAAAGAAAAATTCTAGATTACGTCAGAAGCTATGGCGGAGTAACCGCTGATCAAATAGCGGAAACACTACAAATAGAGAAGAAAGAAGTGAATAGAGCGTTAAAGAAACTTGAAAAAGCATACATACTACATAGAAAGAAACAAAAAACAAAAAAAGAAACAAAACGGCTCCGTACAGCATGGTACATTGCAGAAGAAATACTTCCAAGAAGAATTCTAATAAAAACAGCTAAGATGAATAAAGCAGAGGCTCAAAAACAAATAATTTTAAAATTCCTTCACATAAACGGACCATCCACGTTCAAAGAGATAACAGATTATACGGGATTTCCCCAAGATGAAATATCAAAAATCTTATCCATATTAGAAGCAGAAGACATGATTGAAAGAGGAAAATTTGTAGACTACAAACCTACACCACAAGTAATCATAAAAGAAGACCTAGAAGAACTAAGAAGATTATCAGAAATAATTGTAGAGAAGAAAATAATACCAACAGAAATACTAGAAGCTTATTATATGAAAATACAACATCTAACAGAAGATACTAAAGGATTTACAGAAAGCGATATACTAAAAATCTTAGCTGACTGCGGCCCCATGTACACCCTCGTAAACCGAACACCCACCCTATTAAACAGAATGAAAATACCAAGAGAAGAAATAGAAAAACTAATCAAAAAACTATGGAAAGAGAAAAAAATCTTTTGGATAAGATGCTTGAGAGAAATGAAAGCCCTTTGGATAATAGACAAAGAATATCCATTATTCTATAAATTATATGCTAAACAAATCAAACTTAACGACATAGATCAAAAAATACTTAATGAGATAAGAGAAAACGGACCAGTAGCCACTCACATTCTTGCACGCAAACTAAAAATTAAAACCGGGCAACTAAGAGCATCTCTACAAAAACTGGAAAGAAGCTACAAAATAATAAGAGTAGACATCACAACAGACGAAAAGGGAAGACCAGCAATACTATGGGACACAGCAGAAAAATTTGTACCAAAACACCTACTCAAAGAAGCCAAGAAAATAAGCATAGAAACAGCGCTCAAAAAATTAATTATAAAATTCCTTCACATAAACGGACCATCCACAATAGATGAAATATGCGGATGGATAGGCTTTCCAGAAGACAAAATCAAACCACTATTGAATGAACTACAAAAAGAAAAAATTACAAAACACGGCATGTTCACAAGAACAAAAATAGCAACACAATGGATATTAACAGAAGATTTAGAAAAACTATTCAAACCAGAAACTTAACCTCCAACACAAATTCATTTTAATATTAAACTACGAGATAAAGCATCAAATAAGTGATCTCTTGTTACCTAAAAAACAAGAACTGCAACATAATCAAAAGATAATTAGTATTTAATCCCAAGGTTTTCTATCTAATTCCATCTTCTCTAATTGCGTTAAAACATATTTTCGAGTTTCTTCTGGTTTAGGGAATTCTCGTATTATCTTTCCATTCCTAACAAGAGGCTTTAACATATTTTCCATGTTTTTTCCACATTTAGGACATTTTGGAGCAGGCTCATTTTCTAAGCGAACCACATCTATAAGACACTCAGAACATCTATACACTCTCTTAACACCGCTAAATTTTCCCCTCTTAGCACAAGGAACCCATTTACCCTCATGATGAATGGCAACAATATCCATAGCAAAATCGATTATCCTAGCATTAGCTATCGAAGAACCAACACCAAATCCAGAAACACCAGCTTTAACAAGTTCAGGAATCGTATCCTCATTAATACCGCCAGAAACAAAAACTTTTCCATCAAAACCTCTAGCTTTAAGTTCCCAAATAACTTCCCGAACGATATCCGCAAATTTACCACGCCTAGAACTTGGAGTATCAAGTCTGAAACCCCATATTCTATCAGGTCCAACAGTTTTCACAGCTCTTATTGCCTCAGAAACCTCGTCCAAATAAGTATCACAAAGAATTATTCGAGGTACATCCTCAGGCATAATACGGTCAAAAGCTTTCCAAGCCTCACTATGATCACCTTTCAAAACAGAGTAAATAATCATTAAACTATGAGGCATCGTACCAACAGGCTTCATTCCCAAAAATCTTTCAGCCCCCAATACACAAGACACTGCATCGCAACCACCAATGTAAGCATAAAACGCATTAAACGGTGAGATTGCAGGATGCGTTCTCCGTGCACCAAAAGAAACAATCAACACATTATTTCCAGCAGCTTTTCTTATTCTAGCAGCTTTCGAAGCAATACCAGAACCAACACAGAGAAAACCAAGAAGAGGAGTCTCATAAATAACAAATTTACCATAAGGACCTCTGATAGTCATAACAGGCTCCTTAATGCCGTAATAATCAGTTTTATAAATTACTGATCCTTCCGGAAAAGCATCAATATCAACAGGGACACCTTCAAACAACTTTGCAACATCTCTTAATCCCCCAAAAATGCCCCAAGGATAACCATGCGGCAAACCACTAATAGTAATTTCAGCATGAACCAAAGTATCCGCAAGATTCTCTTCTTCTAAGATCCTTAAAGTCCTGTAAAAATATATGTCAGTAGTCTTTCCTTCCTTAACATCCTCATGCTTCGCAAAAATAAATAAATAGTTATCATCCTTCCAATTCATGTTAACTGCCTCTCATCACTCACTTGCCACTTATCAAGACATTATCAAATACCTTATTAAAATGATTTCACTTAAAAGTAAAATGAAATCCAAGGGGTAGAGACAGGATCTATGGAGGAAGAGCGATGAAAAAGGTAATTCTGGTAATAGATATGTTGAATGATTTCATAAAAGAAGGAGCACCGCTAGAATTACCAGAAGGGAGAAAAATAATACCAAACATAAAGAAATTACTGGAAGAGGCAAGAAAGAAAAAAATACCAATAATATATATTTGTGATGCTCACCGTCCTGACGATACAGAATTTAATCAATGGCCAAAGCACTGTGTTGAAGGTACATCTGGGGCAGAAATAGTGGAAGAACTAAAACCAGAAAAAACAGACATAATAATAAAAAAGAGAAGATATAGCGGATTCTACTCCACGGATCTAGATCTAACCCTCAGAGAACTAAAAATAGACACACTGATACTGACAGGAGTAGCAACAAACATTTGCGTACTACATACTGCAGCTGACGCTTACTTTAGAGGTTACAAAATCGTGGTGGTTAAAGATTGCGTAGCAACATTAAACGAAGAGGCACAGAAAATAGGATTGGAGCACATAAAAAACGTATTGGGAGGAGAAATAAAAACACTAAACGAAACAATAAAAGAACTATAAGAGGGAGAAAAATGAGTGAAAACGAAATACTTGAATTAATAGAAAAAATAAAAGATGAACTAGACGACCTAACAATAAGATATCCACAAATAGAAGACGATGTAAGTGACATACTACTCTTAGTAGAAGAACTAGAAAGAAAAATCAAAGAAACACTATAACTAAAGCACATCTCTCGGAGGAAACATAATGTACGAAGAAATTGAACACATATTCAGAGCATATGACATTAGAGGAATATACAACCAAGATCTAACACCTGAAACGGTAACAAGAATAGGAATAGCTTTCGGAACACTCTTAAATGGTGAAGGAACAATAGCAATGGGAAAAGACGTGAGAACAAGTAGCACAGCAATAGAACAAGCCCTAACCGCAGGAATAACATCAACAGGGGCCAACGTAGAACTCCTAGGGACACTACCAATACAAGTAACAAACTGGGCAACATGGCAGGGAAACTACAAAGCAGGAATCGTAATAACAGCAAGTCATAATCCACCAGAATATAATGGAATAAGATTCCGTCGCTGCGACGGAACAGGATACATAGACATAGAAAATCAAGAAGTAAAGAAGATATTCTACCGAGGAAATTTTAAACTAGCAAAATGGAACAAAATAGGGAAAACAAATCAAGTAGACACCGAAAATATAATCCAAAACTATGTAGAGTTTGCATTAAAACATGTACAACCAGAAAGAAAAATAAAAGTAGTTTTAGATCTCGGAAACGGAGCAGCAACCTACGTAGCACCAAAACTATTCAAAGAAGCAGGATGCGAAGTAATAACATTAAATGAAACACCTGATGGAACTTTTCCCGGAAGAACACCAGATCCACTAGAAGATCCATTGAATGATCTTAAAGAAACAGTTGTTCGTGAAAAAGCAGATTTAGGTGTAGCTTTTGATGGAGATGGAGACAGGGCAATCATGGTAGATAACCTAGGAAGGAAAGTACAAACAGAGAAAGCAGGAATAATAATGGCAAAATACTTACTTCAAAAAAGAAAAGGGAAGATAGTTGCAAACATATCATGTAGTATGATAATAGAAGAAGAACTAAGTAAAATAGGTGGAGAAGTAGTTAGATGCAGGGTAGGAGACGTATTTGTAGCAAAAGCAGCAAAAGAAAACAACGCAATATTTGGAGTAGAAATATCAGCCCACTACTTCCTACCAATCTTCGGATTTTACTTCGACGATGCAATACTAGCATCTCTACTAATGACAGAAATATTATCAAAAACTGAAAGAAAACTAAGCCAATTACTTGATGAAATACCCACATACCCAATAAAAAGAATAAATGTACCTTGTCCAGACAAAATAAAATTCAAAATAACAGAACAACTGAAAAAAGACCTTATAAAAGAAGGATACAAAGTCGATGCGACTGATGGAGTTAAAGTAATTTTCGAAGATGCATGGGTACTAATAAGACCCTCAAATACAGAACCAAAAATAAGAATAACGGTGGAAGCCCGCACTGAAGACAAAGTAAATAATCTACTAAAGATTTACTCCAAGAAAATAGAGAACATGATATAACCAAAGGGAAAATCTCAAACCAAAATAGATAGCTAAAACGTTCAAAGTTCAAGTAAGTGTTAAATTTTAATATTCTATAATCTTTTCAATTTACTGTTCAAAAATAAGTTTTATATTTCTTTTTCCTAGAATATTCAGAGATATTTATGTTTTCGAATAATCGGTTTTCATGGGAATCTATCACCATAGCAATATTGTATTTTAAGCCTGTTCGGATTTTGATTAACATTTTCCTATAAACCGAGAGATTTAACTCTTCTTAATAATTTCCTAACATACTTGTGTGAAAGCATTGAACATACAGACTAGAATTCCTAAATTATATAGCCGTTATTCAAATTAAATAAAATCAAGCATTTATAAGCAAAAATTTGGCATGTGCACTCAACGTAAACTTTTTAAGTAAGAACATAAGGAAATACATGATAACAGAATATTTGTGGGAGAAGGAGAGTGTAAACACTTGAGAATGTCACATAAAATAGCATCACTTATACTATTAGTTTTAATAGTAGCAGCCTTTCTAAACTTCTCACCGCCAGCAACCGCCCAAGAAGGAGAAGCATTGGTCTTTCGATACGCAATGTTAGATGATATGGACACAACAAACTTCCTACATGGAGATACAACTTGGGACTGGGATGTATACGGAGTAGTTCTAGACGGCTGCTTTGCAAGAAACTGGACAAACTGGCCAGAGCTAATACCCTGGATAGGAAGCTGGACAATTGAAAATATAACAGTTCCAGACGGTTGGAGAATGAAAATAACAGTGAAACTAAGAGAAGGAGTTCTATTCCACGACGGAACAGAACTTACCGCAGAAGATTGTGTATTCTTCCTAAACATGACCCTAACACTAGACATCGCATTATATGCTCCTGCATTCTACAGAATCGAAAGAGTATACACCATTGACAAATACACCTTTGCACTTGAAACATACACAAACACCTCAGACGCATGGGTACTACCGGCAATACCCGGATTACTCTATCCAAAATGGGTATGGAAAGTAAGATTCGACCTAGACTGGGACAAACTAGCATACTTCAAAGAACACCCCGATGAAGCAGCAGAGTTCCTCGAAACAGTATTATTCCCATGGGAACCAGCAGAAGAATATATCGACGAATACCTACCCGAAGGTGCCCAAAACATAACAACGTATACCGATCCGGTAACAGGAGAAACCTTCAGACTAACATTCCTATTCGGAACAGGACCATTCATATTCAAGAAGAGAATACCTGGAGCATACATTGAATTAATTAGAAACCCCAACTACTGGGCTGAGAAATACCTAGCAGAAATAGGAGCTGTACCAGAAGGTACAAAAGTACCAAAGATAGACAAACTAATCTACTCAATTATAACAAACCCAGATGCACAACTACTAGCACTAAAGAAGGGAGAAATCGACTACATGGGCTGGTACGTACCACCAGCATCAATAGAAGCAGTAAAAGCACTGCCAGACGTTGAAGTAGTAATAGCACCAGCATACAACATGTACTACTTCTCATGGAACATGAGATTCAGACCCTTCAGTGACTACTGGTTCAGAAAAGCCTTTGCACACTGTGTAAACCAAACAGAAATCGTTGAAAAACTACTACTAGGCTACGGATATCCACTAGATGCACCACTACCAAAAGAAGTCTACAGCTACTGGTATAACGAGGAATACGTCGTTAAATATGAATTTGACATAGAAAAAGCAAAAGAAATACTAGATGCCCACGGATTCGTAGACACAGATGGTGACGGTATTAGAAACGACCCAGAAACCGGAGAAAACTTAGAGTTTGAATTAATGACACCAAGCTACGACCCAATAAGAGTTAGAGCCGGAGAAATGATCGCTGCATGGGCTGCAAAAGCTGGAATAAAAGTTATCGCAAAACCAACAGACTTCAGCACAATCGTAGACAGAGTATTCTATACAGGAAACTTTGAAGCATGGATCCTAGGTTGGGGTCTTGGCGTAGACCCAGACTTCTTGTACTACTTCTTCCATAGTGCCTTTACTGAATTCCCATGGGCATGGAACCCAGAAGGCTTCGTAAACTCAACCTTTGACATGTACGCAGACAGATTCATGCAGGAAATGGACCCAGAAAAGAACAGACAGGAAAATGTATGGCCAATGCTAGAAATATTAACAGACGCACTACCGTACATTCCACTATACTCAAGAGCAGCAGCTGATGGTATAAGAGCCGAATGGAAAGACTACGTAGTTGCCACTGGCGGAATACTACTATGGTACAGCTATCACTTCATGTACAAGAAAGCTGCACCACCAAAGCCAACATTACCATACAGTGCAATATTTGGTGGAATTGCGGCTTCATGGATATTCTTCATAGCTGTTGCAGCAGTATTTGCAAGATGGATTAGAAAAGTCGGCGCAACATAAACTCTAACTTCACACTTTATTTTATTTTATATTTTTAACCTTATTTAACCGAGGAATATTAATATGAGTTTTCACACAGAAAGATACCCTCAGAGAAAAGAGTATACAATACTAAGTTCTATAAGTGTAATTTTTATGATTTTTATCCTAATCGTAGCTTTTTTCTACCAGTTGATTGTAGTGCTTCTTTTTTCTTCCCTTTTAATTTTTACATTAGTTAGTGGTATTTTTACATATCGTTTTTTCAATTTTCTCAAAATTAAAGAAGAACTTGCTAGAGTCGGAAAAGTTTCCGAAAAAATATCAGAAGAAGAAAAAAGAATGAAAGTTTTAAAAGCTCGCTTTTTCTTTTTTCTTCTTCTCTCAACGCCACTAGTAATGATGCTTTTTCTCGACCCAATCACATGGACAAGCCTTGTGGTAGGATTGATGGGTGGAGTAAGCTTAGGAAACCTTTCTTTTTCACTTTATGTACGTGCTTGGGAGCATCGAAATAATCTTACTTTATACAGATATGTTCAAGATGTAGGCAAAGGGTTAATAGAACAAGGAATTATTGCTTACCGCAAACGAAAGAAATAAATACACTGGCTATTTTTAAAACCCTAGATATTCTGGATGGAGAAAGAATGAGATCAAAACTATTTAGTATTCTAATGATCTTAGTATTGTTAAGTGTCTCGGTCACTTTCTATCTTTACTACGTTATGGTATCATTTTGGGTTATCAATTTTAAGACAGCTGCGTATTTTGAAGTGGAAGTTATAAGCTTTGAGGTTGTATCTGCTGATAACGGTACAATAGCTGTGGATATAAAACTATACAACCCAGGCAAGCTACCCGTAGAAATATACATGATACAATATCGAGTATATGTTAGCAAAGACAGTTATGCAACTTTCCTTTCTCCACCCTATATTGTATACTATAAAGACCCTTTACAAATTAAACCTAATGAAACTCTAATCTATCAAACAATATACAGAACGGATTATATTGAAGTACTACAGTCGGCTGTTAAAAGCAAAGAAATGGCATGGCTAGTTGCAGGTGAAGTACACATCTCTCTTCCTCTATATCCTGGTATAATAGTATCATTTTACAAATTAAACGGAACAATGGAATACCTACCAGTAGGATCACCATCCTCAGGCTTCAATCCATAAATTTCCGTATATCTAGGTGACGCAATGTGAAAAACGAAAAATTCGTAAATATTTTAAAAGATTTATCAGTTCTCATCCTAGCGAACAACATCATTGTTGTCTCAAGTTTAGCAAGGATAATTTACCACTTTAGTAATTATGCACTTATATATATTCTCACTTTTCTCAGCGGAGTTATTCTAGGTCTTGTAGCAAGAGATATCAAACGAACTTTCCTATATAGTTTAGTAGTAACAACCTGTTCTTCTCTAATTCTTTGGATAACTCTTAACCTTCCTGTTTTTCTAAATGTGGTAACAGGTGAATCGCTAGTAATAGCGTATATCATTGGAAGAACATCGCAAGTAATTATTACCTTCCTTATAACATTAATTTTAATAGTTTCTTCCAGTCTATTTACGGTAATGATTCTAGGTGAAAAATAATTGTCAAAACCTTGCCCCTTTGAAAATATTTAAAAGATACTATAAATAACGTGTAAAAGAGGTGGCAAAACTTGGGTATGAGAGAATACCTCATTAAAAGAATCATCCAAGGAATAGTAACAATATTCGTAGTAATATCGATAAACTTCTTCCTATTCAGAGCAATGCCAGGAAACCCCTTCATGAGATTCATAGAAAGCCAACCACGTGGCAAAGTCAAAGAAATGGTCGACATATACATAAAACTATTCGGACTAGACAAGCCACTATGGGAACAATACCTAATATACATCAAAAACCTACTCATGGGGAAATTCGGCTACTCCTTCCGTCAAGTAGGTGTTCCGGTGTCTAAAATAATCATGGAAAGACTACCAAACACACTTATACTAATGGGAACAGCAACCACGCTCACAATAATAATTGGTATTGCCTTTGGTGTCATTGCAGCTGGAAGAAGAGGAGAACTAGCGGACATATCAACCGTAGTAGTAGGACTAACTCTATATTCGATACCAATCTTCTGGCTAGGCCTTGTATTTATACTAGTGTTCGGCTTCTGGCTCGGCTGGTTCCCACTATGGGGAATGATAACTCCAGGAAAATACTTCTCAAACCCATTTGAATACGCAGTAGACTATCTATGGCACATGACCATGCCATGCACAGTTCTAGTTTTAGTAAGTGCTGGCGGTTGGGCTTTAATCACAAGAAACGCTCTTCTCGACGTCTTTACAGAAGATTACATATTGACAGCAAAAGCAAAAGGATTAGATGAAAGAACAGTATTTTACAAACACGCACTACGAAATGCTATGCTACCCCTAGTAACAATGATAGCCTTAAGCTTTGGTTTCATAGCAAGCGGAGCAGTACTAACAGAAACAGTATTCTCATGGTACGGAATAGGAAGACTACTTTATGAAGGAACAATGCAACACGACTACCCAGTAGTCCAAGCGGCATTCTTCATGATCGCAATATGTGTAATAGCAGCAAACATAATCGCAGACATACTATACGCGTACCTAGACCCCAGAGTAAAGTACTAACAGCCGCAAATTAAACCATTTACAAATATTTCCTTAATTCAAAACTTATAAGTTCAATTTCAAGTTTATGATAAGGAGGTATATGAAATGTCAGATGATGATGTTGAAATGGCACCATGGAAAAGGAAAGTAAAAGGTTTTTGGGAAGCATTCAAAAGAAGTAAACTTGGAATGACAGGGCTAATATTACTATTAATCTTTCTCATAATAGCAATTGCAGCTCCCATTATTGCTCCTTACCCAGTGTATGGGCCAGAATCAAGAGTAGGAATACCCTTTGAGCCTCCAAGCAACGAACACTGGCTTGGATGCGACGAATTAGGAAAAGACATTTTCAGCCAATTACTATGGGGAACCAGAGTATCCTTATTCGTAGGCTTTTTAGCAGCATTAATGGCCACTTTCATAGGCTTAATAATCGGAATAGTCTCAGGATACTTCGGCGGTGTTATAGATGACTTACTTATGAGAATTACAGACATAATACTTGTCATACCAGGCTTAC
>Ga0209426_1001614_pt1 | contig 12969 bp, 19 predicted proteins | sample Deesub1362B_J571_FD_187697 | JGI IMG/M metagenome (GOLD analysis project Ga0209426, IMG submission 187697) | Deep oceanic, basalt-hosted subsurface ecosystem from Juan de Fuca Ridge flank, Pacific Ocean, CORK Borehole 1362B_J2.571 (SPAdes)... ...
ATAACATGACATTCAAAAATTCTTTTCCTCTAACATCGGATAAGATTTATCTCTCACTTGCATTGAAACTTCTTTGACGCATGCTTTAATTGAAGGAAGAGGATTTCCATGTTTGAATGTAACTATGAAGACGTTGTAATTCGTGTGGTTCAAGGTGATATCACTCAGCAAATTGTTGATGCAATTGTAAACCCAGCTAACAGCCGTATGATAATGGGCGGAGGCGTTGCCGGGGCCATTAAAAGAGCAGGCGGGAAAGAAATAGAGGAAGAAGCCATAAAACAAGCGCCAGTACCTGTTGGAAAAGCAATTGCCACCACTGCAGGCAAACTCCGAGCCCTATACGTAATCCATACACCAACTATGTCTAGGCCTGCTATGCGAATAACAAAAGAAAATGTTGAATCCGCTATGAAAGCAGCCCTTGAATGTGCAAAGAAACTAAAAATAAAGTCAATAGCCTTCCCTGGGTTAGGAACAGGTGTAGGCGGCGTTCCAATACAAACTGCCGCAACTGCAATGGTTCAACAACTGAAGAATCATTTGGATGAAGGAACCAGCATAAAGGAAGTAACTTTTGTCGGGTTCACACAGGAATCTGCAGAAGCTTTTAAGAAAGCAGTCAAACAACTATTTCTCCAAAGAAGCCGCTTCTGAAAGGGCATATCTATAAATGCAGAAAAGTGTCGGATAAACAAATCGTTTGAAACGCCAATCCTACAAATTGTCGTAAAATATGTCGGAGATTTTGCAGATTACTTTCATTTAATCCGACATATTTATATAGTTATGGCTCTATAAATTCTTTCGGTGCAAGTATTAATGTCGGAATTGAACATAAGAAAACCGCAAACAAGAGAAGAGTTTGTCGAAATTTTGAGAGACGCTATGGAAAGAGAGGTTAAAACTCGTATAGCTGAAGGTAGAAAACCAATAAAACCGACAATCTCCGGTACAGCAAAAATTTTGAACATTCATCGCGACACACTTTACCAGTGGATGCGAGAATATCAAGTTAAATTTGATGAAATATCCGACACTATTTCTGTCCCTTCATCCCCCTTTCGAAGCGCTTTTGCGACACTCCGGGGGGTTACCTATCTCATTGGAGAAGCCTTGGTAGGTGAAGGCGAGGAAGTTGCTCATATAGACTTGCTTATAGGCGACAAATCTGGTCCAGTTGGCGAGGCATTTGCAACTGGATTATCTAATCTCTCTACAGGGCACACACCTTTGCTGGCAGTTATACGCCCTAACCTTCCTCCTAAGCCCCATACCCTTTTGGTTCCAAAAGTCACAGTGAGAAACATGGAAGATGCAGGCAAAATTTTCGGTCCAGCGCAAGCTGCAGTTGCAAAGGCCGTAGCAGACGCCGTGGAGGAAGGCATAATTCCTAGCGAAAAGGTAGACGACTGGGTGATAGTTTGCAGTGTCTTTGTTCATCCAAAAGCCAAAGATTACCGTAAAATTTACCATTATAATTATAGCGCTACCAAACTAGCTTTGAAACGTGCTTTGGCTAACTATCCTCCGTTAGATAAGATCCTTTACGATAAGGACAGAGCTAAGCATCCAATAATGGGCTTTAAGGTTCCACGTTTGTGGCGTCCGCCTTACCTTCAAATAGCGCTGGACATTCCAAGCTTGGAACGCACCAAAAAGATAATTGAGCAAATTCCGCGAAGCGACAGAGTAATTCTAGAAGTTGGGACTCCACTAATCAAGAAATATGGAACTCGCGTGATAGAGGATCTACGTGAAGTGGCTAGGGAGGTTTTCATGATTGCTGATTTAAAAACCTTGGATGTAGGCAAGGTAGAAGTAGATATTGCGTATGAGTCTACTGCTGACGCTGTAGTAGCTGCGGGTTTAGCTGACGCCAAAACCCTGAACAAGTTTATTTACGAGGCAAAAAGGCTAGGTATTTACGCCTTTGTGGATATGATGTATGTGAAAAATCCCGTAGAGAAGCTTCGCGAGTTAAAAAGGTTCCCAGATGTAATCCTTATTCATCGTGCAATTGATGTAGAAACAGGGAAAACGATAGGGTTGGAACTTATTCCAAAGTTGAGAAAAGCCTTCAAAGACAAGCGTTTCCTGATTGGAGTTGCTGGTGGAATAATTCCCGAAACCGCTAAGGAAGCATTAGAGCAAGGTGCGGATATTATTGTGGTGGGCAGATATATTACTCAAGCGAAGGACATAGAGAGAGCAGTACGGGAGTTCCTAAAGTTGACACGGGAGATGAGGGAGGACGTAGATTTATACCGGGTGCATGTGGAATAGTTTCAAATTAATAAGAAAAGACGACGCCAATACAACAGAGCCCCCACTCCCCCTCCTCCACCAGGTTTTGCTGTAGTACTTGTATAACTAACACGATAATAACCTACGTCACCACTGAAAACCTGTACTTTTAAACGCCAAAATCCTGTCTGGTCAGCTGCGAATACAATTGACTTTCGAATAGTTTCTGGATTAGCATCCGAAGCTCTTAGATTTCCGTAAACGTCATAGAGATATATTTTTACAACAGGTTTTAGGCTTTCAGCTAGAGAACTTGTTGTTATTCTATATTCAAGTCCAGCTGTCAAGTAAAATTTGAACCAGTCAACCTCATCGTAGCTACCAATAAAGTTTCGGTAGGAAGAATATTGCGATATTTGTTCTGCATTGTTCGGATTGTTGTTATTGTCTGGGTGTAATGTAAGCGTTACTGAAGTTGTGATGGAACTTTCTCCTAAGTATACGCCGTCTGTTGTGTAGGTCTCGTAGGTTGCCTTAGCGGTTATTGTAAGTGAATGAGTGACATAGCCGGGTGTATTAAGAACCCAGTAAGCTGGGAAACAAAGCGTGGCGTCTACAACATCACCCTCAGTAGGCACTTTAATGTAGGAAGGATTATTCCAGTCACAATCATAAAGTTCCATCCACTCAACATTACTGTACTGATTGTAAGCTAACCATTCAACATAAGATAATGTAACGAAAATTCCCTCAACTATTATAGCGCTATATCCACTTAGGAGAGTTAAGTATCCCTGAAGCGCCCAAACATACCTTTGAGAATAATCAGGCTGTGGAGGCGGCTCTTGTGCAAGTATAACATTATATCCCCGTAATTTATTAGGTTCGCTTTCGATATCAATCATTGCGTTTGGGTGTACATCAGACAATTCTACTTCTAACCGTCTAAGCATGTAAGTATTAGAGCTCTGATAGAACTGAATTGTTGAATCATCGAAGCTTCCTAAAGATGCGCCTGAAAGTACACCCCCCTTTCCTTTAAGGCCTTCTTGATCTTCAATCCCATACGCAAAATCTGTGTTTATTGATCGCACCAACTCATAACTTATCCAGATCTTGCTCTGACTATAATATTCGGATGGAGGGTTAAGCGGCTTGTCGTGGAGCGCTATTTGGAAAGTTAGCCTTTTTCCACTCGCTTTATGTATTACATTTTTCCATGTTATAACAAAATATCTTCTACCCAAAAACTCCCAGAGCCCTGTGATTATAGATGCAGCACCATCAACCTCAAGATCCGACCATACAGCTGCAATAACAGCATTAGGTCCAATCGCAGAGGGAAAATAAGAAGGTGGCGGACAAGTAGATGATGGCGGATCCATGAAAGTTACGAAACCATTGCTATGCACATAAACTTTATCATACTCCGCACTTCCAAGACCACCATAAATTTTCTGGGATCCACCAAAAACTAATCCAATTATAATCATAAGACAAACCGTATCTTGCGTTCGCTGTGGCAGAAACATTCAAAGTCACAATGTCATAATCACTCGGATATGGCTGATGTTCTTCTTCAAATTTATGTATACCAATCCCCAATCCGACTGCAACATAACCATTTGTATTACAATCTTCATCTCTTTCTTTAAAATAGACATCGATTGGAACACTAGCTGAGTCTGGTCTTTCTTCGCTCCACGCAAACACGGATGAAGAAAATACAAAAAATGAAATTGTTAGAAAAAGTAATGATGATAGTGGTATTAAAGCTGATTTTCTCATTTTATCTTCCTTTCCATTTTTCTAGTTTAAAGAAATAGTGTTGCCTGCTCTCCCCCCAAGAAAGTGGAGGATGTATTTTTATGTACCACCAGCCTGTTTGATCTGCGATAAAAGTTAAATTCGCGCGTTCCCAGTATATATCTTCATTGCCAAAGAACTTTTCCGTCACTAGGGTTTCATCTGATCGATATAAGGAAATGTTAAGTGGTTCTCCGGTTCCCCTTAGAATCGAAATCTGAATTTCTTCTCCTTGTTCCGTCCAAAACTTGTAATAATCAACTGGGTCGTAGTCTTTAAAAGTAGATACCCATGCTTCGTGGGTTCCTTCCTCTATTTCTTCTGCCTTTTCTAAACTATTGTTGTCGTCACGATATAAACTAAGCGTAAACGGTTGAATAACCTCTTTATGCATGGTGCCATTAAAATAGACAACCTTAACAGTAATCGCTATTTGATGAGTTAAGTCATTGGGGCCTAATAAAATCCAATGGGCGATAAGAATAAGTGCCGTACTGCATGAGCGATTCTCATTCAGAAAGTTTGCGGAGGCTAAAACTCCTCTTTTCTTCCCAAAGTCGTAGCAACCTGTTAACTTTAGATTCTTCAAGTAAAAATCGTGATACTCTTGCTCTATATCAACTAGATTTTTACTAGTATCCCCAGTAAAGTTTAAATCAACAGTTTCCACCCATCCTTCAATGAAATAAGTACTAACGTTTACATGAATCCCTAAACTATTCCCTAGATAAAGAAACTCCTTTTCATAGTAGAAAAGTAAATTAACTTGTATATAACTGGCATTTCCTTCCATATATGTGCTTTTGATGTCTTTCTCCAAATGTACGTCATAATCTGGTTTTTCAAACTTCCATTCTAGTGTTTCCAGCGTTATCGTTTCTTGGATATCTATCCATCTGGGGTCAGGTAAAACTCCTGCAAATCTTAATCCAAAAAAGACGGTTACAGGAACAACAATGGATAGTAAAGCTAAAGCTTTCATGTTTAAATTCAAAGTAACCACGTAAAAACTTTTTTATTAAAAATTATATTTAAAATTTGCGAAATTATAGCATATAAGGAAAACACTTTGTCAAATAAAACTGTTATAGTGGGCAAATACCGAATATTACGAGAATATTATTGTTGCTACCTCCATAACTGCTGCAAGAAACAAAATCATTGTTACCCAAGAATATATGTGGCCGCATTCATCCCATGCCTTCAAAAAAGCTTCTTTTCTTGGTATATCTCCTTCGTAAAGCCACCAAGGTCTAAGCCAAGATAACCCCAAGTTCACGCCAGCGACTCCCGCTAGGACATAGGCTTCTCCCTCAAGTATCAAAGTTGGCAAAATCACTAAAACTCTCCAACTGGGCATGTTAGCAAGTGAACTGCCCAAAAGGGTACCTTTAACAAAAAGCAGTAGAGGCGATAAAGCGAAGAAAGCTATACCTGGCAATGTAACAACCATAAAACTACTTACAAAAAGATTAAACACAAAAACTCGCCCCACTAACGATGCAGCTTCCCAGAAACTTTTTAACTCGACTGATGTTGGAGTAGTAACTCGCTCCGCCTGTACAAGGAGGCTTCCCACTGATATGCTGCTGAAAAATACCCAATTTAAAATGACAAAAACCATCGCTCTATTTGAAAGTAATTCAATTCCTTTTCTAAACAGCTCTATTAACCACAACATTCCTCACTTAAATTATTAATATTCTTAACTAGGTTTTCTTCAATTTAAATTGATAATCCTTAATAAAGAGTTGCTGAATTCAATAAACACCAAAGGTAAAGGAGCCCTTGTGCAAAGAATGGCGAAATTCAAAGTGATCGTTTCCGATCCTCAAACAGGCAAATCCCAAAGTATAGAACTAGCCGAGCATAAAGCGATTCCTCTCATAGGGAAAAAAATAGGTGAAACCATAGATGGCACTGTCCTCGGATTACGTGGATACAAATTATTAATCACTGGTGGCACAGACAAAGACGGTTTCCCTATGCACCCAACAATTCATGGGGGTATCCGTAAAAGTGTCCTCCTAAAAAGCGGAGTCGGCTTCAAACCCAAACGTGAAGGTCAAAGGAAACGAAAAACATTGCGAGGGAACGTTATAACTGAAGAAATCGTGCAGGTGAATATGAAAATTCTTGAAAAACCAAAACAAACTCAAAAAAGGGAAGTGAAACAACCCAAAGAAGAACCAGTTGAAGCCCAGTCCGTGGAAAAGAAGGAGGAGGCTCAACCTGAAAAAGCTCCCTAAACAGCCCGAAATTAACATAGGCACTATTGGACATGTTGATCATGGTAAAACAACTCTAGTTCAAGCTTTAACCGGTGTCTGGGCTGCCCGTCATAGTGAGGAATTAAAACGCGGTATCACCATAAAACTTGGATACGCCGATATGCCTGTGTATAAATGCCTAAAATGCCCTCCACCGCAAAATTATTCTACAACGCCCAAATGTCCCCACTGTGGGAGTCCCACAGAATTTCAACGAGCCGTAAGCTTCGTGGACGCTCCGGGGCATGAAGCCTTAATGGCTACTATGCTTTCAGGAGCCGCGGTTATGGATGGCGCGTTGCTTGTCATAGCTGCTGACGAGTTCTGCCCCCAACCTCAAACACGGGAGCATCTAGCGGCCATTCAGATAATGGGGCTTAAAAACATAGTTATTGTGCAAAACAAGATTGATATAGTGAATCGAGAGCGTGCCCTGCAAAGCTATAAGGAGATTCGTGAGTTTGTAAGGGGGACGGTGGCTGAAAATTCACCTATAATCCCCGTGTCAGCTCAGCATAATGTGAACACGGATGCTCTAATTGAAACTATGGAACGGTTTTTACCTACTCCTAAAAGGGATCCAACTAAGCCTCCGCTGATGTATATCGTTCGTTCCTTCGATATAAATAAGCCTGGAACACCTATTGAGGAATTGTCAGGCGGTGTAATCGGTGGAACGATCTTGCAGGGCAAGTTCAAGGTGGACGAGGAAATTGAGATTCGCCCTGGTATTCGCGAGCAGAAGGAGGGTAGAACTGTCTATGAACCTATTTTTACTCGTATTGTAAGCTTGCATGTGGGCGGTGAACGGCTCAAAGAAGTGCAGTGTGGCGGTCTCGTAGGAGTTGGAACACTTTTAGATCCTTCCTTGACTAAAGCTGATGGGCTTACCGGAAATCTAGTTGGTAAACCAGACATGCTTCCACCAACTCTTTTCGAAATAACACTGGAAACACATTTGTTTAAACAAGCTGTAGGAACGAAGGAACTTGTGGCTGTGGATAAACCTCGTGTAGGTGAAACCCTGTTATTGCATGTGGGGGCTTCTATAACTGTTGGAAAAACTGTTTCCATTAGGGGTGAAACTGCTACGCTTAAGCTTACCCGCCCAGTATGCGCCCAAGAAGGTTTTAGAGCTGCTATAAGCCGTAAAATAGGTGGACGTTGGCGTCTTATAGGATATGGGATAATAAAATAGATGGGAACTTTTTCATGGATGAAAAATTAAGTAAGAAACCTCTGAAGATAATTATGGACACAAACGCCTTTTTTGTTCCTTTCCAGTTCAAACTTGATATATTTGAAGAGTTGAAAAAACTTTTGAATCGTAACTTCGAACCCATAATCCTGTACCAAACACTTAAGGAGCTGGAAAAACTTGCATCGATAGGCGCCTTTAAAACACGTAAGCAAGCGCTTTCCGCGCTGAAATTGGCTGAAAAATGCTATATGATTCACATAAAGCCTCATTTTCACGGTTCTCATGATGACTTAATTTTGGAAGCAGCAAAAGAACTGAAATGTCCAGTGTTTACTAATGATAGTGCTCTAAGAAAGAGGTTAAGAGATATAAATGTGCCAGTTATTTATTTGAGGCAAAAAACGCGTTTAGAGATCGAAGGAAGCGTTTAAATGTTCAAACTTGTGACTTTGGAGGATACCATACGGATTCCCCCGGAAAAGTTCGGTCAGCCAATCGAAGCTGTTGGCTATGAACAGTTAAGAATGAAGTATGAAGGGTTGGTTGACGAGGAACTGGGATACGTTGTAGCTGTAATTGATATTAGGGTTAACCCTGTTGGAAAAATTATTCCAGGGGACGGCGCCACCTATCACAGGGTAACATTTTCTCTTCTAACCTTTTATCCGCAGCTACATGAGATAGTAGAAGGCGAAGTAGTGGAAATCGCCGAATTCGGAGCCTTTGTAAGAATTGGCCCAATTGACGCCTTACTTCATGTTTCCCAGCTTATGGACGACTTTATCACCTACGATGAAAAGCAAGGAGTTCTCATGGGAAAGGAAACTAAACGTACACTTATGACCGGCGATGCTGTACGCGTTAGAATAACCGCGGTTTCCCTTGGAAAGGGAACCTCCGGAAAAATAGGTGTAACTGCTCGTCAACCTTTTCTTGGGAAATTAGATTGGATTGCAAAGGAGATAGGGCAGGTTCCCCATAAAGGAGAGGAAAGAGGAGAAGAATCTGAGGAAGAAGAAAAAATGGAAAAAGGCGGATGAAAATAATGGAAAAAGCTTGTCCAGGATGTCACTTAATATCTAATAAAAACGTTTGCCCTCAGTGCAAAACGTCCCCCTTGAGCGATGATTTCAGTGGGCTAGTTATAGTCTTAGACCCAGAAAATTCCGCTATCGCTCAAGCAATGAAGATTAACAAAAAGGGGCGTTATGCTTTGCGGGTAAGATAAATGAAGATTTGGCGTTTAACAGACACTTTACGGCTGAAACTACAGAAACCTTGGGGTATACTTCTACGTGGTTCATACAATGAAACAATGGTTAAGTTAAGAGAGATTATTAAGCAAGAGAAGCCGTGTAAAATTATTTGTGTTGGTGATAAGGTTTCCGAATCTATGCTCTCACAAGGATTTAATATCCAGTTGTTTATTGTTGACGGTAAAATCATGCGTCGGTCAACAGTTCTTCGTGATTTTCCTGTAGATGAGATTGTATATGTTAGGAATCCTGCTGGTGAAATTACTGAGGAGGCTTTCGATGTTGTAATGCGTGCAGCAGGTCGTAATTGTCGGATTAAAATCGTCGTGGATGGTGAGGAAGATCTTTTAGCTATGCCTGCTGTCCTTGGAGCTCCGGAAAAATCCTTTATAATTTATGGGCAACCTCGCGAGGGAATAGTTGTAGTCAGGGTTACCGCAGAAATGAGACGTCTGGTGAGACAACTGCTTAATGAGATGGAGATTGTTGATTCGAAAAATTAAAGTAAAGGATAAGCGTCTTGTTGGTCAACGTTCACTGGGATGAGCCGAATGAAGGTTAAAATAGTTTCAGAAAAGGAAAATGTATTGCTTAAGCGAAAAGAAGTGGTCTTTGAAGTTAATCATCAAGATGTTGGAAGCACTCCTCCACGGATGGAAGTGAAAAAGGCGTTGGCTAACCTTTTAGGCGTAGACCAAGATTTGGTCTTTATAAAGAGATATGAAACAAAAACCGGAACCTTAACTGCCTTGGGACGTGCAAACATATACTCAAACATAGAGCAAGCCAAAAGTATAGAGCCCGAATATATACTAAAACGTAACCTGCCACCAGTTCCACAAGAGGAAAAAGGAAAAGAAACACCAAAAGAAGAGATGAAAGAGGAGGAAATGAAGGAGAAGAAGGAAGAAAGCTCAGAGGAACCTAAGGAGGAGCAATAATATGAGCGATGAAGCGTCAAAGAAAAAGAAAAAGGAGAAGGGTGTTTACACGTATTATAAAGTTACTGAGGAAGGGTTAGTTCGAACAAGAATTTTCTGTGAAAGATGCGGCCCTGGATATTTCATGGCTGATCACGGTGACCGGTACACTTGTGGTCACTGTGGTTTTACACGTTATAAGCCTGCGGGGGCCGAGGGCAAAACTATGGAAGAGTAGGTTTAAATGTTAAAGTGAAGCTTATACTATCCGGATGAATGATATGATTCGGGTTAATGTTTTCATAAATAATCTATCTGCCGAGCGCTTTATGGACATTGGAAAGCCCCTGGGGCAGTTACAGGTTCATACAAACTTGAATGTGGTTGGAATTGAAAAGAAAGGAGAAAACATGCTGGAGGTTCCCTTTATTTTCACTGTTACTTATTCACCAAGTGTGGCACAGATTAATGTTAAAGGAAGGGCGCGTATAACTGGAAGTGAGAAGGAGCTGAAAAAGATTCATGAGGCATATGTTCAGAAGAAACCTCCTCCACCAGTTATCATCCAATCCATTATGAGTGTGGCTTTTACGGAATCCGTTTTAATATCTAAAACGATAAATGTGCCTCCGCCTATTCCGCTTCCACAGATTGGGGCGTTAAGTAAAAACAAAAAGCCTTCCGATGCTTGGTATAGGGCTTAAGGGTTGATTCTAACTATTTTAGCGGGACATACATGGATGAACGGGACGCACCTATTCCTGGGGTTCCATGTTTCACTGGTCTGTTAGAAATAGCAAATTCTCCTAAGTAATGTCCGATCATTTCCGGCTTTATTTCCACTGAGATAAATTCTTTTCCATTATGAACGAGAACTGTAACTCCTACCATTTCAGGTAAAATAATCATGTCTCGAACATGTGTTTTAACGACGATGTTTCTTCCTTGTCTCATGGCCTCTTTGGCTTTTCTTATGTTTGTCAACAGCTTCCTTTGTTCCGGTGGGAGCCCTCGGTGTAGACTTCGACGTTGACGTGCAGGAAGTAGCATAATGAACTCGTCCATGGACATAGATTGCAATTGTTCCAATGTATAGCCACGGTATAGGAATTCCCTAGGCATTTCTATCACCAATTTATTGAGACAGCAATAACTCTTAAACTTTTCTTATTAGCAAGGGAACCCCATTAAGCCGTTTAGGCCCGTCTTCTTTTACGCTTTTTGCCAGCACTTCTTGCCGCTATCAGCCCAATTTTTTGCCCAGGCGGGGCTCCACGTGAAACAGTTGTTACTTTTCGAGCGCTCCTTTTGCTGCTGCCATAGGGATGTACTGCCGCAATCATGGCTCTTCCCCTAGTTCGTGGATATTTTCTGCCACGTGCCCGCATTAAATGATATTTTGCTCCTGCTTTTAGAAACGGCTTATCAGTTCTCCCTGCGCCTGAGATTACTCCTATTGTAGCCTTGCATAAATCATTGATATAGTGGGTTTTTCCTGACGGGAGTTTAACTATAGTTCCTTCTGCTGTGTGCGCTACTATTGCAGCGTAAGCGCCTGAAGCCCGTGCTAGCCTTCCCCCATCGCCGGGGCGAAGTTCAATGTTGGATATCATGGTTCCTTCTGGAATCTTTCCTATGGGAAGTATGTTTCCGATTTCAATGGTTGCGTTAGCTCCTACTTCGATGGGTTGGCCTACAAATATTCCTTCGGGAGCCACTGTGTAAAATTTCTGTCCATCTTCTAGTCTTATCAGAGCTAGTGGCGCCCCTCTTCCAGGATCATGAACTAGTTCTTCCACTACCCCTTTGATTCTATCATTTAATTTTTCCTTGGGAAGATAGGGATATTTGGCTGGAGCCACCCTTTTGTGGGTAGCGGCGCGGAATGTTGGGGCGCCGCGTCCACGTCTCTGAACACGAATTCTTTTACCCATTCCATCACAACGCTCCTAATCTAAAGTATTCCAAGTTTTATAGCCACATCCACTGCCTTGTATTCTGGGCGAAGCTTGACGAAGGCTTTCTTCTCTCCTTGAGGGGTAATCAGCAAATTAACTTTTTCCACTTCAACTTCGTAAAGTTCTTCCACTGCTTGTTTGATTTCAGCTTTTGTGGCTTTTAAATTTACAATGAAAACAAGTTTGTTTTCTTTCTCGATTAGGCGGCTGGAAACCTCTGTCATTACCGGATATAAGATGACTTCATAAGCATCCATCAGTCTTTTCCTCCTCCAACTTTGAAGAGTTCGTCAAGTTTCTGTATTGATGAGCTAGTCCATATGGTTAGTCTCCCAGGATGGGTTCCAGGAGCCAAAAGCTCAGCGTTTAAACTATTTACTCTGACAACGTCTACTCCTGGAATGTTTCTTGCAGCTTCTCTTATTCCCTCGTTTTCACTGATCACTATTAATGGCCCAACTGCTTGTTTTATTCTACGTCCCCTTCGTTTTCCTTTTCCCGCTCGAATTTTTCTGCTATCTTTAACACGGTAAACGTCAGGCATTACTCCTAGCTGAAGAAGGGCTTCTATTACTTCTTTGCTCTTTTTTAATTTTTGAAGTTCATCTGTTACTATTAGGGGTAGATCTGGAACTTCATCTATGACATGCCCTCTGGAGGCAACGAGTTTTTTGTCAGCTGTAGCCGCTATGGCTGAACGGATGGCTAATACCCTCTCCTTTTTCGGAATTTTCTTTCTGATTTTCTTCTCCGAAACCGGCGGATGAGCCGCTCTTCCGCCTACGGTTCCGGGAGCTAATGCTCCTCTTCCAACTCCTCCTTTTATTCTTGGGATTCGTGCTATTCCAAGCCCTACTCCACGGGATTCAGCGGTAGTCCTTTTTCCCGCCATAGGGTTTCTTCCTTGAGGCTGGAACCTGTGGGATTGTATTGTCAAAACAGCTCTTTTAATAATATCAGGCCTTATTGGTGTTTGGAAAACTCTAGGCAAGCGGATGGTGCCCTTTGTTTTTCCCTGAAGATCGAAAATTTTTGCTGAAAGTTTTGCCATTGTTTTTCTCTCCTGTTTCTCTATTTTCCTTGAGTCGGTTCTGTTGAAATGTAAACGAGATTTGGTGGTTCTGGAGCTGTCTTTGGAGGTCTAGCTGGGTAACGTAGTCTTATCAGTCGTTTTGTTGCGCCTGGAACGCTTCCATTGATTAAAATGTAATTTGCTTTTATAGGTCCGTAACGGATAAATCCGCCTTTCGGCGTTATTTCTTCTCCATTGTTTCCTATTTTTAGTATCCGTTTGTTGTATTCTGTTCTTTT
>Ga0209426_1001616_pt1 | contig 12958 bp, 10 predicted proteins | sample Deesub1362B_J571_FD_187697 | JGI IMG/M metagenome (GOLD analysis project Ga0209426, IMG submission 187697) | Deep oceanic, basalt-hosted subsurface ecosystem from Juan de Fuca Ridge flank, Pacific Ocean, CORK Borehole 1362B_J2.571 (SPAdes)... ...
GTGCGCCGGCTGCCACGGCGGCGCGGCGCCCATGCGCACCATCGGCGATCGGCCCGCGCTCGGCCTGAGCACGGCGGTCAATGCCGACAGCGCGCGCAACGCCATCAACCTGGTGCTGAGCGGCAACCCGTGGGGCGGTTCGGCATCGGCGCACTACATGCCGCCGTTCGCGGATGTGCTGAGCGACGAGCAGATCGCCGAGGTGCTGCGCTACGTGCGCGCCAGCGCCACGCAGCGTCCGGCCTGGCCTGATCTGCGGAACGAGGTTGCGAAGGTCCGCAAGGAGAAGGAGGCACTGCCGAAATGATCACGCTCACCGTCAACGGCGTCGACCACGCGCTCGACATCGATCCTTCCATGCCGCTGCTGTATGCGCTGCGCAACCACCTGAAGCTCAACGGCGCCAAATACGGCTGCGGCCTCGGCCAGTGCGGCGCCTGCACCGTGATCGTCGACAAGCGCCCCGTGTTCTCGTGCCTGATGCCGGTGTCGGCGGTGGGCAAGCGCGCGGTGCGCACCATCGAGGGCCTGGGCAGCGCCGACAAGCCGGCGCCGATCCAGCAGGCCTTCATCAAGCAGCAGTCGGCCCAGTGCGGCTACTGCATCGCAGGCATGGTGATGCGCGCGCAGGCGCTGCTCGACGAGCGCCCGGGCGCCGACGAGGAAGAGATCCGCCAGCACATGCAGCCCAACCTCTGCCGCTGCGGCACCCACATGCGCATCGTGGCCGCGATCGTCGAGGCGTCGAAGACGCTGGCCGGCACCGCGCGGCAAGGAGCAGCGCGATGAGCCGCCCCGCACAGCGGCAAGACGCCGCGCTGCGCAACCCGAGCCGACGCCACTTCCTGGCCGCGGGTTCGCTCACCGTGAGCTTCTCGCTCTGGCCCGGCGCCGCCGCGCTGGCCCAGCAGGGCAAGCAGGCCACCGAGGCGGGCGCGCCCAGCGCGCTCGATGCCGGCACCGCCAAGCTGCCGGGCGACCTCACCGGCACGCCCATGCTCGACGCCTGGATCCGCATCGACGAGCAGGGCCGCATCACCGTGTGGACCGGCAAGGCCGAGCTCGGCACCGGCATCCGCACCGCCTTCACGCAGATCGCCGCCGAGGAGCTGAACGTCGCCTTCGAGGCGGTGCACCTGGTGACGGCCGACACCGCCGTCACGCCCAACGAGGGCTACACGGCCGGCAGCCATTCCACGGCTGACAGCGGCACCGCCATCCTCAACGCGGCGGCGCAGGTGCGCGTGCTGCTCGTGGGCTCGGCCGCCGGCAAGCTCGGCGTCGCGGCCGACACCCTCAAGCTGCGCGACGGCGTCATCTCCGCCCCCGACGGCCGCACCCTGAGCTACGGCCAGGCCGTGAGCGGGCTCGACCTGCACCGGCGCGCCGAGCCGCGTTCCGAACTGGTCGATCCGAAGCAGCACCGCGTCATCGGCCAGTCGCGCCGGCGGCTCGACATCCCGGGCAAGGTCACCGGCGGCGCGAGCTATGTGCAGGACATGCGCCTGCCGGGCATGGTGCATGCGCGCATGGTGCGGCCGCCTTCGTACGGCGCCGTGCTCACCGGCGTCGACAGCGCGGCCGTCGAGAAGATGCCGGGCGTCGTCAAGGTGGTGCGCGACGGCAGCTTCCTGGCCGTGGTGGCGCAGGACGAGTGGCAGGCCATCCAGGCCATGCGCGCGCTCACCGAGGCCGCGCGCTGGCAGGAGAGCGCTTCGCTGCCCACGCCGGCCACTATCTACGACACGCTGATGAAGCTGCCCCGCCAGGAGATCCATGTCGGCGACCGCCACGGCGAGACCGTGCCCGCGGCCAGGACCCTGCATGCGCGCTTCACCAAGCCCTACCTCGCGCATGCGTCGATCGGCCCCTCGTGCGCGGTCGCGCAGTTCGATGCGCAGGGCAAGCTCACCGTGTGGACCCATTCGCAGGGCGTGTTCCCGATGCGCGGCGCGCTGTCGGAACTGCTCTCGATGAAGCCCGAGGACATCCGCTGCGTGCACGTCGAAGGCTCGGGGTGCTACGGCCACAACGCCGCCGACGATGCAGGCGCCGAGGCCGCGCTGATCGCGCGCGCCGTGCCGGGTCGGCCGGTGCGGCTGCAATGGATGCGCGAGCATGAGTTCACCTGGGAGCCCTTCGGCCCCGCGATGGTTACCGACGTGAAGGCCTCGCTCGACGCCAGCGGCCGCGTGGTCGACTGGCAGTACGAGATCTGGAGCAACTCGCACAACCAGCGCCTGGACAACGCGGGGCGCTTCATCTCCGCGCAGTACCTCGCCAGGCCCTTCACGCCGGCGCCGCCCAAGCCCATTCCCATGCCCGAGGGCGGTGGCGACCGCAACAGCCTGCCGCTGTACAACTTCGCCAACTACAACGTCGAGCACCACTTCCTGCCCGACATGCCGGTGCGCGTATCGGCCATGCGCGGACTCGGCGCGTACATGAACGTCTTCACCATCGAGAGCTTCATGGACGAGCTGGCCGCCGCCGCGGGCGCCGATCCGGTGGAGTTCCGGCTGCGCCACCTCGACGATCCGCGCGGGCGCGACGTGGTACAGCTCGCGGCGAAGAAGTTCGGCTGGGACCCCAAGCGCAAGCGCGTGCCGAACCGCGGCGTGGGCTTCTCATTCGCCCAGTACAAGAACCTGATGAGCTACCTCGCGCTCGCGGTCGAGGTGTCGATCGTGCCGGAGACCGGCGAGATCCGCATCGAGCGCGCCGTCGCCGCCATCGACTGCGGCCAGGTCGTCAACCCCGACGGCGTGCGCAACCAGGTCGAGGGCGGCATCCTGCAGTCGGCCAGCTGGACCCTGTACGAGCAGGTGCAGTACGACGCCCAGCGCATTCGCAGCTACGACTGGAGCCGCTATCCGATCATGCGGTTCTCGGACGTGCCGCGGAAGGTGGAGGTGCACATCATCGATCGGCCCGGGGCGCCGTTTCTGGGGACCGGCGAAGCTTCGCAGGGGCCGGCGCCCGCGGCGTTGGGGAATGCGATTGCGGATGCTACGGGGAGGAGGTTGCGGGGGTTGCCGCTGGCGGCGGGGCGGAGGCTCAAGGAATACAGCTAGGGCTGAGGCTGTAGAGGTTGATGGCGGGTGCCACGTTTGTGAGGCTTTGCCTGGAGAGATCGTTACTTGCCAAGTGTTCTTAGGTGATCTCTAGAAACTCTAGAAAAACTTCGGCTGCCGCAAGCGCAACCTGTTCCGTCTTTCGTGTGCCGCATTAGCGGCGTACTTTAGCCATTCGCTCTTGAGCATCTCGCTGTCGGCAAACAGATGAGCACAATCGTCGACGTGGTGCATGCCCGGCGTACTTACGGACTCGAGGACTTCGCGCGGCACTTGGACGAGGAGTTCGCCTATGTGCTTTCAGGGAGAGCGAGGTGCACTGCGACAAGGGCGACATGGTGCAGCTGGGGCATGCGGATGTCAGTGTGGGCCGGCAACTGGCGAAGAGGTTCTGCCACTAAGCTAAGCCGACGAGTGATACTAGAGCGACACGGACGGCACAATCCAGACCAATCATGCGAAACCCACCTGAGCGCTACCTCCAGACCCTCCAAGAGCATTTCACGCGGGCTCCCGATTGGTTCGATACGAAATCGGGACCGGAAGAGCATGGACAGCCGAGCGTGACAGGCGCCGCATTGACTACATATCAGCATGGTCACGAGACGGCGTTCCAGCGCTGGTTTCACTTTAAGGAGGCATTCTCTCCAGAGTTTGTCACTGCAGCCATCAGATCGCTCGGATATCGCCCTAAGCATGTGATAGACCCGTTTGGAGGGTCAGGCACCAGTGCCATCACGTCTCAATTACTCTCAATCGATGCAACTACGGTAGAAGTCAACCCCTTCCTGGCCGATGTAATTAAAGCCAAGGTGAGTCGACTGACCGCAGAAAAGCTGCGCTCGGCCGCAGCGGACTTCCAGGCACAGTTACACGATACGCGAGCGGATCTGAGTCGTCTGGCCCATCTGCCGGGGACGTTCATCGAATCGAGTGAAAAGGATCGCTGGATATTTCCACGTGATGTGGCGAAGCGCTTGGCGCAATACCTCACCTGCATTGAGCATATCCACGACGCCGATGTGCGACGTTTCTTTCGTGTGGTACTCGGTTCCGTGCTGGTGGACTGTAGCAACGTTTACGTGAATGGGAAGGGCCGCCGCTACCGCGGCGCGTGGAAGCTCAATCAACCGACGACGGAGAAGCTCGACGAGTACTTTGGCCATCAGTTCAACACTTCGTTTGAAGACGTCCTACGATTCGAGAGCCGTCCACGATCGCGTGTCACGGTGATCCACGGCGATTCAAGAACTGCACTGCAACAGGTCGGGGAGGTAGCTGACCTTATTGTCTTCTCGCCTCCCTATCCGAACTCCTTCGACTACACCGACATTTACAACGTTGAGCTGTGGATGTTGGGGTACATAGGATGTGCTGCCGATAACACCCGATTGCGCAATAAGACCCTGAGATCTCACGTGCAGATTAGACGTGGCTACGACGGCCCGGTCGGTGCATCCTCCACACTGGCGCGAACACTGAAGGCACTGGATGAACAACGTCACTCGCTTTGGGCTAGCGACCTTCCGGAGATGGTCGGTGCGTACTTCCGCGATCTAGAGCTAGTGTTGGAGCAGTCCAAGCGCCTGTTAGCCAAGACGGGTCGCGTCATGATGGTGGTTGGCGATTCCCGATACGCCAATGTTCGCATCGAGGTCGCTACAGTATTGGCCGAGCTGGCGCGGAGCATGGGCTTTGGTCGCGTGACTACCAAGGAAGTGCGCCAGATGCGAGCCAGCGCACAGCAGGGTGGCAACTACCAGCTCGCCGAAAGCATCGTCGAGCTCAGTCTGTAGCTAGTCTCGTCAAGGCTTGTTCTGCGGAGGTTGCGCAGGAGAAATTGTTGGAGGCATCGCCGACACCGGTGGTGTGGTGCCTCTTGATTTTCGTCTTGTTTTTGTTTTGGCAGCGCTTGCGGCGGGCTGGCTCAGTGGGAAACGGTGCTTTCGATGCTCTTCGTTTGAGGCTGTAATCCAGTACCTGTGCCCTATGACGTTTAGTTGAAGGGACGAGTCCTGCACGGCCTTCTCAAGCTCCGAGCGATTTCCGGCGCAGAAGTCGTAGACGCAGAGAAATGCCCCGTCGAGCTTTTCATGATCGCGGTACGCTGCAGTCTGCTGGACGCCGGAAGCGATCCACGCAATGTTCTCTTCCAGACTGATCTTCGTTAAGTTCTTGGTGCCAGGCTTTGGGGTGTGGCAGTCCCGCGTCACCTTTAGTTCAAAGACGGCGCTGCTATCCAAGGCTCGGCTCGGATCCGGTGTGAGCGTCAAGTCTGCTCTGCCGTTGCCGATGCCCGTTTCCTGCTTCACCTTTGCTCGTTCTGCATATGCACCAAGAAGGTATAGCCAAAGATCGTTCTGTACGATCGCCTCAGGGGGACTGACCGTGATGCGCTTCTTCGCGTCCTTCCACCAAGTTCTCGTCTGACGCGCGACCTGCTCATAGAATTCGCTGAGTTTGTCCTCCAAAGTCTGAAGATCTAGTAGCGCTAGCGCATCATCTAGCGGCTTCTGAAACGGCTGAACTTCCGCATCTAATCCTTGCATCCAGATCCAAAGCTCCGTGGTGCTCATTAATGCGATGGTTAGGCAGCTACCCAGGCCAGCCTGCGCAATCGTCTGCTCCACGTCCCTGACGTCTAGGACCGACTGGGGTTTCGTGAAAGCTCCGGCATTCAGTGCGCCGACGCCAAACGTTCCTGACAGTGGATCGGCGAGGCGAGAGCCCAGCATCGGGCGCCGGTCCCAGCCAAGGTCCTTGCCTACTTGTGCCCACGTGGGCACATAGACCAGCACGACGGGATGTGGGAGCGCTTCTCCTTTGGCTCGAAGTAGCCGCGCGTGATCTGCGAGCCTACGTGTCCAAGCGTCCAGGAACGACTCCTTTGTGCCCACATCGGCCACGGACACGACGGCCGCGCCGTTGTTCACGACAGCTGCAACCGCCTGCTGGTTCGCGCCGCCTAGGCCTGTGACGGTGATGGTGCTTGTGCTCATGCCGGGTCCAAGGCCTTATCCAGGTAGTCACAATACAGCCTCACACCGTCTCGCTGGGCGTCTGGACGCAAAGCGCGAAGCTTCTCAATGAGCAGGCGCGCTAGGCCCAGGTTCTTGTTGTCAGACCTCCATTCGGAGAAATCTACAACCTCGCCATCTAGGACGAGTGCATCTCCGTAGTTGGCATCGATCGCGCCAATATCGGCCCGTTCATAGAGAAAGCGACCAAAACATGCGCAAACGAGTTCGCGAAGCAATTGCGCGGTTCTTTGCGCTTCCATTGAGTGAGCCAGGATCGCCTGGCCGATCTGTCCACCGCGCTCCCCCAGCGCGTAGTGCGCGGCGAGGTGCCCCTTTGCACCGAACTCCACGTGCTCGATCACGAGCACGCCAGCAAAGGCCAGGCGATCGACCTCCGGCTGAACATCGGGAAAGAACGGATACAGCCCGCGCTTGAGCACCCGACCTCGAACTCGAGTTACCCCAAACAGATCCGCTAGCGTATTTGCTAGGTACAAAATGACGTGAAGTTGCGCTGTGCTCACAGGCGTGAGTCCCATCCTTTGGGATTCGTAGATGCACAGGACTACCCATGCCTTCCACATGCCAGCGCTTTCCAAACTCGAAGATGCCTCGTCAGGCCCGGCCGGATTAAGCAGGCTGTCTTGACTCATGTCGTCCTCGTAGTGCCACGACGCTCTGGATAGATCGCCAAGTCTCGCTCCTCCTCGTAGGCAGAACGGAACCGTTCTAATGCGCGAGTGGGCGCAGCAATTTTGATCAAATCCAGAACGTGCGCGTCCCGATTCTTAATCGGGATCGGCTCAGGCATCTCGCTAATCTGCTCGTCGACTACCTGACCGTAAAATCTTTGGTCTGGATAGGCACCGAAAAGAGCTGGGATCATTTCCTCACGGTTGACATTAGACGATGCGATCAGTCGTGTACCGCGCGCGGCCCCAGTTCTCGTGGCAAAGCGACGCAGTAGGTCTGCCGCGCGTGGCACAAAGACTGAATCGAGGCTGGCCTCCGGTGTCTCTAAAATCAGCATGGTTGATGCTCCTGGTGCAGCCAGCGCCAGCAGCGCCATCCTAAAGGCTAGATCGATGAACTCCTTCTGTGACTCCGATACCGATTGACCCGCCTCGCGCACGGTCGCACCATTGCGATGAACGCCTGAGGTAAGGGCAGGGATGAAGTGGGGGAACGGAAACTGCTCGGTATTAGATCGTTGCCCCAACTGTCGATAGCGTGGCGAGTACTTGATCTCGCATTGCTCGGCCAAGAATCCGCTGATGAATCTTGCGAAGGTCTGCTCGATGTCCGCAGAGACGGCCTGGACCTCTTGGTGAATAACTTCAGCAAGCTCTCCAAACTGTTTGCCCAACTCGATTCGCTCGACGTCTAGCTGGTTAAGTACCGCCTCGAAGCTCATCATTTGCTTCTGGAGTTCCTCTCGTTGCGCCATTACGGCTGGGATACTTTGGCCAAGCTTCTTGAGCTCGCGCTCCAGTTCGACTATGGCGCCGGTGATCGAGATCAGTTCCGCCGACGCCTCTGAGTAATCTTCTTCTGCCGACCGAAGTGGGCCGGACATCGTTGCGAGATTGGCCTCGGCTTCCGCGATCTCCTGGCGTTGTGCTTCGATGGCTTCGCCGGCGAATGGGTCAGTGACTGGGCTATGTGCATCCTCCAGTGGGCTGTCACAGACGGGGCAGGTGTTCATCACCAGTTTGGTTGCAACTCGCTTTGTTGCTTCTTCCCCTTTGTTTCCGCAGACTAGGCAGCCTACACCTGCCTCAAAGTGCGCTAACAGGTACCGAGCAGGACCGTCCAGCGAAGGGAAGAACGATTCGTAGAACGAGTTGAGTTGGACGGCCAGCGATGCACGCTTCTCATGTATTTCCTGGCGTCGATTCTCTATCTGGTTGCGGAGACCGTCGCGTGTTCGGCTCAGCTCGTTCTTGCGAGCGGCCAGATCTTTCAGTTGGTCGCGGCGCTCATCGAGCGTCTTGACCAGCATTTCAATCTGACCGCCCTCGATCGTGCTGTTTTGCTTCTCTAGCTTCCGCCTGCGGCCATGCACTACCGCGTGCATGTTACGGTACTCGCTGTCTTTGCTCAGCAGGTCATTGAAGAGCTCTACATAGCGTGTGCGTTCACCCATATGCCCGAAAAGGATGCCCAGAATGTCACCCTGCGCGGCCGGATCCCATACCAAACTGCGGCGATCTTCCAGATAGAAGATGACGTAGCGCAGCAAAAATACGAAATCGTCAAATGATGACAGACCTGCAGCTACCTGCACCGCGTCTCTGTACGCCGCTTCCAGTTCCGTAGCACGTGCGTGTGGTACCTGTTGCTGATCTACCCAAAGCTCTACGACATCGAGCGTGGCTAACGAGCGTGTGACTTCGAAATGTCTCTCGCCTAGCTTGAACCAGATCGTCGACCTCGCGTTCACTGCGTCATCTGGAACTCTCTTGCGAAACCAGTTCTTCTCCACAGGAATTAGTCGGCGCTTCTTGTCGCCCAACGTGTCGTCGCCAGGAACATCCGAGGGGCCAGAAAGCGAGCGAAGCAGGATATTTAGCAACGTCGTTTTTCCAAGGCCGTTGATGCCGACGATGACATTGACTCCCTCGACGAAGTGATGGTCGAGGCCTGGTTTGTCGGCCGTGCCAACGTAAAGGGCATAGTCCGTGACTCGGACACGCTCGAAGACCGGAAAGCTAGCCATGTACTCTTCTCAAGAATAAGCGGTGGACAGCACGCAGTTGTATGCCGATCGAGGTCTAAGGCCGGCGAGCACCAAAAAATGCGTCCGGAGTTACCGCGAAGGTTTTCGGATGAAATGACAAAGGGGGCATGCTTCAGATGTCATAAGCAGATCTCGGCTTGGCCAACTGTTTGATGCTTAATGTAACCAATTATTTTTATTCTCGGAGTTTTGGTTTCACCTTAAGCGTAGACGCCTTGTCTCGTGCTATTGGGCTTGCGTGCTGGCCGTAAACGCCTAGTGCGGCTGCCGCGAGCAGCGGAACGATAAGAGATGTTGAACGCCCCAAGTGCGAAGCATGCTTTCGGCAGCCCAGATAGTGGATTCCAGCCTCACACTGACGCGGGCAAATTCTTATAGGCTTAGGGCGTTCTCTCGCACCGCCTTTTGATGTGGAACACGGCACCTACATCTTCTACGGTTGCCGGATGGGTGAAGGGTTGGCCGCAGCCGTCATTTCGCGAGGTTCGTCGCCACGCCGGAAGCAGCTGCGCCCAACACCACGGCAATCTTGCACTCGGTCGCCGAGGGCTCTAAAGCCGTACTATCAATGGGGCCCACCTCGCGCGCGATCGCCAGCTTGCCAGAGGCGACGACCCCCCTAGATGAAAACCAGATTCATGGTGTTGGGTATGTGGTCAGCTGCATTGAAGTCATGCGACGCAGGTACCCAAGTAATTCACTTCCGTTGGCGCGGCTCCATCCCAAGAGACGGCCCCTGCCGAATGGGACGACGAACCAGCTGCGCCAGATCCAGGCTCGGGTAGCGCTGATTCACGACTTCCTCCAGGCTCGGGTAGCGCGGATCCACGGCTCCCGTGGCGCCGCTTTTCCCATACATCCCATCGGCATACATGGGTGGCACTGATTTGGACCCAATGCCACAGGCCTGATGGAAGTGCCCGATATAGACAGGCTTGCCGGCCTCCGCCACGAAGACTCTGTTTTCCGGCAGGCCGTCCGCAGGAACGACTTCCGGGTAGCCATCGCTCCAGCCGCTCGCCGGTGCGCGGCGAGCGGTCATGCCGGCTTCGATGGTGTGGCTTTGCAGGGTATAGCGGCCGCTGGGAATGACGTAGGCGACCGGCAAATGCGCATATGCAGTCTGCTTGGGTATCGTGGGTTGGGCTGCTGCCTTGGCGGCCCATTCGGCATCGGTTCTGGGAATGCGGATGCGCAGCGTTTTCCCGTGATCGTCAAGGAAGGTGAGTTCCTGAATGCGCGAGCCCTTGGGTGGCAGGCTGTCGGGGTTGCACATGGGCTCGATGTACGTCGTCACGGAGGCGATGACGACGGCATTGCGCCCGGTGAACCGCTGCGCGAGTTCCTCGCGTTCCGTGCCCGGGGTGAGGTAGGTGCCGACCGTGTCGGCATCGTTGGCGGCATGTGCGAGGGGCAGTGCCAGTGCAAGAAGAAGATTCAAGGCGAGTGCGCGCATGGGTCTGGTGAGTCCGCGAGGATTCGTGCAGTCGATCGGCCGAGTATTGCCGATGCCGTTCGACGCACCTCGCGCTACTCCCTCATCGCCTCGCACTGCGCCTCGATCCGCGCATGAAGCAAGCCCAGCGACACCGCAACGAAGCGCTGCAGCGAACCGCGCTGGCACGCGTCGAGCACAGGGGCGGGGTCGGTCTCGGATGACGCGGCATCGCGCCGCTCTTCATCCCACTGCAGCAGTTGAACCAGCAACAGCGCGCCTTGCACCACGTCGCGCGCATCGTTCAAGAAGGCGGCTTGGTGCTGTCGGCTGGGATCGAGTCCCCGAGGAGGAACCCATTCGAAGGGTTTGAACTGAGAGACGGGGCGTGCCCCTGAATCACCGGCGTCGGTGCCTGCATCGAAGTCTTTGGCCATGTGGGCCTCCAAAGTGAATCGCAGGATGTCTTCGGGCCGCCAAACCCGGCCTCGTTCACACGAGGCGAGGGCACTGTAGGTGGTCGCGGCGAGGGCCGTCAAGTTTCGTGTCCGGCGGCGCAACATTGCTTGAGCCGACCGGCGAACCTGTCGCCCATTTGCTCCGCATTCCGCCCCGCCTCGCTATCCTTCCGCTCGCCATTCACTTCAAGAAAAGGGGACCCTCATGACTCAACCTTCCTCACCCATCTTCTCGCTGCGCTCCATCGCGCTGGCCTGCACCTTCGCCCTCGGCGCCGCGACCGCTGCTCACGCCGCCCCCGACGCCAAGCTGCTCGCCGCGGCCGAGAAGGCGCAGCCGGCGGTGATCGAGAACCTCAAGGAGATGGTGCTGATCGAGTCGGGCAGCCTCAATGTCGACGGGCTGATGAAGATGGCCGACGTGGTGGAAGGCCGGCTCAAGGCGGCCGGCTTCAAGGTCGAGCGGCGCAAGGCGACGGCCGGGGCGGGGGCCGACATCGTGATCGGCACGATGAAGGGCAACGGCAAGCGCAAGATCATGTTGCAGGGCCACATGGACACGGTCTACCAGCCCGGCATCCTGAACTCGCAGCCCTACAAGGTCGATGGCAACCGCATCTACGGGCCCGGCATCGCGGACGACAAGGGCGGGCTGGCGGTGATGATGGCCTCGCTCAAGATCCTGGCCGACGCGGGCTGGCGCGACTACGACACGCTCACGGTGCTGATGAATCCCGACGAGGAAGTGGGCTCGGTGGGTTCGGGCGAGCTGATCGCGACGACGGCCGACCTGCACGACACGGTGCTGTCGTTCGAGCCGACGGCGGCGAAGTCGGTGGTGAAGGGCGAATCGCTGCTGCTCGGCGCGGCCGGCATCGCGCAGGCCACGCTCGAGGTGAAGGGCCGCGCCTCGCACGCGGGCGCGGCGCCCGAGCTGGGCCGCAACGCGCTGTACGAACTCTCGTACCAGATGCTGCAGACCAAGGACCTCGCGAAGGACATCCCGGGCGTGACGCTCAACTGGACGGTGGCTCGCGCGGTGGGCCCGATCAACCAGATCACCGAGAAGGCGCAGGCGCTCGGCGACGTGCGCATCACCGAGCCCGGCGCGGAGAAGAAGCTCGACGCGGCGCTGCAGGCGAAGATCGCGAGCGGCAAGCTGATTCCCGACACCGAGACGACGGTGAAGGTGGAGGTGGGCCGTCCGGCCTTCGTGGCGGGCGAGAAGGGCCGCGCGCTGGCCGAGAAGGCGCAGGCGATCTACAAGGAGATCGACCGCGAACTCGCGCTCACGCCGATGACCGGCGGCGGCACCGACGCGGGCTACGCGGGGCGCTCGGGCAAGGCGACGGTGGTCGAGAGCTTCGGCCTCGCGGGCTTCGGCTACCACGCGCGCGACGAGTACATCGAGGTCGACTCGATCGTGCCCCGGCTGTACCTGGTGACGCGGCTGCTGACGGAGATCGGCAAGGGCAACTGAGCGGGCGCGGCGCGGCGCACTGGTCGCGCCAAAAGCTGAAGGCGCATGCGAAGGGTTCTCTTCGCATGCGCTTTTTTCGTTGTGCTGAAGGTCGCGCCTGGTCGGGGGTATGCGGCCGATGGGTCCACATCGAGGTGGCGGCCCGGCAGTGGCTGTCAAGTCACTCGGGGCAAGACGAATCGGTCATGTGCTGCAGGGTGTCGGCGGCTGGCACCCAGGCTCTGAGCACGTCTTCGAAAGCCTTCGGGTCATGCGTCGTCTTGCGGTCGTCTTGGATGATGTATCGGTCGTAGTTCCACTCATCGTATTGCCAGCCGTCTCGGAGGACGAAACGGCGGAACTCGAAGTCCCAGTATTCCCACATCGACCATGTCGAGTTCAGGTAGCGCCGCTCCTCACGCGGCACGCCCGGTTTCGGGATGGGCCGGATACGAACGAAGCATGTTTCGCCGGTATCCGTTGTCGGCAGCCGCGCGGCAACTTGGTCACCGGCATTGAAGAAGTTGACGATGCGCGTCGACAGCATTGCGAAGCCCAGGTTGGGCTCGCTATTCTGGCCGACGTTGCCAACGATGCGGTGGCGGCTTTTCGCTGTGATGCCTAACGCTCACTCGCCCACAGCTTCGTCCGACCGGGTCCTTACTGCTGTCGCTGGTCGCCCGGCGGGCGGTTGCGGTGCGCGGCGGCCTGGGCTTGAGCCTGGGCCTGCGCTTGAGCTTGTGCCTGCCGTTGCTGCATCTGCTGGGCCTTT
>Ga0209426_1001619_pt1 | contig 12911 bp, 7 predicted proteins | sample Deesub1362B_J571_FD_187697 | JGI IMG/M metagenome (GOLD analysis project Ga0209426, IMG submission 187697) | Deep oceanic, basalt-hosted subsurface ecosystem from Juan de Fuca Ridge flank, Pacific Ocean, CORK Borehole 1362B_J2.571 (SPAdes)... ...
TCTGTTCAAAAATAGAAATCTCAACCTTGAAGATGGAGATTTGAACTGTGATAATTCAATAGATATTGCCGATGTGGTATATCTGTTCAAAAACTATGACAGTCTGAGAAAACCTATCCATTATGCCAAAAATATAAAGATTACATACTATGACGAAAATGGAAATGAAGTAAATCCATACAACGGCGATGCATACTCATATAAAATAGTTGAAGATGCCACAGGGCAGAAATTCTTATTAAAAAATGCATCTCAATCCATACCAACCTGGACTGATGGAAAATATGATAAAATCCTAAATGTTCCATTGACAAATGTAGTTGTAATGAGCTCTACTCATATAGCACTAATGCAACCATTAAACAGTGATGGTTCAGTAATTGATTCAGTTAAAGGAATCATGTGGGGTGGAGGCTACACATGGTATTTCGACGATATTAAACAAGGGCTTGATAACGGCTCCATAGTTGACGTTGGTTCATCATACAGTCCAAATTATGATATAATAATAAACATATCTCCACAGGCGGTATTAGTATATCCAGGATACAGTGGGGATGCCATTATTGCAAAATGTAACGATTTGAATATTACTTATATCGCAAATGCAGAATATTTAGAAGATTCATATCTCGCAAGATGTGAATGGGTCAAGATGTTTGCAGCATACTACAATAAAGAAGATATGGCAAGCAAATACTTCACAAAGGTTGAAAAGAAGGCATTAAATGTTAGAAGATTAACAAGAGGCAAAGAACCTGTTCTAGTTGCATGGGGTAAAAATTACCCATCCTATGGTGGAACCTATGTACCTAAAGCTCAATACTATATAGCTAAGGGAATAATGGATGACTGTCATGGGAACTATATATTCAGTGATTATCCTGGAACAGGCAGTGCAAAGATTGACTATGAAACATTTGCCGAAAGAGCAAAAGGTGCCGATATTTGGGTCGTGCCATCAAATACAAACTGGCTATCGAACTTCAAAAATGACCATCCTGGATATGACTTATTTAAATCAGTTCAGAATGGTAAATTATTCTGTATAAGTGAAGATTACTGGCAATTTGGACTTATGAATATAGATGAAGTATTAATGGATTTGGGAACAATCATACACCCAGATGCATTCAGTGGAAGAACCACCCATTACTTCCTTAGTTATGACCCAGACACTGGAACAGCAACCCCATACACTGCAAATTAAGTTATTATTACTAATTTAATTCTAATTATTTCTATTTATTTTGATTTTTTAATATCGGGTGATATATTATGAAGTGGAAGTTTTTTACACTCTCGGTTTTGATGATTTCTCTAATTGGGATGTGTTATGCAGAAGATGTATCAGTAGAATTAGTCCCAGACAATGTAAATGCATATACTGGGGATTCATTTAATTTGGATTTAGTTGTAAAAAATGTCCCAAACGATACCGGGTGCGAGGGCTTTGAGACATATATTAATTATAACTCAAGTATGATGAATATATCTGAAAGTAATATCGTCCTAAAAGATATAAGTGGACATACAACTAAAGATGATATAACTGTATCTAATGGAAAAATTTGGATTTCATTATGGTTTAGTAATAGTTTTACAGGAAACTTCACAATAGCAACTCTTTCATTTAATACATTAAATGAGGGAAGTGGAGCAGTATCATTAAGCGGAACTGTCATGTCTGATGTAAATGGGTTCCATATTGAACCATTAACTCTAAAAAACTCAAACATAACAATACTACTAAAACCAATAGCTGATATAATAACCCCTGCAACTGTAAGTGGTGAGCTCGGAGAGAATATAACCGTTCCAATAATCATATCCCCAAAAGAAAATGAAACTCTAAGTGAAATTAGTGGAACGCTGAGCTACGATAAAACAATAATAACACCGGTTAATATATCATCAAGCGCAGGGACTGTTTTGTTTAATACCTCAAATGACTTCTTTAAAATAGATGGCCTTAATAAATCAACAAATTTCACAGTAAATATTACTTATAACATAATAAATGTTGGAAACACCACAACTCAGTTAAAGGATGTTACTATCAAGGATAATGAAAGTTACAGCGTTGTTAAAAATTCAGATATCACAAAGATAATTATTCCTGGATCAGATTTAACAATTACTGATATTTTAGTGTCAAACTTAAAATCATATCAAAATAATACAATATCAATTACAATTAAAAATATCGGTGAAAGAAACGCTTCAAATAATTTCTCAGTAGTATTGTATATTGACTCCCAAGACCTTGGAACAAAAACCATTACAGGATTAAATGTTGGAGAAACAAAAAACATAAACTTTACATTTATGCCGATAGAAAATAAAAACTATACAATTGTTACCGTAGTTGATTCAAATGGAGAAATAAAAGAAATTAATGAAAACAATAACAAATATATAAAAACAGTTGAATCAGTTGAAGAACCTATCGCATTAAACTTAATCCCATCAACAAACCTAACAAAAACAGATGAAACATTTACTGTTAATATATCATTAGACAGCATTACAGCAAACAGACCTGTAAAAGGGATGGATGGAGTTTTAACCTACGATTCAAAAATATTGGAATGCGCAAACTTTACGTTCTTAATAAACGCGTCAGAAAACCTTAAAAACATTACCTTTGAAGATGGAAAAGTTGTATTCAGTATAATGGATGGAAGTATAAACACATCAACAACCATTGCAAAAGCAACCTTTAAGGCATTGGATGTTGGAAACTCAGAAATTGGGTTAGATGGAGTTGTAGTATCCGATATAAATGGATACAAATTTAATAATATAGTTATTAATCCAAAAACTGTTGTAGTTCAGGGACCAAACATTAAAATCATCGATATGGAAATTTCAAATCCATCAATATATAGAATGCCGACAACAATAAATATAACATTAACAAACAATGGTCATCAGGATATAGCAAATAAATCATTTGATGTTCATTTATACATAGATTCAAAGGACTTGGGAGTAAAAACTGTTGATTCATTAAATATTGGAGAAACAAAAACAGTAAGCTTTAATTGGACACCGGATGATACAAGAATATATACAATTGTTGCAGTAGTTGATAAATCAAATGTCATTAAAGAAGAAAATGAAAGCGATAATAAACTGGTTAAAAACTTAAAAGTTGTTGAAGTACCTGTTTATTTGAAATTATATAATACATCTGAAACTAATGGAACTATTGTGGCATCTATTGATACAGAATCTATAAGTTCTAAAAGACCTTGTAGTGGTTATGATATTAACCTAACCTTTAAAAATATCGAAATTTTAAATGTAAGTGGAATTGGCATAGTTAATTGGAGTGTAAATAATGACAGTCTATTTATAAGCGGTTATAACTTCACAGAATCTGGAAAATTCAATATTGGAAATATAACATTCAAACTCATTGATGAAAATAATACATATTCAGTAATACTAAAACATGCTACATTGTCAGATTGTGAAGGATATAAATTTAAGAAAATATTTATAAACAACACAATTATGGGGAAAGAATTAAAAGAAGCATTGAAACATATTAATATGGATTCTGAGGCATTGAAGGACGTTGATTTAGATAATGTAAAAATAATATCTGGAAAAGGCCTTAATATAACAGTAATTCCAGTAAAAAATGATAGTATTGAGATACCCCATCTTGAAAACATATCAATAAACTTTACCGGAGAACATATTAAAACTTTAAAAGAAGTGACGCAGAAAGCTACTGAACTTAAAAACACTAAAATTAACGATGAAAACGAGATGAATAAAACAATTGATAATATATTATCAGAGGTTAAACCAATCCTAAATGAAGGATTCAACATAACAAACATAACAAAAGAAGAAGCTAAAAAAGAAAATAATAAATTAATATCTACGATAAAATTCAAAGCAATAAACACCTCAAATAAAGGATTTTCAATAATAAGAATCCCAATAGGAACTTTGGATGTTGAAGATATAACCGTAAATAATGGAACAGAAAATATAACTTTAAAAGAAAACGATATCACTGGTAAAATAGGGTGGTATAGAATACCTGTTGAAGGAGTATTGGAAATAACCTTAGTCAAAGACCCAGAGGTAAATATTATACTTGCTGCAGCACTGCCAACCACTGAAACAACTAAAATATCATCAACATCATCAGGCTCCAGACATAGAGCTGTAGATAAATATCCAAATGTAGCAGATGATATTAAATCAGAAAAAATAAAAGAAATAGTTCATAAATACAAACTAATAATAGGTTCAGAAACAGACGACAACTTATCAGCAAAATGCCTTAAAAATACCACTGAATTGGTAAATAAATCATTGGGAATAACCGAAGATTGCATCTTAGTTGGGGGACCAGTAGCAAACCCACTAGTTAAAAAATACGCATGGACCTTTAAAGTAAAAGTAACCAACGACTACCCGGGAGCTCATAAAGGGGTTATCCAAAAGCAGCTAATAAATGGACATACAGTAATACTATTAGCAGGTTCAGATAGATGGGGAACAAAGGCAGCAGTGGAATACTTCAAAACATTGGATGACATTCCGGATGAACCAGTATTTGTAGAATGGCAGGATGATAAAGTAGTGAAAATTGAGAAGCCTTAAATCTTTAACTTTTATTCTTTTTGATGAAATCGAAATCTTTGTTTCGAGCATGAAATTGCTTTGCAATTTCAAGCTTTGAAAGTTGAAAACTTTCAATGCAACGAAAACCTAAACGTTTTCGTTCAACTTTTTTAAAAGTTTCATGGAAAGACGTAAAGCTGCATATAAAATAATAAAATAATAAATTTTCTTTTTTTAATTTTTTTATCGGATTTAAAATAAAATTGGAAATTTGGGAGCTCCCTTTATTTTATTTATTTAATATATTATAAATTCTCCTCAATCGTGCATCAATACCAAATATTTTTTTATTAATTTTTTCGTTATTCCTTTTTATAACTAAATTCCTTTTTATTAAAAAAATAAATTAAAATTAATATATATTGATATATATAATGTAAATAGGTGTAATAATATGAATGAGGAAGTTTTAAAATTTGATGATTTAAAAGTATATAAAATTATAGAAATTACGCGGAGATGAATTATTTATGTTGCCTGATAAAAGAGGTTTAAAAATAATCAACGAATACATGAGCTCAGAACATCTGATGTAGTTATATATACGGATTTTCCAGTGGGGCAGACCAATATTTTAAATAAAAAACTTGTTGAACATGCGATTAATACGAATAAGAAGGTAATAAAATATGATGGAAATATTAAATCTTTAAAAGAGATGTTAGAATAATGATTAATTGAAGAATAATCAAATCTATTTTATTGTTTATTTTTTTGCATGTTTATTATTTATTGTATTCTTATCTTTTTTTCACCATTATATACTAAATATATTACCAGTAATCCACCTAGTACGTCAAGGATGGAGCCTATTGGTAAAACCTGAGCTGGACGGTCTATATTATACAGGTAAAAGATGGGGACCCAGTATTTCAATGAAATAATATGACACATGAGCATCAACACCACACCAACAAGCATAGTTGCAGGCAGTAGCCACCTGTGGTCTGAGGTTCTTATAATAGGTCTTGCCAAATATGGTGCTGCAATACCCACAAATGCCATTAACCCAACATACGGAATTATAACCCCTACAATAAATGATGCCAATAATAGTATCAATATTCTAATCTTTTTTACATTTAACCCAAAACTTTTTGCGTAGGTTTCACCAAATAACAGGGCGTTTAATGGTTTTATTAAAAAAATACTCCCAATTATAAATACTATTGTGGATATGACCATCTGAAATATATTATTTACATTAACTCTCGCTACATTTCCAATAATGAACGTATAATACTCCTGAATTGTAAAATCTGTTCCATTTGCCATTAGATATGCACTTATTCCCCTAAATAGGTAACTCATTAACAGAGCAACAATCAAAACTCCATTTACTTCTTTAACCCTAAGGGCTATAATAATAAGCATGATTAGTGATAATAATCCACCACACCATCCTGCTATTATATTTTCATCTACTTTAAAGGTTGAAAATAGTTCTGCAAAACTATATATAAATATAACAAGTGTAACAGCAAATAAAACTCCACTTGAGATACCTGTCGTATATGGGGATGATAAAAGATTTCTAAATAATGTCTGCAACATTAAACCGCATGTTGATAACGTTAAACCCACAAGAATTGCTCCAACAATTGGTGGTAAACGATATTTTTTTAATATGATATATTTAAATTTAGTACTTTCATCCAATGGAGTTTGGGGAAAAATATGCTTCCCAGTTATTTTATAATATATGGAATCCACCGTACTTTTTGTTTGATATATAACAAAATTTGTAGTATCATCTATTGTAATTGATTTGGCATTTCCACCAAAATACACCCCAGTAATAAATAATCCAACCACTGAAACAAGTAAAGCTAAAATTATAACATATCTATAATTCATCATATCCCATTTTTAAATTTTATATTCCCATTTTTCTAACTTTTAGATATACAATTATAGCAATCGGAGCTCCGATTATGGATAATGGAGCCAATAGTGGAATATTGTTGGATGTCTGTGGTATTACTACTCCAGGTCTTGTTAGTATATCTGCAAATAGCACATATATAGAACCCAATAAAGCCGTCATAGGTATTACATAGATGTGCTTTGAGGTGCCAGAAATCATTCTTGCCATAATGGGACATACCAACCCTACAAAGGCAATAGGCCCTGTAAATGATACAACAGTTGCCGTCAATATGCAGGATAATGTTATCAGCCATTTTCTTAAATTTTTTACATCTACTCCAACACTTATGGCATATTTCTCTCCAAGAAGGTTTGCATCAAGTTTTTTTGAAAAAAATATGTAAGTTAAAATAACTGTTGGAATTATTACAATCGTCATAATCTTAATCTGGCCCCATGTTAAATTGTTAAGTGAGCCCATCCCCCACATTAAATACTCTGCGAGTTTGGAATTTTCTTCACCCATATAATCCCCAGTATATACAACAAGCGTGGTTAATCCAGATGCTATTGCTCCTATCATAATACCGCAAATCAATAATGTTGCAGTTTGCTTTACAATTCTTGCCATATTTATAACAGCAACCATGGTGGCTAATGAACCAATATACGCAGAGATAATAAATCCATATATTGAACGAGGAACCCCCATTTTAAACAATAACGATGTAAAAACATACAAAACAACGCCAAGAGATGCTCCACTTGCCACACCCATTAAGTAGGGGTCTGCCAGTGGATTTCTAAAATACCCTTGCATTAAAATCCCTGCCACGGCAATACCTAATCCAACAACAATTGCTCCAACAACCCTTGGAAGTCTTAATTTTTCTATAATTTGATCCATAATTACATTTCCAGTAGTTCCTTCTAATAAATATTTTTCCAACTGTTCATCTTTTATTGGAATTGTCCCTTCTGCAATACTAAAATAAGATAAAATTACCAACAATACTAAAGATAATATATACAATCCCAAAAATCTTTTAACTTTCAAAATTCCACCCATAACTATATTATTAAAATTTATAAAAAAATAGGAAATAATAATATATAAAAATTCTACTTAATATCTAAATTATTAAAATTTATAAAAAAATAGGAAATAACATAATATAGCCATAAAAATTTCAATAAGACACGTCATTATAAAAGAATGGAACCCTGAAAGCGAATGTAATAGTAAATGGAATATTAACTCTTGAATTATTAGTAAATTTTCCTAAAAAACGGAAGATTGGAAAAATAATAAAAAATTTTATTATTTATTTTAACAGGACCATAAAATGCCAGTCCATAAGGGCAGGTAGTTTACTGAAGTTTGATGTAGTACTTTAAATCATTATCTCCATTAGGGAATAACTCTGGATGAACCATCTTAGCATAATCCTCCATATATCCTAGTGGGTCCCTTGCTTCCCATACATAGTAATCAGGTTTTGAAACATAGAATCTTCCATTTTTATATGCATTGAAGTTTTCAAAGCCTGAGGTTGGGTATCTGGCCAATAAATCTTCTTTTGTTTTTATATCTTTACACTGCCTCAATATAATCACATCAGCATTTACTGTTCTTTCCATGAAAGTTTCTGTATCTAATTTTTCAGAACCTGTTCCAGGTATGTCGTTAAATGCGTAATCTCCTCTAAAGTCATTTATCAACCTACTGTAAAAATTCTGAGCCTGTGGAACACTCGGTGTGCTTGTATCACTCCACTTCCAGAAATTAACAACTTTTGGATAATCATTTGCATTTCTTGTTGTTCTTAACAACTCGTTCTTCTTTTTCCATGCACCTTGGAAGTAATCTTTCGTTTTGTTGTACTTGTCTTCCCCCCAGAAGGCCGCGGCATATTTCACCCACTCTATCCTTCCTAGAAATGTTGGTTCATCGTATGTGTAGAACCTTGATACTGTAATACCTAGTTCATTTAATTTAGCTTCCATTGCATCATGGGATGACCAATCTCCTAAGAATACAATATCTGGACTTGTATTAACCACTACATCATAATTAATTTCAGATGATGAGCCAATATTTGCAACTTTACCTTCGTTATATCTTTTTGTAAGTTCTGGCGAATATTTTAAAACAGAGCTCGGAACTCCTTTTATTGTATCATAGCATGAGGAATCATTTAATATATCTGCTGTTGAAACAATTGGACAGTAAAATATGGTACTAATGTTTTTTACAGGTGTTGTTATTACCTTTGCATCAGGGATATTTGGTGCTGTTGCTCCTTCTTTTAATAAAACAAATTTGTATCCCTTTGAATCTACTATATAACAGTATCCTTCATCCCAGTGCGGCTCTAAACTAAATGTTTCAGCAAATACAACTGGACGTCTAAATGTATCATAGTTTTTGAACAGATATACCACATCGGCAATATCTATTGAATTATCACAGTTCAAATCTCCATCTTCAAGGTTGAGATTTCTATTTTTGAACAGATATACCACATCGGCAATATCTATTGAGTTGTCTGCATTTACATCCCCGATTTCTGCCCCCATAGCTACGGGAATCAATGATATCAATGCCAAAATAGAGAGTATTAATACTCGTTTCATACTAACACCTTTTTATCTATTGGTAATAATTAATTAGATATTTATATTATTATAATATTATATTAACTAGAATAATATTTAAAATTTATCATTTATTTATAAATAATTATTAGAATAGTATTAAATATATTAAAAAATGATTATTTAATTTTAAATCTAATTAATATGATGCCTATGATAAATCCAAATAATGAAGCAAATGTATAATATGGCATAGAGTTTTGACTTGTAGTTGTTAGGGTTTTGTTTATAACATAGTTTTTAACGGTCTCAACTTTATTTACTTTTAATATTATCTTTGTATTGTTGAGGGTTATGATTTTTGTATAATTATTTATTACCACTTGGGGTTTGGATTTGAATTCTATCTTTTTTTCAAAATCCCATTGATAGAATTTGAAGTCTATGCTATCTCTTGTATCACTTCGTATATTAGGATAATATACGACATTCCATTTAATTTCACATGATTTTGACACATTTATTGGAATAATAAGATTTTTTGTTCCATTTGGCTTTAATATAACTTGATACTGGGTTTTTAGTGGACGATAATTATCGCCATAATCTACAAAATTGATATATCCATCAACATTATGAATTAATGGATTTTTTAAGGTTATATTCAAATAAATGGTTTTATTTTCATTTTGTTTGTCCAACATGAATGAATCATTGGAAATCGAATAATTTACTGGATTAATATTTTTAATAGATATAATCCCTTCCACTTTATCTGTTCCATTTAATGGGTCCTTAACAATACATCCTATTTTATATATCGAATAATTTGAATATATATGAATTGGATTTTCGTCTGTTGAGTTTTTCCCATCTCCAAAATCCCATACATATTTTAAATCGTCGTTATCTTCGTCATAGCCTAAGGCATAAAAATGGACTTCTTTGTTATTAACTATTTTGTAGACTATTTTTAATTTTGGCGGGTTGTTGGATTCCCTTTTTACAATATTCACTGTTAAATTTTTAATCGATAAGTTTATTTTTGTATCATTTGCGTATATGGATAGATTTTCAAGATATATTATTGAAGATATATTCTCATTAATCTTTGAAGATAATTTAAACTTTAAAATACTAAATGTCCCGTTTGTCCCGTTTGTTAGCGAAATATTGAAATACAAGTGGCTGTTATTTAATGTAATATTTGATGTGTTTATCCTATTATATATGGCAGAATATTCTGGAATTCCATAATCTGAAACATCAAATAAGGAACTATTTATGAAAATATATCCTGAAAAATTTGTTAAATTTTTGTCAATATTATATACTTTTAATTTAATTTCTTTTGAATAACCTATTGAGATATTTGTTTCTTCATTATATCCAGAATCTACATAGAATACCAACCCTTTATACTCTGAGATATTTTCCTGTTTTTCTTCCGTTTTTATTGTTATGTTCTTGATTTGCTCCCCATTTATCGTTAAGTCCATTGAAATATTATAGTTAGCATCATTGACATTCACAGGTATTTTTAAAAGATTGAATATGGTTTTATTTTCGTCCTTTTCATTTGGAATAATAAAAAATGAAATATTGTTATTATATATGGTATAGCTGAAATTATTACAAAATATATCCATCAGAGTAGGACTGTTTTCTATTGTTATATTCTTGAATGAAATGCTACCTGAAATATTCTTTATAGGAGTTTTTGCTCCAGTTATAGATAAAACTGCATCAATATTTTTATTCAGTTCAAAATCTTTCAATGTAATGGTTCCTAAAGTCTGGTTTAATGGATTTATTGTTATGTTTGAGTTTTTTAAAGTTATATAATATTTTACTCCATTTACATCAGATACGGAAGTTTGAGTTAAATCTACTGAACCACTTCCTTCATTTAATGCCTTAAATGATAATGTTGCTATTGTAAAGTTACCATAGGGTTCATTTGACGTCCATAATAATTTTATCTTTCCAGCTGAAACATCCACTTCTTTTAAATTTGCAGTATTGGAAGTATCACTTAACGCAATATTTGTTAAATTCAAAATACTTGAATCATAAGATATTGTAGTTTCAAATCCACCACATTTCCTATCAGCAGGGACATTTTTTACAACTAAATTTAGGTCGAATGTATCTCCAACATACGCATTTATATTGTCTGGAACTAATTCTACGGATACATTTTCACCACATACTCCCGATAAAAAAACAAAAAAGGATAAAAATAAAATTATGTATTTCATAGTATCATCCTTCTAAATAATAATCCAAATGTGATTCCAGATAAAATGCTTCCAACAAAAATAGATATTAACAGGTTGTAATCCAAACCATTTTTTCCATCAGTATTTATTATAATCGTTATATTCGGCTTCTCTTCTGAAATATTTATTTCCTTTACAATAATTTCGGGCGCATTTTGGTTTGCAATTACATTTACCTTGTTGATTATTGTCGATGAAGAAGGTGATGATGAAATTGCATTTTCATTCAATTCTCCGCTTAAACTAGTAGAACCTGTGTAATTTCCTATTTCCTTAATATTTACTGTTGCACCATAGAATTTAGTGTCAGGGTAGGGCTCTTTATATTGTGACGTTTCACCATAATTACGCCAATACTTATTATCCTCATCATATTTAATGCCCCATTCGGAGCTCACCTTACCGCTAACATTTAATGTAGTTTCTCCTTTTTTTATGGGGTTGAAGGTTATTGTCCCGAGGTTTACAGTATTATCATATATTATCTCATTAAACATTATTGATAAATAAAAAATTCCATCTTCGAATTTATATTCCTTTATTTTAACATCCTTACACTTATCGCTCCAATTAAATCCAATGGGGCTTAAATAATCCTTTGAATAGTTTATATAAATATCTACACCTTGACATCCACCGTCCTTTATTTCTGGGTCAGTATACGATGAGGGCACACCTAAACTTTCCTTTGGAGGTATATTTTCTACTGTAATATTAAAATTTACCAAATCTCCACTCGTTTCTATGTTATCGGGGGTTAATCTCACAACAATATCATCTAGTGCAAAATTTTCAGTAAACAATACAAAAAAAATAGATATAATTAATAATTTAGTTATATTCATTTAACCACCGAGTATGGATTTTAAAAAATTCATTATAGCGTTAATTATCGATGATAAAAAATTTTCACTGGATTCAACTGTTTTGTTGTTATTGTCGATTATTATTAAATCAGTTGTTTTTTTATCAACAGGAATCCTTTGTCCATTTTCATCAGATGCTATTGATTCAAATGTAAATGATACATTACCTTCTTTTAAAGCTACTGCGTTTATGGTCATTAAATGAAAATCTGAATTCAATGGCGTTCCAAAAGTGGCAAATCTTATAGATACTAATGAATCTTTCTTTTTAATTTCATAGAATTTCCCTGCTTCTTTTTTTATTTCTTCGTTTCCTGTGATACTTGTTATATTTATATTGTCCACGTTTTCGATAGGGATTTTCACTGTGCATTCAAAACCCGATATATCCTTATTTTTTACATTAACATCTATATTGATAGTAAAATTATCGCCTTTATTTACTTCGTTAGGCATATTTACATTTAGACTTACATCATCTGCCAAAACCATGGGGATTAACAGAATGGACAGGGCAATAACCAATATTATTTTTTTCATGATATCACGTTCATATTTTAATATTTATTTTAATGTATTAAAGATATTTTTACATGTATTAAATTAAACCATAAATATATAAATATGAATTTTCTTAAAGTCT
>Ga0209426_1001621_pt1 | contig 12895 bp, 9 predicted proteins | sample Deesub1362B_J571_FD_187697 | JGI IMG/M metagenome (GOLD analysis project Ga0209426, IMG submission 187697) | Deep oceanic, basalt-hosted subsurface ecosystem from Juan de Fuca Ridge flank, Pacific Ocean, CORK Borehole 1362B_J2.571 (SPAdes)... ...
CACGGGCGAGGGCTGGCTGTATCTGGCCGCGGTGATGGATTTGGCGAGCCGCCGCATCGTGGGCTGGTCGATGTCCGAGACGATCGATGCGAAGCTGGTGTGCGCGGCCTTGAGATCGGCCTACTGGCAACGCAAGCCCGGTGTCGGGCTGCTCGTTCACACGGACAGGGGCAGTCAATACGCCAGCCACGAGTACCGCCGGCTGACGGCGGACTTCGGGATCACGATGTCGATGAGCAGGAAGGGCAACGCCTGGGACAACGCGGCGATGGAAAGCTTCTTCAAAACCTTGAAGGTCGAGCGCATCTACCAGGTACGCTATGACACTCGGGCCCAGGCTCGTCTGGACATCGTGGATTGGATCGAGGGCTTCTATAACCGCGTGCGAATTCATTCGGCAAACGGATACCTCGCCCCAGTCACAAGAGAGCGCAGCCTCTTGGCTGCATGACTTGCTGTACGTGGAAACGAGGCAGGGTCACAACGGCCACGAGCCCTACGCGTACCTCAAGGACGTGCTGGAGCGGCTGCCCTCGCAACCCGCATCCGCGCTGCGCGATCTGCTGCCGTACCACTGGACGCCGGCGGGCTGACCGACTTCAGGGTTCGGCGCAAGATGGGATCGCCGGACGGATACACACCGACGCACTACATCGACGACGCACTGCCATCGATCGACAATAACGGGGTGGAGAACCAGATTCGCCCGATTGCGCTGAGGCGTTCAAACCGGCTGTTCGCCGAATCTCTTCGGGCGGACCTTCGCGCGCTGCGGTAATGAGCCCGATACAGTGGTCAAGCTCAACAAAACTTAATCCGCACGCATACCTGGAGGACATCCTGCAGCGTTTGCCCGCATATAAGGTGCGGCTTACCAGCGAGTTGCTGCTGCATCGCTGGCAGCCCCTAACATCCATCGCCTGACGTTCAATCAGGTCAATGGCGCATTACCAAATTGGAAGACACCCCCAGAGGCCTGCTCACAGGATTGCCTCGACCACAATTCGAAATTTCTAGATGGTGTTGCAATTGGCGTTTCAGGCCACCGAACGAAGCCATCAACTTCGATTGGAAAATGCTTAAGCGACCAGTACTACCCCAGCAGAAACAGCTAGCGACTCTTGCTGCCCCTCACTAGTGTCAAGATCGAGTGGGAAGAAATCTTGCGCCTTCTGAAGTCTCTCTATATGCACCCAGTCAACCACTTCCGAGTGCGGTTGATATCCTGGCAGCATCTGCGTCAGAGCGTGCATCAGTGCTGGCACATCATTGCGGTCCAATATCGCACCGAGAATGGCAAACTGGCGCCAAACCTCTTCGGCCGGTGGGCAAGGCTCATGGGCCTTCATTACGCGAGGATGCAAGGTCTGCATCGCGTTGTCTCCGATCAAAAGCTCTTCATAAAGCTTCTCGCCTGGCCGTAGTCCCGTGATGCAGAGCTCGATATCACCATTGGGCGTCTTCTCATCCCGCACAGTACGACCGGAAAGCTCTATCAATCGACGCGCCAGATCAATAATGCGCACTGGTGCTCCCATGTCCAGCACGAACACATCGCCACCCTGCGCCATCGCGCCGGCCTGAATCACAAGTTGGGCAGCCTCCGGAATCGTCATGAAGTAACGTGTGATATCTGCATGTGTCAGCGTGATCGGCCCGCCAGCCTCGATTTGACGGCGAAACAATGGCACCACGGACCCACTCGACCCCAAAACGTTACCAAAGCGAACCATCGAGAAGCAAGTACCCGAGGATCTCTGCGCCAATCCCTGCAATGCAAGCTCAGCTACTCGTTTGCTGGCCCCCATGATATTGGTCGGTCGCACAGCTTTGTCGGTACTAACAAGCACAAAGCGGCGCACTTGACACTCCATGGCGACTTGCGCCGTCGTGAGTGTTCCTAGTGCATTATTCCGCACGCCCTCGACGGGGTTGTGCTCTACCAGCGGCACGTGCTTGTAGGCCGCCGCGTGATAGACCGTGTCCGGCCTCCAAGTGCGCATGATCTCGCGCAAGCGTGCCGGATCGCGCACCGACGCCAGCAGTGGAATCACCTGAACGCCGGTGCCCATCGCTTCCAGCTCCTGATGGATCGCATAAAGCGCAAACTCCGTCAGTTCCACCAGAAGTAGCTTCGAGGGTGAAAGCTTCACGATCTGCCTGCAAAGCTCACTGCCGATGGAGCCGCCCGCCCCCGTCACCAGCACAACCTGGAGGCGGATGTGCTTGTGCAACAAATCGTCGACCGGAGCGACGGGATCACGCCCCAGAAGATCTTCGATATCGACCTCGAGAAGATCATGAACCTGTACACGCCCATTGGCCAGATCTGCGAGCGCCGGCAGTGTGCGCACGTGCAGACGGAGGGGCAACAGTTCGTTGAGAATCTCAGCTCTACGCGCTCGGCTGGCAGATGGCATGGCCAGAAGGACATCCGTGATGCCCAGAATGCCGGCGTTATCGCGCAGCCAATTGGGCGCCTGGATCCGCACCCCATTTAACGTGCTCCCCTGAAGATGGACAGCATCATCAATGAAAGCACGCACCACCATGTCGCGACTTTGGCCCAGCGCCGCAGCCAGTTGCAGACCAGCGCCTCCTGCGCCATAGATGACAACCTGCGGAAGTGACTTCCGATCGACCGCGCTCATGTACATCCCACCCAGCCAGTAGCGCGCCAACATTCGCAAACCACTGATGCATAGAAACAATAGCAACGGGACAACCAAGCCGACCGTACGGGGCACACCGTCCACACCGATCGCCGAGAAGATCATTGCGTACACGAAACCGAACAACGCGCACGCCCTCATGATGGCCATGAGCGCAGGTGCACCAGCGTATCGAAAGATCGCGCGATACAAACCGAACACAACAAACAGAGGAAGCGCAAGCAACACTGCCATCACCGCGGCCCACCACTGGAGACCACGAGGGAAAGTCCACTGCTCGAACCGAAGGCTAAGCGCGAACCAGACGCAGAGCACGCAAAGAAGTGCGTCTAAACACAGCGCAAGTACCCGCTTCGCGGGCCGAGGCAAGGCAAGTAACTGCGCTGCCAGATAATTAATCACTCCGAACTCCTACCCTAGCGCAACCTAGGCTGTCTGCAATCGATTGTGCCTAGGTTCACCAAGCGCAATCCGCGCGGCCCAGACCTCGTTTGTGAATGAATGTATCCAATTTTTCTCGGGCACCGCATCCCTCGTTGAGAGGAGCAATGAAAGCTGTAGCTCTTGTGAGCCACGTCGAACTCCATCAAGTTTGTCAAGCCTCGTAACCGGTATACCGATAGTCGTTCCAAGCAACATCACCCGCATGGGGCCCGACTCGATGATCGCAATGGTCGGTACGATTGACCATAAACCATATGGCCTACTTCTCCGACTTCAGCAACCATCTCCCAGAAGCAGGTCCATGCCCGAACAAGACATGAATACAGACGATCCGTAGAAAAAGGAGTCGGCTTATCTCTTTATTGCCCCATCAGACCGATGCTTCCGCTAAAACCTCTCGAACGACAGAGCAGGTTTTTGCAATCTCGCTTTCGGTCAACGTTGGGTGCACCAAAAACATCAAGCTGGTTTCACCAAGTTGCCTAGCGATGGGCATCCGACTATCGGGACGCCAACCGGTGTTATCGAAGGCTTTCTCAAGATACACCTCCGAGCACGAGCCCTGATAGCACGGGACGCCGCGTGCATGGATGTTTTCAACAATGCGATCCCGAGACCAACCCGTCGCCAATCGATCGGGTCGCACATACAGATAGGCCTTGTAGTGAGCGTGTGCGCTTTCTCGTGGCAGGACTGGAATTCGAACTGCCGAATATGGGCGAGCCGCCTCCCAAATAGCTTCGGCATTTCGCGCACGCGCCGCTGCCCAATCTTGCATACGGCGCAACTGAATTCGCCCGATTACCGCTTGCATTTCCAGCATGCGCCAGTTGGTACCAAAACTCTCGTGAACCCAACGAAAACCGGGAGGATGCTCTCGCTCATATACCCCCTCATAACTCTTGCCGTGGTCCTTGAATTCCCACATCGCGCGCCACGCAGATTCGTCGTTGGTCGTGACCATTCCGCCCTCTCCACCGGTCGTCATGATCTTGTCTTGGCAAAACGACCATGCACCGATATGCCCAATACCACCGAGCATTCGCCCCTTGTAGCGAGCTCCGTGAGCCTGTGCGCAATCCTCGATCACCTTGAAGCCATGTTGGATAGACATCGCCATGATCGGATCCATATCACAAGGCCAACCTGCAAGATGAACACAAATTACCGCCCGCGTGCGAGGTGATAGCACTTGAGCAATCGTGTCAGCGGAGAGATTTCCGCTATCGGGATCAACGTCTGCGAACACAGGAATGGCTCCAGCATTCACTACACAAGACACGCTTGCAATGAACGTGCGCGGAGTAACGATCACTTCATCGCCCTGGCCAACACCCAAGGCTTTCAACGCGACGTCTAGTGCCAACGTTCCGTTGGACAATGCTACTGCATGAGACGTCCCCGCCCATACGGCAAACTCCCTCTCAAACTCGCGGCATTCCGTGCCAGTCCAATAATTAACTCGATTGGATAGCAAAACCCGACTGACAGCATCCGCCTCTTCGGCGGTGAAACTCGGCCAAGGAGAAAAAGAAGTATTCAACACAACACTCAACCTTTACGCGCGTGAAGACGCGCAGGATTACCTACAACGGTAGTTCCCGAAGGAACATCTCGAGTTACTACCGCGCCCATTCCAATTACCGCCCCGCGCCCAATAACAAGAGGTCTGCCAGGTTTCCCCTGCTTGATGACCGCGCCTGAGCCAATATAGGCATGATCTTCAATCACAACGTTTCCATTGCATTTAACGCCAGGCGCGAAAGTAACGAAATCACCTATCACGCAATCGTGTTCGACGTAGCTATAGAGATTTGCATGAAAATGCTTACCCACCCGAATATTCGAGGTGATCGTCACGAAGGGACTCAGCACACTCCCTTCACCCAGCATCACCTCGTCCATGATCACCGCACTCTCTGCAGCGACAGTCCAAGACCGTACCCCATCGAAGGCGCATCGACTGGCAAGCCTCTCACGTACTGAGCCACTCGCTATTGCTAAAACCACACGACGCTCTTCAGATGGCTCTTGCAAAAAATCCGAATAACGCATGACCCGGTGCCCATTGATCACGTCGACTTTCGGATCGTCATCAACAAATACCAGGCGATGTGAAGAATTCCCCTCTCGTTGCAACTGCGCTCGTGCCAGTGGCATGATCCCGCGGCCGCAGCCGCTGGCACCATAGACAGCATAGATTGGTGACATCACGATCCTTGCTTCTTCGGCACCTCAAGAGAACCCGTGAATTTCGACATCGTGGCCTCGCCGACGGCACTTATACCCTCACGCACCAAGACCTTTTTGATTGTCAACCAAAGAATTTTAAGATCCAACCAAAGAGTCTGATTGTCGACATACCACACGTCAAGTTCGAATTTCTCCTCCCAGCTTAGCGCATTGCGGCCGTTAACTTGCGCCCAGCCAGTGATACCGGGTCGTACTTCGTGGCGACGAGCCTGCTTCGCTGAGTAAAGAGGAAGATATTCGGCAAGCAACGGCCGAGGGCCGACCAGGCTCATATCTCCCCTAAGCACATTCCATAATCCAGGCAACTCGTCCAAGCTGCTTTTTCGCAGAAAATTACCCAACACTGTGAGTCGTTCGGCATCCGAAAGCAAGCGCCCCTTCCCGTCACGCCCATCTGTCATCGTTCTGAATTTGCATATCTTGAAAAGGCGGCCATTTTTTCCAGGGCGAACCTGCCGAAACAAAGCAGGAGTGCCAAGCTTCCAACGAATAATTGCAAAAATAAACGCCAACGGAAAGAAAAGCAGCAGCAGGAAAAATGAGGCGACCACCACATCAACGAATCGCTTCATCGCATCACTCCAGTTACCCAGTCGACCCAGTGGTTGGCCAATTTAGATCGATTAAATTGCTCCTCTGCAACGACGCGGCCACGTTGCCCCATCAACCGAAGGCCATCCCTATTTTTCTCCGCGTCCTCTAAGGCGTCGGCAAAAGCACTAGGATTTTCTGGCGGAACAGAAATACCACAGCCATTCTCCACTATCAATTCAGACAGCCAGCCGGGATAGTTACTCAAAACAGGCAAGCCAGCCGCGATGTAATCAAAGAATTTATTAGGCGAGGTCCCGTAATAAAAAGCTGGCACATTGGCCAAAATTTGCAATCCCAGATCAGCCGAGGCCATCAGGCCTGCAAGCCGCTCTTTGTCCACGGGGTCATGAAAAAAAACATTGTCAAGGCCATCGCGGAGCACCCTTTCCTGAAGCTTGTTTTTCAAACCCCCACGACCGACAAGCAATATCTTGATATTATTTCGACCTCTCCTCTTAAGCTCCGCTGCCGCATCCAATAGCGCGTCGAGCCCATTCGCAACTCCATGGGTTCCCGTAAATATCGCCAAAAAATCCGCGGAAAGAATTCCCATCGGCCTCCAAGGCTGCCAAGATTTACCAAAAATCTCGATATCACAGCCATTTGGGACCGATTCAATTCGCTTTGGCGCAATCCCTCGGCTATTGATACCATGAACAATGCCAGGGGAAAGGCCAATCAGTCGATGAGCCGAATGATAGCTGATCCACTCCAATATCGACATCGCACCTAAGATCAGTGGATTTCGAATAACGCCCATCGCCTTTGGTAATTCAGGCCAGAGGTCCCGCACTTCAAAAACAAACGGCTTTCGGCGGAGCCAGCGCGCAAATATTCCGGGAATACCAGCTGTCAAAGGAGTGGTGGTTGCAAAAAGAACATCGTATTTCTCACCCAACGCAAGAAGAACGCTTCTAGCTGCAAATTTCAAAAATGTGTTGGTTCGCCTCAAAAAACCATCTGTGTTCGAATACGACAATTCAAACTCAATGACAGATATTCCATCCACAACCCCTCTGCGCGCGCCTTTCACGAAAGGATTAGACAGCCCAGTTACACCGCCCTCGTAACTACCACAGACGATAGTAACTTCATGCCCTCGCGCCAATAAGCATTTGGCCATCTCATATGAACGAATTCCTGTCGCCCCTCGGGGTGTAGAAAAATGTTGATGGAAATAAAGAATATGCATTCTAAAACTTGACCTGCGTAACGACCGTGGCGGGCAACGCAAAGCGCACCTCCAAGACTGGAGTAGACTCTTTCAATTGATAATGCGTAGATTCCAGGCCGTCAACCAATTCAAAGTGCAAGATTTTCGACGAAGAGAAAATCTCTATCTGAATTTCACCCAGCCTCAAGGATTGCCCGGATTTTTCCCAATTTCCTTTTGCCAAACGCCAACGGAGGGTGCCCGATCTTGCTCGCCCCCCAACCTCATCTGTGCATTTTAAAACGCCTGAGCTCAATTCAACGCTTCGATCATGCCAAGCGCCGAAGTGATTCGTGTAACCCGCACTTGCCGCCAAAACATTTTTCACCTTGTGAACTGGGATCACCTTGCGAGCAGAGAGCCAATCCCCGAAGAGAAATCTTCCGACCCTTGGCATTTGCTCCTGCTCATCAAACTGAATTGCGTTATGAGCCGCAATCCCCGTCAAATCAACGGCTGAATCGATATAACTGTACGTTCCTCCATCACGGAAAATACATGTGGAATTAATCCAAAGGTCAAGATGTAGCGCGTCTGCGTGGCCGGGCCTGAAAAGAAATTTAGGAAATCGCAAATAAGCAACGGCCTCACTCAGACGAAGAACATGATGCCCACCATCTTTGTACGTCTGCCCGACGGGCGGCTGCCAGTTTTTTCGTGGTTTAGGCAAAGACAGTTTGCTAACACGATCTTCGGCTAGATGCTCAGGGTTATAAACCGAAGATTCGTCGAAAATAGTCGCAACTAATTCAACTGTTGGACGGAAGTCCCTATATTTTGTTCTACCGAAAGAAAAAAGATGCGACCCATCGTTTGATCCATAATTTGGGACATCACCAGTTAATGGATCAACCAATTGTTGCAACCATTTTCCGCCTGCAATTACTCGCTTATAAAACCCAGAGGGAAATGGCTCAAGTTTTAATTTTTTCCGCCAATACTCGGAAAAGGCAAAAATCTCGAGATTTGCCCGATGATAGGTGGCAGAATATTGATTTCCCGTTCCATCTGCCAGAATCAATACGCTCGCACGATCAATCAGCCAGCGACGGCCGCACTCGGCCCAACGCCGACTCTCAGCATCATTCTCATGAGAGGCCAACCAGTTCCCGGCGATGAAAAGAGCTGCAGCTTCTGTGCTGCCGTGATTGTTATCTTGCCCAATTGCATAGTGCAATGTTGGGAAAATTCTCATTGCGTGCGCGCGCACCATCCAGCGAAGCAACGGCGTTGCCTCTTGGCAAGATTGAAGTGATATGCTCGCTAGAAGGAGATTCAGGACTCTAATACTTGCTTCCTGACCGCAGGCCCAATTGATCCCGAGGTAAGGGGGATTTTTATCCACCCAATCGGCCAACCAAGTATTCAGAAGTGTAAGCGCTCTTGAATCCCCGGCACTAAAGCGCTCTGCCAGTTCCGGAACCCAATAAAAGCGAGATAGCTCCCAGTACCATTTGATGTCAGCGTCGTATGGCACCTTTTTCATCGCATCCATCCAGCTGATATCCGACGAAATTTCGTCAGTTCCAGTGAAAGGGTTTGCATGCCAATTGGGAGCGCAATCAAACATCACCCGAAACCAGCCGAATAATTCTTGCTCGAATCGGAAAGGGATCTCTGGCCCAGCGGAACCTTCAAATACAAGCCCCGACGGCGCCGTGGGTGGAGGCAAAAATCGAAGGAGCCCGAGCCGTTTTTTCAAACGGTAGAGGGCGACTCGACAAACACTCGAAATACCGAGCCGAGGAACCAGCCGTATAAGCGACACAGCCCTTTTCAGTCGAAACGTAACCCGAGACGTCACGCCTCAATACCTTCGGAAAGAGTTTGCAGCCAAAGATTCAGAGAGAACGGAGAAAATACATCACGAAACCAAATTTTCTTGTCTCCCTTGCAATAGGCGTCAAATACCGATAGATATGTTTTTTTATCAACCAACCCAGTCTTATAAACCTCTGCGGAGGGGTCACTCATAATTTCTAGTACCCGGTTGCGTAACGCGCCACGCATCCATTCGTCTTGAGGATTTACAAAACCTTTCTTGTCTTTTCGCCACGCGATCGAATGAGGCAAGCTATTTGAGAAGGCACGTCGAAGCGGATACTTCGTCCATCCATTCGCCATTTTCAATGCCGTTGGCATTTTCAAGCCCAATTCCACGAGACGGAAGTCAAGGAATGGCGTGCGCACCTCACGAGCCCACGCCATAGACATTCTGTCTTCATAGTGGCAGAGATAGGGTACGCTCAGGTGCGCAATATCCTGCCATTGGCGGGCAGCAAGGGTGTCGATAGTACTCAATCGGGTTTGAATATATGCACTACGAGCAACGGGGCCAAGCATATTAAAATTGTCCCCCCCCAAATAGCGCTTGGCTTCAGAAAATTTGAATTCATTAAAAACCGTTCCGCGGCGAAAGATATTTATCCCAAACCGAGCGGCATTCAAGAATTCCCTTCGCTTGAGTTTCCTTTTGAGCTCAAGCATCGGATACTTTCGATATCCACAGAAAACTTCATCTGCACCTTGACCTGTAAGGATGACGGTAATTCCTGCTTCCTTGGCTGCTTCCATCAACTTGAAGAACAAAACATTCGAAAAAGACATGATAGGACCATCATTATGTCCAATACATGTTCGAACAAGATCTTCAATAGCGCTTCCAGATCCAGGATTCAGCGTGAACTGAGTTACATCCAAAGCAAGATGGCGTGACATTTCAAGTACAAACTTAGACTCGTCATCGCGAGACCCTGGATTGGTAGCAGAAAAAAGTTTGATTGCATTTCCCGTATGGGAATGTCCTCGCAGCGCAAGGGCTGAGATGATCGATGAATCCAATCCTCCCGAGAGCGCAATGCCTACCGGAACATCGGCGTGAAGTCGCAGTTTGACAGCATCGCCCACCAGATACTCCAGTTCGGCCAGGATATCAGACTCGCTGCGGTGGTCGACAGATAAATCCACAAGCTCGGGAGTCCAAAACGGCTGAATGGATTTCAAACCCTCCGCCGGCTTCCGCACATCAATTGCCGCCGTAGTAGCTGGCGGGAATGCCTCCACTCCCTCTATCCAACTTTGGTTGTCCAAATTCATAATAGCCTGCGCAAGATAGCGCGCGGCCACCAACGAATTGGGCTTTCGACTGATTTTAGGATTTTCGAGCAGAGTCCGCATCTCGGACGCAAATATTATTCCATCATTCGTTTGAAAAAAATATAGAGGCTTCTTTCCAAATCGATCTCGAGAAATAAATACTTTATCTTTCTGACGGTCATGAGCCACGATCGTCCACATGCCATTAAATACTTTCGAGGCTGCTTCGATCCCAAGCTTCTCAATTAATTCAAGCACAACCTCAGTATCAGTTCCTGTCTTTAGCGAATTAAGTCCATATTGAGCTGCAAGCTCTCTGTAGTTATATATTTCGCCATTGAAAATCATTCGAGTTCTGCCAGAAGCGGAAACCATCGGCTGCGCCCCGTTGATGGAAAGATCAAGAATAGCAAGCCGCTGATGCGCAAACCCCAGATAGCTATCCCCGACTTTTTCAAAAAAAAGGCCTTCCCCATCGGGGCCGCGATGGCGTTGCCGCGCATTCGCTTTTCGAACAAAGCCATCGACGGGGCTCGAGGCAATAGCAAAAACAATACCACACATTTGAATACGCCAGTCTTTTAAATATTTTTACTACGAATGGTAGGCATTGCAGTCGCTCTTCTTTTCACCGTGGCTACCGCAAGGACAAATGAGGTGATTGGATTCACAAAAAGCCCAAATGCAAATAGGGATTGCACCAAATACCCCAAAAGCGCCAATCCACAGGCATAGCTAAAGTACCTTTCCTTTTTTCCTCGAAACAATGGCGTAAGTGCTGAGAAAAAATATGCCATCCAAACGAAAAGCCCAAGAATTCCAAATTTCGCGACAACGGCAATCGGAGTAAAGTGCGCGTTGGTGACATCCCCTTCGGCTTCATACCCTGAGTCTGCGAGTAACGCCGCATTAAGCTCATAGCGAAACCCGTAGCCATTTCCGAAGATAGCGCCCCACCCATCGATATTTTCGCGTAGAGAAACGAATTCAATATAGCGAGCGGGTTCCAACTGAAGAAAAAATGAATCTAAACTATCAGCATTATTAAAGGCGCGCATCGCACCCTCATAGGTGCTCTCTAGTTTTTCAAGAAAAACGAGCCCCTCGAGTCGATCTGTTGACAGGATTAAAAATCCACCCAAGACCGCCGACAGAAAAAATATCGGAAGCAGTCGGTTCAACTTCGTCGTCAGTCGCCGTGAGAAAACTAACGAAAAGATCAGCATCGCGGACACGCCGACCAAGAGCATGCGCTTTCCAGAGAGCGCCGCAAAAATCAGAAAAAAAGCAATGCCACCCATGTTTCCTGAAGCAATTGCGATTGCCGCCGCAAGTGTAATTTCAGCTGGGGATTGATAATACAGAAGCTGCCCGCTTGCCACAAAAAACTGCGCCACCAGAAAAGCGATCGCCGCAACTGACGCCGAAACAATCAGAAAGATCCTCGAGAACTTCGAGAAGAAAACATCCAGTTCGTACCGATCTAGGATTGAAATGACAAGCGTGCGGAAAAAAACAACCTTAAGCACAAAAGAAAAATAAATAGCGGCGTCGTTAAAAAATGTCAAATTTAACTGATCGCGCGCTATGCTGATGAATACGGGATAAGTCACCAACAGCAGAGCTATAAAGTCGCCTACTCTTACTTTTATACTTCCGCGCCATATGAAGAGAAATGCCCCTATGAGAAGCAAATCGATAAAACGATAGGCAAACAGAAGAACGTGCGCAACATCCGGCACACCAATCAAACGAAGTACCGCTCCAAGCTGGAGCATCACATAAACAATCATCAGCCAGCCTGCCAATCGAAGCAAGCGAGCATCTCGCCCTCGGGCTATAAATCTTTTGGCGCTGAAACTGCCTGCGGCCGCGGAAGTAATCATGATGCCTTTCTAGTCACTTGTTTTTTTAAAGCAATCCCAGCACCAATGAACAAGATCAAAAAGAAGAAATTTCCCAATAAAAACAAAAAAACATTTTCGCGACGATTGATCGTCTGCCAAATTTGCAATTCAGTGAACAAGCTTCCCAGTGCAACCATAGCGACGCCTAATGCGACCATGTGTTTGAGGTTTTCTTGAATATCCTCTCTTTTCAAGTTACTTGCGCGTAGGCAAAGTCGCAAGAGCCAGAGCGCATACCCAAACGTCAGAGGTAATGTCACTATCGCGACAGATATTCCAGAGTGAAAAATGAACCAAGCCAGCACAAGCGCTGGGCCCATTACCGCTAGCAAGACAAATGTTGCGGCAACAGTCGCACGCTTATGCCCAAGAGATAAGGCCAAATCCGCTGCGGCTTGAGAGAATCCGATCATCACCCCGGCCCAACTCAGCACCGCGACAATCCAAATACTAGCCGAGTATTCTGGTAGAAAAATTAGAATGAAAAGTGGGCTGAACGCAGAAACAGCCAATGCAAAGAAAGTCGACCCGCTAAGCGCGAGTCGAAGAGTATCCTTTATGGAATTTTTCCCATTTTCCAATGAGCTATCTAATTCTCGCTGCCTCAGGATATTGGGAAGACTGACCCTCATCACGATAGAGCTGACCATTCCGCACAATCCCGCCGCAATCGATCCAATATTATAGTAGCCGAGCACTATTGCAGGAGCAAAAGA
>Ga0209426_1001624_pt1 | contig 12870 bp, 11 predicted proteins | sample Deesub1362B_J571_FD_187697 | JGI IMG/M metagenome (GOLD analysis project Ga0209426, IMG submission 187697) | Deep oceanic, basalt-hosted subsurface ecosystem from Juan de Fuca Ridge flank, Pacific Ocean, CORK Borehole 1362B_J2.571 (SPAdes)... ...
GAGAGCACCCGGAGGTGGCAGACGCCATCGAGACCGCCATCCGTGAACAGGCGTTCCAGCAACCCCCTCCCCTCCCCACCGAAGAAGTAGAACCAGCGTAGGCTCCTGTTTTCCTGCGTCGCCGACTTCGGACGGGCTGAACGTCGGCCACGACGATCGTCACACCTCACTCCCTCCGCACAACAGGGCGGAGGGAGAGCCTGAGGATTGGGCCTTATCCCGGCAACAGCCGGAGGGTTCATACCGGTCGCAGGACAGGTCCAACGGGGAGGCAGCACGCCGATTCCCCGATGGGTCACGGGATTTGTGACGCACCGCCGTGGCTGCACAGCCGCGGCGGTCCGTTTTAAAAGGACAAGTGAGCGCTGAATGGGGGGACGGATCACCGCCCTCAAGTTCCAGAAGCGGAACCGGAACCGGGTCAACGTGTACCTGGACGGTCGGTTCGCCTTCGGGCTGGCAGCCATCGAGGCGGCCCGCCTGCGGGTGGGGCAGGTCCTCTCCGACGAGGAGATCGCCCGTCTGAAGGAGCGAGATCAGGCAGAGCGGGCGGTCCAGCGAGCGATGGACCTGCTCTCCTACCGCCCCCGCAGCGAGGCGGAGATCCGCCGGCGGCTGCGACAGAAAGGGCACGACGAGGCGACCATCGTCGAAGCGCTGGACCGGCTCCGTCGGATCGGGCTTCTGGACGATGAATCGTTCGCCCGATACTGGGTGGAGAACCGTTTCCAGTTCAACCCTCGGGGCGTGATGGCCCTGCGCCAGGAACTGCGGCAGAAAGGGGTGGAGGATCGGATCATCGAAACGGTGCTGGCCGAATACGACGAGGAGGAGGCAGCAGCCCGCGCCGTCGAGCGGGCGGTGCGCCGGTTGCACCACCTGGATGGTCCCACCTTCCGTCGGCGGCTGAGCGACTATCTGCGCCGGCGGGGTTTCCCATACGAGGTGATCCGTCCCCTGGTCGAACAGGCCGCGGCCGATCACGCAGCCGAGGGAATCTTGGAGGATAATGAGGGATAGGCTATGGCAGAGTGGACGATGATAGGAAGCATCGTTATCGCGCTGGTCGTCGGACTGGCGCTGGGTTTCGCAGTCTCGCGACTGATCACGCGGGGGTACGTTCGGAAAGCCCAGGAGGAGGCCAAGCGGATCGTCGACGAGGCCAAAGCGGAGGCACAGAACACGATCCTGGCCGCCAAAGACGAGGCCGTCCGCATTCGCAACGAGGCCCAGTCGCAGATCGGCCGCTGGAGGGCGAACCTCCGACGGGAGGAGGAGCGGCTCCAACAGCGACGGGAGAAACTGGACCGGCGACAGGAGGCGCTGGACAAGCGGGAGCAGTCGCTGAACAAGCGACAGAGCGCCCTCGATCGGCAGCGGAACGAGATCGAGAAACTCTACGAACGACGGCTGGAGGCACTGGAACAGGTCGCCCAGATGACGCGGGAGGAGGCGAAACAGGAACTCCTGGCCGCCGTAGAGGAGACCGCCCGCCAGGATATGGCCCGCGTCATCCGAGAGATCGAGCAGGAGGCTAAGGAAGAAGGGGAACGTCGGGCCCGCAAGATCCTGACTATCGCGATCCAACGGATGGCCAGCGAGCACGTGGCCGAGATGACCGTCGCCTCGGTGGACCTGCCGTCCGACGAGATGAAAGGGCGGATCATCGGCCGGGGTGGGCGGAACATCCGGGCCTTCGAGCAGGCGGCAGGGGTGGACGTGGTGGTCGACGATACGCCGGAGGCGATCACCATCTCCTGCTTCGACCCGGTGCGTCGAGAGATCGCCCGCCGGGCGATGGAACGGCTGGTCACCGACGGACGCATCCACCCTGGCCGCATCGAGAAGGTGGTGGCCGACGCCCGCAAGGAGGTGGAGCAGCAGATCCGGGAGGAGGGCGAGCGAGCGATCTACGAGGCGGGAGTGCCCAGCCTGCACCCCGAACTGGTGAAACTGCTCGGCAAACTTCGCTTCCGCACCAGTTACGGCCAGAACCAGCACGCCCACGCCATCGAAACGGCGAAGTTGGCCGCGCTCATCGCCGCCGAACTGGGGGCCAATGTGGAGGTGGCCCGCCTGGGCGGACTGCTCCACGACATCGGCAAGGCGGTGGACTTCGAGGTGGAGGGGACGCACGCCCAGATCGGGGCCGAACTCTGCCGCCGGTACGGCGTGCCCGAGGAGGTGATCCACTGCGTGGAGTCCCACCACCACGAGGTGGACCAGCGATCGCTGGAGGCGATCATCGTCGAGGTGGCCGACGCCATCTCCGGGGCCCGGCCCGGCGCGCGGCGGGAGAGCCTGGAGCAGTACATCAAGCGGATCCGGACCCTGGAGGACCTGGCCTCCTCCTTCCCCGGCGTCTCCGAATGCTACGCCATCCAGGCTGGCCGCGAGATCCGGGTCATCGTCAAACCGGAGGAGATCGACGACCTGGCGGCGATCCAACTCTCCCGCGACATCGCCCGTAAGATCGAGGAGGGGATGGATTACCCCGGGCAGATCAAGGTGACGGTGATCCGCGAAACGCGGGCGGTCGATTACGCGAAGTAGGGACGCAGTAGGGGCGCGGCGCGCTGCGCCCCTACTGCGTTTACGAGAGCACCTCCAACAGCGCTGGCACAACCTCTTTGGGATCCCCTTCGATGCAGAGGTCGGCCACCTGGAAGATGGGGGCATCGGCGTCGGGGTGGATGGCGAGGATGAACCCGGCCCCTTCGATGGCGGCGTTGTGGAACGTGTCGCCCCGGATGCCGACGGCTATGTAGACCTTGGGAGCCACGGTGACGCCGCGCACGTCCACGATCCGATCCGGGCCGATCCACCCGGCGTCCCGCGCCCCTCGGTCCCCGGCGACCTGCGCGCCGAGGGCCTCCGCCAGCCGCTTGACCAACTCGAAGTCGCCCGCCTGTCGACCGGCGGCGACGATCACCGGGGCTTGTGAGAGCGGCACCACCGGCGGCTCGAACCCCTCGGCCGGTCCAACCACGCGCACGGCCGGCTCCACAGGCTCGACCTCCAGCGTCTTCGGCTCCCCCTTGCGGTGGGGGTCCATAAACGGCTCGGGGAACGCGCCGGGCTCGATGGTCAGAAACTGGGGCCGGGCCTCCGGGCAGGCCAGGATCTCGAAGAACTCCCCGCCGTAGATGGGGACGGAGGCCTGGACGGTGCGGGTCGCCTCGTCCAGCGTGACCGCCGTCACATGCTCGATCAGGCCCCCGCCCATCCGCTGGGCCAGCCGGGGGGCCAGTTCCTCCCCCTGGGGGGTGGCCCCGAACATCACCACCTCCGGCTTCTCTGCCTCGAACAGGTCGGCCAACACCTTCAGGTAGGGCTCGACGCCGAACGAGGCCAGCGAGGGATGGTCGGCCACGCGCACCCCGTCGGCGCCGGCCTGGTAGAGGGGCTGCGCCAGGTCGGTGACGCCGTCGCCCAGGAGGACCCCGTAGACGTAGGCCCCCAGCGCGTCGGCCAGGGTGCGGGCCGCGCCGATCGCCTCCAGCGTCACCGGAGCCACCTGCCCGTCGACGACGTCGGCCACCACCCAGATCCCCCCGCCGCCCCCCTCGGCCTCGGCGACCTCCTCCTGTTGTGCCATCAGTAGGTCAAGAAAGGATGCGTCCATACCGTCCTCCTTGGCAGAACAAATCTCTACAGGCCACAAGTCGCAGGTCGCAGGTCACAGTCGCTCCCGCAGTGCGTCGGCGGCGGCGCGGGCCATCTCCTCCACCGTGCCGGTGAGGCGGACGGACCGCTCCCGCTCCGGCGGGAAGTCCTGCCCCCGCCGCTCCAGCAGCGGCTTGAGGCTTTCGACCTCCACCAGGTCGGCCACGGGCCACGTCTCCAGCGCTTCGGCCACCTCTCCCACCCCGCGGTAGACGTTGATCAGGCGCACGCCGTCCGGGTAGCGGGGCTTGACCGCACCGGGCTGGACCGTGACCACCGCGGGCAGGTTCGCCTCGACGGCGACGTACTCGCCGCCGCGGTGGAGGACCGCCCTGACCTTTCCGTCCGCCACCTCGGCCGACCATGCATCGACGACCTGGGGCCAGCCGAGGGCCTCCGCCAGCCGCGGCCCCAGTTGCCCCTGGCCGGTGTCCAGCGTCGTCGCGCCGGTGAGGATCAGGTCGGCCCCGCCCAGCCGCTCCACCGCTGCCACCAGCACCTTCGTCCAGGCTCCGTCGTCGTAGGGCTTGTCGGCGGTGAGGTAGATCGCCCGATCGGCGCCGGTCGCCAACGCCTGACGGAGCACGTCGTCGTCGGGAAGCGGTCCCCGGGGGAGGGCTACCACCTCAGCGCCGGTAGCGTCTTTCACCCGCAGCGCAACCTCCAGCGCACACCGATCGGCCGGCTGGATGATATACTCCTCCACATTGACGAAGATCCGTCCCCGTCGGCGGTTGACCACGATGCCACGGGGGTCGAGAACCCGTCCCATTAGAACGATCACTCTCATAACTTATCCTCCTTGGCTCAAGTCGCAGGGCGCAGGGTACAGGTCACAGGTCGCAAGGGTTAAACTTGGCTGATCCTTTGCCCCCTGCACCTCTGCTCCCTGAACTACGGTCGGATGCGCACGCCGTGCTGGCGGAAGATATTGGCGGCGATGACGATGCGCTGGATCTCGTTGGTCCCCTCGAAGATCTCGGCGATCCGGGCATCGCGGAAGGCCCGCTCGATGGGGAAATCGCGGGTGACGCCCAGGCCGCCGTGGATCTGGAGCGCCATATCGATAGCCCGCGAGGCCACCTCCGAGCCGTACATCTTGCACATCGCAGCCAGTTGGGAGAACGGCCGCCCGGTATCCACCAGCCAGGCCACCCGATAGACCAGGCTGCGCAGAGCCTCGATCTCGGTCGCCATATTGGCGATCATCCACTGGACCGACTGCTTGTGGGCCAGGGCGACGCCGAACTGGTTGCGGGTCTTGGCCCAGCGGATCGCCCACTCCAGGGCCGCCTGTGCGCCGCCCAGGCAGGCCGCCCCGAGGGTCAGCCGGCCCATATCCAGCGCCTTCATGAAGGTGACGAACCCCTCGCCGACCTTGCCGAGGACGTTCTCGTGGGGCACCCGCAGTTCCTCGAAGACCAACTCGGCGGTGCTGGTACCACGGATGCCCATCTTGTCCTCCTCGCGGGCGACCTTGAACCCCTCCCACTGGGTCTCGACGATGAAGGCGGTGATCCCGCCGCGCGGGCCGAGGGCGGGGTCGGTCACGGCGAGGACGGTGACGATGTCGGCATAGCCGCCGTTGGTGATGAAGACCTTACCGCCGTCGAGGATCCAGGAGTCGCCCTCCCGAACGGCGCGGGTGCGGATGTTGGCCGCGTCGGAGCCAGCGTTGGCCTCGGTGAGGCCGAAGGCGGCGATCTTCTCGCCACGCGCCAGAGGGGTCAGGTACTTCCGCTTTTGCTCCTCGTTCCCATCCAGGTAGATCGCCATCGCGCCGATGCCGATGTGCGCGCCGACGTTGGTCGCCGTGGAGGTGCAGATGCGGCCCAACTCCTCCATCAGGATGCAGTAACCGGTCTCGCCGGCCCCCATCCCCCCGTACTCCTGGGGGAAGCAGACGCCCAGGAGTCCGATCTCGCCCAGTTTGCGCATCGTCTCGATGGGAACCCGGTGCTCCCGGTCGATCTCCGCCGCCAGAGGAGCGACCTCGTTCTCGGCGAACTCGCGGATCATCCGACGCAACGCCTGATGTTCTGGCGAAAACGTAAAGTCCATCCCCTAACCTCCTTCCATCTCACCGCAAAGGCTGCAAGAAGCGCAGAGGTTTCCAATCTCCGCGTCCTTTGCGTTCTTTGCGGTTGCACTACGGCGTGATCTCCAGGTCCCGCTCGGCGAAGATGTGCTGGGCCACGCGGACGTAGTGAAGTTCCGTCGGACCGCCGACGAGGCCCAGCATCCGGGCATCCCGGTACTTCCGCGCCATCGGGTAGTCCTCCATAAAGCCGTAGCCGCCCATCACCTGGACCATTCGGTTGGTGACGTTACGGGCGACGCGGGCGCCGAAGGCCTTGACCACCGAGGCCTCGGCGGAGAAGTCCCTACCCTGATCGGCCAACCAGGCGGTCCGGTAGACCAGATAGCGGAGCGCTTCGACCTCGATGTGGGCCTCGGCGATGTAGTTCTGGATGGCCTGCTTCTTGGCGATGGGGACGCCGAACTGGACCCGTTCGGTGGCGAACTGGGCGGCCACGTCGACCGCGTCGGCCGCGACGCCCAGCCCGGCGGCGGCGACGGCGATGGCGAACCGGTCCAACGCCTTTTGAGCGACCGTCCATCCCTCGCCTGCCCCGCCCAGTCGGTTTGCCGACGGCACCTGGCAGTCCTCCAGATAGACCGTGTTGAAGAACATACTGCGCAGGCCCAGCGTCGGCTCCCGATAGCCCACCGTCAGGCCAGGGGCGTCGCGGGGGACCAGGTAGGCGTCGATGCCCTCTGGCCCTTTAGCGAAGACGAGGAAGAGCCCGGCGATCTCCCCGTTGCCCACCCAGACCTTGACCCCGTTCAGGAGCACGTCGTCCCCATCGGGTGTGGCGCGGGTGGCGATGGCCTGCCCGTCGCTGCCCGCCTCCGGCTCCGTGAGGGCAAAGGCACCGATCACCTCCCCGGCGGCCATCGCTTCCAGCCACTCGTCCTTCTGCGCGTCGGTGCCGTGCTCCAGGATGGACATCGCCACCAGGCTGACGTGGGTCGCCACGGTCAGGGCGACGGAGACGCATGCCCCGGCGAGGGCTTCGATCAGCATCGCGTAACTGACCCCGTCCAGTTCCGCGCCGAAATACTTCTCGGGGAGCGTGGCCCCCAGGAACCCCTGGTTCGCCGCCTTGCGCAGGATGTCCTGGGGCAACGTCTCTTCGTGGTCGATCTCCTCCGCGCGGGGGGCGATCTCCTTGGCAGCGAAGTCCCGGAACATGTTCCGGAACATCCGTTGGTCTTCGCTCAAGGCGAATTCCATACCTCACCTCCCGTCATGGTTGCAGGTGCGACGCACCTCAGAGATGCGTCGCACCTGGTAAACCGCTCTATTTATCCTGGAATTTGGGCTGGCGCTTTTCGAGGAAGGCGGTGACCCCCTCGCGGATGTCTTCGGTGGAGGCGAGGCCGACAAACTGGTCCGCCTCGATCTTGAGGCCCTCCTCAATGGTGGTCTCCAGCCCGTCGGTGATCGCCCGCAGCGCAGCGGCGATGGGGAACTTGGACTTGGAGACGATCTTGCGGGCCAGGTCGCGCGCCTCCTTGAGCACCGCACCCGCCGGGACGACCTTGTTGACCAGGCCGATGCGGTAGGCCTCCTGGGCGGTGATCATGTCGCCGGTGAGGATCAGTTCGATCGCCTTCCCCTTGTTGGTGAGGCGGGCCAGCCGTTGGGTGCCGCCCCAGCCGGGGATCAGCCCCAGGTTGATCTCCGGTTGGCCGAGGCGGGCCCGGTCGGAGCAGATCCGCATGTGGCAGGCCATCGCCAACTCCAGCCCGCCGCCGAGGCAGAACCCGTTGATGGCGGCAATCACCGGCTTGGTGGCCCGTTCAATCTTCAGGAAGACCCGCTGGCCCCGCTCCAGGAACTCCCGGGCGGCGGCATAACCCTCCCCCGGATTGTCCAGTAGCTCCTTGATCTCCGGGATGTCCGCCCCGGCGACGAAGGCGTTGGTCCCCCCGCCGGTGATGACGATCGCCTTGACCTCGTCGTCGGCCAGCAACTGGTCGATCGCCTCGTCCAGTTCGGTCACCACCTGCTTGTTGAAAGAGTTGACCGGCGGGTGATCGATGGTCAACACCGCGATCCGGTCCTCCACCTGCGTTCGAACGTACTGCCACTCGGCCATCTCGCTCCCTCCTTAACACTGACGCTTGACGCCTGACGTTTGACGCCTGACGCTTGACGTTTGACACTTGACGTTTCAGGGTTTAGAGTTCAGGGCTCAGAGTTTAGGGTTCAGAGTTTACGCGTACTCGTGGAACCCCTTCCCCGTCTTCACCCCCAGGTGCCCGGCGCGGACGCGCAGTTTGAGCGGGCGGGAGGGGCGGAAGCGGGGTCCCAGTTCCTCGGCCAGTTTCTCCAGGGTCTCGACCACCACGTCGAGGCCGATCCTGTCGGCGATGGCCAGCGGTCCCATCCGCTCCCCCTGATAGGTCATCCCCGTGCCGGCGATCATCGCCATGTCGATGTCGTTGATGCTGGCGATGTTCTCCTGCACGCAGAGGGCGGCCTCGTTGATGAGGGGGAACATCAGCCGCTCGACGGTGAACGGGGTGCCGGTGGGGACCTCGCCGGATTCCTGGAGGTCCTTGATCATCTGCAGGACCTCCTCCGACTCCCCGCCGGGGTGGTCGTAGAACCCCTTACCGACTTTCTCGCCGAGGCGGCCGGCCTCCAGGAGTTTGGCGAACAACTTGGCCGGGCTCATCCGCTCGCCGTACTCAGAGTAGAGGTACTCGCCGACGTGGGCGCAGATGTCGATGCCCAACATGTCCATCAAAGTAAAGGGCCCCATCGGCATGCCCCACCCCACGATCGCCTGGTCGATCTCCGTGGCGGTGGCAGCTCCCTCTTCCAACGCTTTGGTCGCCTCGTTGAGGTAGGGCATCAGGAGCCGGTTGACCAGGAAGCCGGGGCACTCCTGGACCACCACCGGGATCTTCCGCAGGCTCTCGGCGAACATCACCACGTCGTCCACCGTCTCCTGGCTGGTGTCCAGGCCGGGGATGACCTCCACCAGTTTCATCACGCTGGCCGGGTTGAAGAAGTGCATGCCGATGACCTTGTGGGGACGCTTGGTGGCGGCGGCCATCTCAGAGATGGAGAGCGCGGAGGTGTTGCTGGCGAAGATCGTCTGCTCCGGACAGACCTCGTCCAGTTCCTGGAAGACCTTCTTCTTAATCTCCATCTTCTCCGGCACCGCCTCGATGACGATGTCCACATCCTCGAAGCCGTCGTAGGTGAGGGTGGGGGTGATGAGGTCCATCTTGGACTCCATCTCGCCGGGGCTCATCTTCCCCTTGTCGACCCGGCGCTGGTAGATGGACCGCGCCTTCGCCATCCCCCGGTCCAGCATCTCCTGGTCGATGTCCTTGAGGATCACCGGCAGGCCGGAGTAACTGATGACCTGGGCGATCTCCCCGCCCATCGTCCCTGCACCGACTACCGCAGCCTTAAAGATGTACATCGGGCTTCCTCCTCACTAAAGATTCGCCACTCGCAATTCGAGACACAAGGTTCAAGGTGCAAGGTACAAGATGCAGGATACAGGAGACGGGTTGCAAGACACCCGTTTCCTCGCTTCCCTGCTTCCTACAATTGTTCCCTGCCCTTACTCCTCCTCCAGCGGGATCCGCTCCAAAATGAGGCACCCGCCCTGCCCGCCGCCGACACACATCGTGTCGATGCCGTAGCGGACCTTGCGGCGCTGCATCTCATGGGTGAGGGTGGCGACCAGTTTGGCGGCTGTGCAGCCGACGGGATGGCCGAGGGCAATGGCACCGCCGTTGACGTTGACCTTCTCCCAGTCCCAATTGTAGCCCTGGTTCTCCATCTCCCTGCCCACGGCCAGGACCTGAGCGGCGAACGCCTCGTTCAGTTCGATCAGGCCGATGTCGTCCAGATCGAGCCCCGCCCGCTTGAGCGCCTTGGGCATCGCGTAGGCTGGACCAATGCCCATGTAGGCCGGGTCGACCCCCGCATAGGCGTAACTGACGATGCGGGCGGTGGGCTTCAGCCCCAACTCCTCCGCCTTCTCCGCCGTGCAGACGATCATCGCCGCCGCGCCGTCGGAGATCGGGCAGGAGTTGGCTGGGGTGACCGTGCCGTTTTCCTTGAAAACGGCCGGGTAGAGGGCCGCCTTCTGCACGGTGAGGCCCGGGTTGATGGTCTCGTCCTGGGTGATCTTCTCCCGGGCCACCTCCTTACCGGCGACCCGCTTGACCACCTCCACGGGGACGATCTCGTCGTCGAACTTCCCCATCCGCTGGGCCATAAACGCTTTCTTGTGGGATTTCACCGCGTACTCGTCCTGCTCCTCGCGGGAGATGTCGTACTTCTCGGCGAGGTTCTCAGCGGTGCGCCCCATGATCTGACCGCAGATGGGGTCGGTGAGGCCCTCCCAGATGGCGTCGGTCAGTTCGCCGTGGCGGAGCCGGTAGCCCCAACGGGCCCCCTTGAGGATGTAGGGGATGTTGCTCATGCTCTCGGTACCACCGACCAGGTAGATCTCCCCGTCCCCCGCCTGAATCGCCTGGTAGGCCGAGGTGATGGCCTGCATGCCGGAGGCGCAGTTGCGCTGCACGGTGAAGGCGGGCACTTCGATCGGCACCCCCGCCATCAACGCGGCGACCCGGGCGATGTTGGCCGCGTCGGAAGGTTGCCCGATGTTGCCCAAGATCACCTCGTCCAACACCGCCGGATCGATCCCCGTCCGCTCCAGCACGGCCCGGAAGACGATCTCGGCCAGGTCCTGCGCCCGCAGGCTGCGCAACGCGCCGCCATGAGCTCCGACGGGTGTGCGTACCGGACTGACGATGACGACCTCTTTCACCACAGCACCTCCTTGCCTGCAAATGTGGAAGCAACCGATCCGACCAACCTCCCTGCTCCCCTGCTTCCTCGCCACCCTGATCCTCGAGGGGAAGCACGGAAGCCAGGAAGCAAGGGGAAGTTACCGCAAGCCTCGAATGACGGTCTCGATCGCCGTACGGTACAGCACGTCTGGGGTTACGCCGACCATCTCCTGCCGAAGCGGATGGGCCATCAGTTCCAGCACTCCGTTGAGGGTGGCCCAAAGGGTGGCTGCGGCCTGACGGGCGTCACAACAGTGGAAACTCCCCTCTTCGATGCCCTGCTCGATGGCCCGCACCACCCAGTTCAATCCTTCCAGACTGGCTTCGAGGACCTGGCGGTAGGTTTGGGGGGAGACCGTTTCCCGGAACCGGCCCCGGTCCACGGCCATCAAGAAGCGGAAGTAATGGGGTTCTCGTTGGAAGAATTGGAGGTAGGCCCAGCCCAGCCGTCGCAACCGCTCCTCCGCGTCGAGAGTTCGATCCGGCGCATACGCCTCTTCAAGGTAACCCAGAAGGGCCGCCAGCCCCTCCAGAAGCAAATGAGCAAGGAGGGATTCCTTGCTCTCGAAGTAGAGGTAAACTGTCCCTTTGCTGACCTCCGCACGCTCGGCGATGCTGTCCACCGTGGCACGGTGGAAACCTTCCTCCAAGAACACCTCGCGAGCGGCACGGAGGATAGTCTGTCGGCGCTCTTCTTTCTCACGTTCGCGACGCGCCCGGGTCGTCAATGAGCCTCTCCCGTCACTAACCACGGGTCATATACTGACTACAAGTCATTATACCATATCGGAAGGGGAGATGTCAATAAGAACACAAAGAATTTTAAGGTTTGGACACGATTCCCCTTGTATTTTGGGGACATCTCTGATATAATATTAGGTGATTCAACCCACACAATGTGGGTGTTTCACCCCAGCAACACCCATCCACAGTTTTTAAGGAGGCGCGGACCGATAAGCCAGAAGTGAACCGCCCAAAGTTGCAGACATCGCCACCGTACCTGTGAAATGTACGCACACCAAAATTCCGCTGAGGGAGGAGTGAAAAAATGAAAAAGATATGGTCCGTCACTCCGATCGCCGTCGCGGTAGCGCTGTTGATCGCAGCCGTTTTAGTCGCCTGCCAGGCTCAGCCTGGCCCCCAGGGACCGCCGGGGCCGCCCGGCCCTCAGGGCCCAGAGGGACCGCAGGGGCCTCCAGGGCCGCCGGGTGAGGTGCCAGCGGCGGAGTACGTGGGCAGCGAGACCTGTAAGACCTGCCACGAGGACATCTACAACGAGTTCATCCTCTCCGGTCACGCCTGGAAACTGAACCCGGTCGTGAATGGGCAGCCGCCCGACTACCCCTTCACCGAGGTCCCCGAGCCCCCTGAGGGGTACACCTGGGACGACATCGCCTACGTCATCGGCGGCTACAACTGGAAGGCCCGTTTCATCGGGCAGGACGGTTATATCATCACCGGCGACGAGAATTCGGCCACTCAGTACAACTTCCCCAACCCCATCACCGGCAGCGAGGGCGGCTGGGTACCGTACCATCCCGGCGAGGAGAAGCCCTACAACTGCGGTCCTTGTCACACCACCGGCTACTCCGCCTGGCCACCGGACGCCCATCAGGACGACCGACCGGGCATCGTCGGCACCTGGGCCGAGCCGGGCATCAAGTGTGAGCGGTGCCACGGTCCGGGCAGCCTGCACGTCGAGAACCCGCACGGTGTCCAGATGAAGGTGGATCGGGACCCCGAACTGTGCGGCGAATGCCACTACCGCGGAAGCCCCGAGGCGGTGGACGCCAGCGGCGGGTTCATCAAGCACCACGAGCAGTATGAGGAACTGTTCCAGAGCAAGCACATCGTCCTCAAGTGCGTGGATTGCCACGACCCGCACCTGGGCGTCGTCCAACTCCGTCAGGCGGGCGTGCAGACGACGCGCACCCAGTGCGAGAACTGCCACTTCGAAGAGGCCAAGTACCAGAACTCCGAGGTCCATCAGGCCGTGGGGGTGGAATGCATCGACTGCCACATGCCGCGGCTGGTCAAGAGTGCCACGGGGAACGCGGACATGTTCACCGGCGACATCCGCACCCACCTGATGGCCATCGATCCGGACCAGGTGGAGCAGTTCATCGAACTGGAGGATGGGAGCGTCGTCTCCGCCTCGCAGATCGGTCTGGACTTCGCCTGCCGCCACTGCCACGTGGAGGGCGGTAAGGCGACGCCGAAGACCGACGAGGAACTGCGGGCCGTAGCAAGCGGCTACCACCGCCGGCCCTAACCCGATCGGCCCTTCTACCCAATCCTTGCAGACGGCCG
>Ga0209426_1001628_pt1 | contig 12849 bp, 7 predicted proteins | sample Deesub1362B_J571_FD_187697 | JGI IMG/M metagenome (GOLD analysis project Ga0209426, IMG submission 187697) | Deep oceanic, basalt-hosted subsurface ecosystem from Juan de Fuca Ridge flank, Pacific Ocean, CORK Borehole 1362B_J2.571 (SPAdes)... ...
CAGCTCCTCCCGGCGCTCCTCCGAGAGTCTCGGCACCTTGATACGGATCACGTTCCCGTCGTTTTGGGGGTTCAAGCCCAAGTCCGCCGCGGCGATGGCCTTCTCCATGGCCCCGATCTGGGAGCGGTCGAAGGGCCGGACCACCAGGAGATCCGGGTCCGGGGCGGTGATGTGGGCGATGTGCTTGAGGGGTGTGGGGGTGCCATAGTAGTCCACCTTGATGTCCTCCAGGAGCGCGGGATTGGCCCTCCCCGTTTGAACCTTTGCCAGGTCGGCCTCTAAGGCGGCGATGGTTTTATCCATGCGTTTCCTACATTCCACCAAGAGTTCGTGTTCCATACCTCCACCTCCACCGAACCGCGAGCTGCATAAAACTTAAGCACAATCGGTTCCGATGGCAACCCGCCTCGCCGGCAGGGTCAAGGGGATACGCGCCGGACGAGCTCCAGGGGGATCCCCACCTCGGCGCAGCACTCCACCGCGGCGCCGATCACCCCGATCATGGCTCGAGGGGAAAGGAGATCTCGGGGAAAAACCGTGCGTATCCATTGTCTAGCGGAACGATCTTGATCAGGGGATCCACCACCTCATCCTCCAGGGGCCCCTAGCCGGGGTAGCTGGCTACCACGCCCTTTTCGGGGAGCCGGATTCTCTTCGATCCGGACCTCCAGCACGTCCCCGGGGAGGCGCCCTCCACGGCGACGGGACCAGTGGCGGTGTTGACGCGGGAGTAGTCGAACCACGGCCCGAAGGTGTCTGAGGGGCTCCCGGATCTGGTTGGAGAAACAATCTTCGGTTTCCACCAAGAGCGTTTCCCCGGGCCACACCTGAATCACCGGCCGGGCCCCCTTGTCCATGGCGTAGATCACCTAATCCCGGGTTATCCTCTCCATGCGCGCTCCTTCACCAGTCCCTCCATATAGCGGAGGATGCGGAGGTCGAACTTGTCGTCCTTGCGCAGGTGCTCCTCCAGGTTCTCGGTGCCGCAGAAGTTGAAGAAGGCTTCATCGAATTCTTTGGAGGGCTTCCCATCGGCCTCGCCTTTGAAGTATCCCAGGGAGATGAGGAGCTTCTGGAGCTCGCGGCGCAGATCCTCGGTGAAGGGGACGAGTTCCTCAGGCTTGGGCGGGGCGAAGTAGAGCTGGTGAAGTTCATAGATCCGCTTGAGCTCCTCGATGGGGCGGGGGTGGTCGTCCACTCGGAGGTCGATGTAGCGGTCGTTGAAACCGCCGTAACCCCCTTTCTCCTTCACCACTAAGAGGACCGCGGACTGCTGTCCCCGCCGGTCACCCCCTTCCCGTTGGGCTGCAAACAAGGCGGAGAGGAGCCGCTCCGCCAAGGTTCCCCGGGACTTGGCGAAGGCCTCGGCCATGGCCTCCACCACCTTCCCCGAGGCGAGGATGTTCCCTTGGCAGGCGAAGTTTTCCCCCACCAGGTGCCCCGCCCAGGGGAGGCATTTGGCACCGGTGAAGGCCGCGGCCCGGCCTTTTGCGTCCACGATCCCCGCCTGCCGCAGGTCCCTCCCGGGGTCGGCGGCGGTAAGCCGCTCCAATACCTCTTGGGGGTGAAGCCCCTCGGCCAGGAGCTTCAGTCCCTCGGGGCCGTAGGTGGTGTTGGCGTAGGACTGTGTGGCCACCGCCCCCACCCCGGCCTTGGCCCAGGGGACCGCGGCCCCCACGGCGAGGAACTTGGACTGCGCCGCCACCCCAAGCTCTCCCGTCCCGAGGTCGTACGCCACGATGGAAAACGTGCTCGTCCTCATCTTTACCCCCCCCTTTCTGGGAGCAATTTATCCAAAATAATGTTGGGGCTCCTTACGTGCAAACGGAATAATGCAACTCTTTGCTCTAAAGGAGGTGGTACTTCTTCCTCTTGTGCCCCGAATGCCCGCGGGAGGACCCAGTTATTACCTGCCTTGAAAGGAGGCCTTAATGAAAAGTATGGTTGTCAATAGGTGTTGTGGTGTTGGTTTTCGGGCTTGGAGCTTGGGCGGAGGATGTGCTTGTCATGGGGTCACCGCCGAACCGGAGACTCTCGACCCCCACATCACCGTGGACAACAACTCCTGGCGGGCCATCTACTACTGCTACGACCGGCTGGTAGAGTACGCGGGCGAGTCCACAGAACTCAGGTCGGGACTCGCGGAATCCTGGGAATTTTCCGACGATGGCCTCACTCACACCTTCCACCTCCGCAAGGGGATCTCCTTCATCGACGGCACTCCCTTCAATGCCGAGGCAGTGAAGTTCAACTTCAACCGACTCTTCGCCATCGGCAAGGGCCCCGCCGGCACCTTCGAGTTCATCAAGTCCGTGGAGGTGGTGGACGAGTACACTGTGAAGTTCACCCTCCACGCCCCCTTCGCCCCCGCCCTCTCCGCCTTCGCCACCGATCAGGGCTGCATCGTGAGCCCCGGGGGATGGAGCACGAGGTAAACGGCGACTGGGACCAGGATTGGCTCGCTGAGCACACCGTGGGCACTGGGCCTTTCTACGCCGCGGAGTGGATCCACGGCATGCGCCTCGTGCTCAAGCGTAACGACAACTACTGGGGGAAGCCAGCCAAGCTCGCCCAGGTGGAGCTCCGCTACGTGCCCGAACCGGAGGACCTGCGGATGTTGCTCGAAAAGGGGGAGATCGACATCGCGGAAAAGCTCGCGGTGGACCAGATCCAGGCCCTCAAAGGCGTCCCCGGGATCCAGGTGTTCGAGGGGCCGAGCTTCTCCTGTCACTACATCTACCTCAACTGCCAGCGACCCTACTTGAACGACGTCCGGGTGCGCCGCGCCATCTCCTATGCCATCGATTACGAGGGCATCGTGGACTACATCTGGCAGGGAACCGCGGTGCGGATGGAGGGACCGGTGCCCATCAGTTTCGCTGAACACATCCCCATCTACCAGTACCCCTACGATCCCGACCGGGCCAAGGTCCTGCTCAAGGAAGCCGGCTACGAGAAGGGCTTCACCCTGCGCATCATGCACTCCCCGGTAGTTCCCGAGTGGCGACAGATGGCCATCGTGGTACAGCAAAACCTGGCGGACATCGGGATCAAGGTGGAGGTGGAAAGCTACGCCCGGGTTACCCGGGGGCAGGTTCTTTCCATCCGGGAGATCGACTTCGTCGCCGCGGCCCGGGCGGCCGGCGCCTCGTCCACCCGCATCATGCTGCGCCATATCCTTCCCAACTGCATCTCCCCCGTGGTGGTACAGGCTACCCTGGACCTCGGGGAGGTGGTGCTCACCGCCGCCACATTGAGCTTCATCGGCTTCGGGGCCCAACCCCCCACCCCGGAGTGGGGGGCCATGGTGAGCGTGGGCCGAAACTTCCTCCGGGACTACTGGTGGTACACCACCTTCCCCGGGCTGGCCATCCTGATCACGGTGATGGGGTTCAACCTCCTCGGGGATGCGGTGCGGGATATCCTGGACCCCCGTTTGAGGCGAGGGCCGTAAAGCCCGCGCCACGTGACGAAAGGAGACCAGGTGTACGAGAAGATCCTTCTTGAGTCGCCCCTGGGGCCACGGATGCGGATAGAGGGGAAAGAATACGATTACTTCTGTGGGACCAGCTACTACTGCCTTCACGGTCACGAGCGCCTGATCCGGGCGGCCTGCGAGGCCGCGCGGAAGTACGGGCTCGGCCCGGCCACGGGCTGGGATATGCCGCCCCTGCGGGAGGTGGAGGAGCTGGCGGCGGGGTTCTTCGGGACCCCGGCGGCCAAATACATCGTTTCGGGATACTTGGGGAACTTCTTCTTGGTCCACGCGTTGAAGGAAGAGCACCACGTGATCTTCGTGGACGAGGTCTCCCATTACAGCGTGTTCGACGCCATCCGCTCCGTGGAGAAGCCCATCCATCCCTTCGCCCATTTGGATCCCGAGGACCTCCGGCTAAAGCTGAAGGGACATCTCGGGCCGGGACAAGTCCCCCTGGTCATCACCGACGGGGTCTTTCCCGTGACGGGAGCGTTGGCTCCCCTCCGGGATTACGTAGAAGTTTTGGCCCCTTACGGTGGGATCCTTTGCGTGGACGACTCCCACGGCGTCGGGGTGCTGGGCGCGAACGGCCGGGGGAGCTTGGAGCACTGGGGCGTGGAGGGGGAGCGGTGTTACCTCGCGGGAACCCTCTCCAAGGCCTTCGGGGGGTTCGGAGGCATCATCCCGGGGGACGAGGAACTTATGGAGCGAATCTCCCAGAACGTCCGGGTCCCTGTCGGGGCCAGCCCACCGCCGGTCCCGGCCGCGGCCGCCTCGGCGGAGGGGATCCGGATCCTTTCGGAGCACCCGGAACTCAGGGAGCGGCTGTGGGGGAATGTGGCCTACCTGCGGGGGAAGCTCCGGGGGCTGGGCTTTGCGGTGGAGGAATCACCGGTGCCCATCATTTCCTTGCGCCCTGTCGGGGATCTCGATCTAAGCGAAGTCCAGAAAAAGCTCATGCAAATGGGGACCATGGTCAAATACGTGCCCCCACGGGGCTACTCCGACGCCCCGGAAATGGGCACCATCAGGATCGCGGTGTTCTCGGAGCATTCCCGGGAGCAGTTCGACCGACTGGTGGAAGCCCTCCGGACTTGCCTGTAGGATCCGCTTGATCTACTTCGGGTAGGGTAAGGAACGGGCAGCTGGACGAACTCTGCCTGCAGCTTCCAAGGAATCTCAGTCAAGGGGGAATGAGGTGAGGAAGTTAATAGAAAAACTCCGAGAGCTTATGGCCTTTGAGCTTGAGGACAAGAAGATCCCGTCCATATCTTACGTGCTGGTGGACCGGGAAGGGATCGTCTCCCTGGAGCACCTCTCCCGGGAATGGAGGGCTGCCCGAGGACGCCGTCTTCCGGGTGGGCTCATGCACCAAGATGCTCACCACGTTGGCGGTGATGCAACTGGTGGAACAAGGTCTCTTAGGACCTCGACACCGAGGTCTCCCAATACTTCCCCGATTTCCGCCCCCCGAACCCCTTCTCCCGGTCCGGCGAAACGGGGGTCACCCCCCGCCTGGTCCTCTCCCATACCGCCGGTTTGGTCCTGGAGCCCCGGGTGGGCCATCGAATATAGGGCCCGGTATTCTGGTGGGACCCATGTTCCTAGCACGGAGGTGATGGAATGCGCGTAGTGAAGGTCACGGTGTACAAGGCGGACATCCCGTTGGTGGCCCCGTTCCGCATCGCCCTGGGGGTGACGGAGGTGGCGGAGAACTTCTTCGTCAGGATCGAGACCGACGAGGGGATCCACGGCTGGGGGGAGGGCAGCCCCTTCCCCGCCATCGTGGGAGAGACGCAGAGGATCTGCCTCGCCGCCGCCCGCGACATGGCCCGCCTCCTCATCGGGAAAGACCCCCTGGACATCGAGGCCCGCTTGCGGGAGATCTCCTCCTTCCTCCCCCATAACACCACCGCCCGCTCCGCCTTCGACATGGCCCTCTACGACATCCTGGGCAAGGCCGCGGGGCTCCCCCTCTACCGGCTCTTCGGGGGCTCCCCCCGGGAGCTGTTCACCGACGATACCATCGGTATCGACGACCCCGCCGCTATGGCCGAGAAGGCGGTGAAATTCAAGGAAGAAGGGTTCCGCGCCATCAAGGTGAAGCTCGGGACCACCCCGGAGGAGGACATCGAGCGGGTGAGGAGGATCCGGGAGGCCATCGGGTCCGATATCCCCATACGGGTGGACGCCAACCAAGGCTGGGATCGGAACGCGGCGATAAAGGCCTTGAGGGGGATAGAGGATCTCGGGGTCCAGTACTGTGAGCAACCCGTGGCCGCGGGGGACCTCGCCGCCATGCGGGCGGTGCGCGAGAAGACTCAAATCCCCATCATGGCCGACGAGTCCCTGTTCGACGTCCACGACGCCCTGGAATTGATCCGGGCGGAGGCCTGCGACTACCTGAACATCAAGCTCTCCAAGTCCGGGGGGCTGCACATGGCCTTGAAGATCACCGCCGTGGCCGAGGCGGCCCGCATGGGGTGCATGGTGGGTTGCATGTCGGAGACGCGCCTGGCCCTTACCGCCGCCGCCCACTTGGCCGCCGCCCGGCCCATCGTCCGCTTTACCGACCTCGACTCTGCCCTCACCCACACCGTGGATCCCATCGTGGGGGGGATGGAGTACGGGGAGGGAGGAAGGATTACCTTGCCGGAAGGTCCCGGGCTGGGGGCCGAGGTGGACCCCGCCTTCCTCAAGAAGTGTGAGTCCTTCACCGTGAGCTGAATGGGATGCGGGCGGCGGTGATCGTCCTCGGGCAAAGCCCCCTCGTCCTTCATGTCGTCGAACTTTTCCTTGTACTCACGGCGGATGTTGCGGAGGGCCACCTTGGCTTCCTCCCCCCGCTTCTTCACCAGCTTCACCAGCTCCTCCCGGCGCTCCTCCGAGAGTCTCGGCACCTTGATACGGATCACGTTCCCGTCGTTTTGGGGGTTCAAGCCCAAGTCCGCCGCGGCGATGGCCTTCTCCATGGCCCCGATCTGGGAGCGGGAAGGGCCGGACCACCAGGAGATCCGGGTCCGGGGCGGTGATGTGGGCGATGTGCTTGGGGGCGTGGGGGTGCCGTAGTAATCCACTTTGATGTCCTCGAGCAATGCAGGATTGACCCGCCCTGTCTGCACCTTGGCCAGGTCCGCCTCCAACGCGGCGATGGTCTTGTCCATCCGCTTGCGACACTCCACCAGGAGTTCGTGTTCCTCCATAGCACCATCTCCAGGGGACACCGGGTACCATTTAAGTTCATTTGTGGGAAGAAACAGTTAGAACCCCGTAACCCCACGCGCTAACCCTTGACTCATCCTTATTATCTCGCTATGATGTGCTTTAATTAAGCGATAATTCAGATAGGTAGGTGGGTGACGGACATTACATCTGGGGATGTGGTCCCCTGATCTGTGGGTGTCGCACCCACCGGATGGGAGGTTCGGGTGTGGAAGTGGGCTTTGAAGGTTTTTTTCTCCGTCCTTCTCAGCTCATGGGCGTGCGCTGCCCCCACGTTGTCCGGCAATACCACGGTGAATCTCAGCGCTTTGCCCCTGCCTTGTACCTTAGTGGGGGAGACGAAGCTCGACACGCCGTGTGAGCGCACGGTGTTTTCCTGGGACCTGGATATCGCGCTTCGGTTCACCCTGACCTTCGACGACGACACGAACCTGTGGCTCGACGCCACCGCCGGCTTCGCGGGGTTCGAACATGTGATCGCGGGGCGGAGGGGTGCTTGGGCGAGATCGTGCTGAAACCGGAGCTCTGGCTTGCGGTGCCGTTCGAATCGATCGCCGATGTCAACCAGCTCCCCAACTCCGCGATCATCCCCCCGGGTGACATGCTCTTCGCCGCGGCTCAAGTTCAGGCCAATTGGCGAGCGGAGGGCTTCCGCATCCAGTGGACCTCCGTGTTCCAAGACCTCAACTTCCCCAACCCGGGAACGGACTTCGGCCCGCTTCGCTACGGCGTACAGAGCCAAAGTTTCGCTCTGGGAACCCTGATAAAGGTCTCCACCGCCATCGCGGGAGACATCGGCTTCAGCGTCCAGGTAGGCTTAGGAGCAGAGCCTGGAGGCTTCAGGGTGAAGGGCTACTCCACCTCGGTGCGGGCCTCCCCGGAGAGGCTCTTCGCCACGATCTCTGTGACCAACATCTCCGTCAGCTGCCCCTGGTGCCGCGTCCCCGGGTTCCCCGTCGATGGGATCAAGCTCGGGCTCACGTTCGTCGTCGAGCCGAAGGGCGACCCCTTCCTCACCCTGCGGGGGTCGATAGCCGCCACGGTGCTGGACAACGTGCGGGTGAGCACCTCGCTCAGCCTCGTGGTCCCGCAAGGGATCCAATGGGGCGGGTTCTCGGTGAGCGCGACGACCCCGTTCGGCTCGCTGAACCTCCACTTCGACCCACAGGGGGAGTTCAAATCGGGGACGTTGAACATGGGCTACCGGGCCCAGCTCAACTTGGGTTGGGCCAGCGGGACGTTCTCCGCCCGGGCCACGGCCACGAGCGAACACGGGATCAGCTCGGCCTCGGCCTCGCTCTCGGTGAGCCAGGGCAATTTCTCCTCGAGTTACCAGTTGGCGTACGCCTACCAGTCGGACCGCGGGCTCGCGTTCGCGAGTTTCTCTCTCCGGTTTCGTCTCAACCTGAATCCCCTCCAGGTGGGGGTACATTTCACCTTCGGCCGCTACGGCCTGGGCCGGTTCACCGTGAGCACGGGCTACGTGTTCTAAGGCGGAGGTGAAGAGCTTGTTAGGGGCGATGATCATGAGAAACAAAATCAGGCGCACGTTGTTCTTACCCCTTGTGGGGATCATTGGTTTGGCCCTGGCCGGGACCGCCCAAACCGCGACCACGACCACGCTTACCTCCGATCCCAATCCCTCCGTATATGGCCAAGCGGTCACGTTCACCGTAACGGTGAGCGGGATACAAACCCCTTCCGGCACGGTCACGTTGAAAGAGGGAACCACCGTGTTGGGCACGAAAGATCTCGCTGTCGAGGGATCGACCACCGTGGAGTTCGTGATCTCCGATCTCGGCGCGGGGGATCACACCATCGTAGCGGAGTACAGTGGGGACGACACGTACGGGTATGATCCGAGCACGTCCGATCCCCTCATCCAAACGGTCAACAAAGCGGACACCGAGACATCCGTTTCCACCGACGTCAATCCCTCGGTCACGGGACAGGACGTGACCATCACCGCCACGGTTTCGGTGGTGCCCCCCGGAGGAGGAACGCCCACCGGCACCGTCGAGTTCTTCGCCAACGGCCAATCCCTCGGCACCGCTGATCTCGACAACACAGCCGTGGCAACGTTCACGACCACGTTCGACGCTTCGGAAAGCCCCATAGACATCACGGCAATGTACTCGGGAGACGAGAACTTCAACCCAAGCGACAACACCGCGACCCCCTATACCCAAACGGTGAACAAGGCGAATACCACCGTCGCCATCCTGAGCGACGTCCCCGATCCCTCGGCGGTGGGCGAACCCTATGAGGTGACGGGGACGGTGACGGTGGATGCCCCGGGAAGCGGCACACCCACGGGAACGGTGACGGTGGATGACGGCGAGGGGAACACCTGTACGGCCGCGTTGGCTAGCGATGGCACATGGAATTGCCGCCTCGCGTCTTCTACTCCAGGGATAAAAACCATCACCGCTACATACAGCGGTGATGAGAACTTCAACGGGAGCTCAGCCACCACCTCCCACGAGGTGACGAAGCGGGCCACGGCCACCATCGTGATGGGATCCGAGACCCCATTGGTGGTGGGCGACACCGCGGTGTTCACGGTGGAGGTGAAGGATACATCCGGGGGAACGCCGTCTGTACCGACGGGCACCGTGACCATTTCCGTCTCCCCCGCCGGGGTCGGGACGTTGAGCACCACCACCGCCACCTTGGACGATTCCGGGAGGTGCACTTTCACTTACACCCCTCTAAATGGGGATGTGCCCACTCATACTATCAGGGTGGAGTACTCGGGAGATGACAACTACGAGGGGAGCACCGGAAGCTACAATCAGGAAGTCATCAAGAGGCGATCCCGGTTGGAAGTCTTTGTGGAGCCATCTTCTACCACTTATATCCACGAGCCCGTGACGATCACAGTGGTCGCTTACGATGATACAACGGAGGGAACTCCTCAAGCCGTGGGAGGACTCCTGACCTTCCAAGATGGTGGCAAGACCGGTGAGTTTATCGGCCCGGGCTTGTCCAACGATACGGCACCATTTGTGGAAACCTACAGCCTTGAATACGTGCCCGGGAAAGGGGACGCGGGAGTTACCCTCATCAGCGTGGAATACTCGGGCTCTTCGGTACACCGGCCGGCCACCGCTACTATAGTGTTGGAGGTAAAGTTACGCCCCACGAAGATCGAGGTAAATGGCCCCGACGGCGTGTTAATAGCTTATGAAGAAGGGGCCTTCGGCATCACCATCATTGATGAGCGCGCTCACGGAAAAGTGGTCGCCCTCCCTCCACTGACCCCCGACCCTTACATGTACGTACCTCTGGGAACGTTGTGGGCAAGCCCTGAACTAGCCGATGCGCAAGTTTATAACATTGTTCCTCCTCATAATCCAACCCCGTTACTTGATCCCACCCGAAGCTATGCAGGTTTCGATTACATATGTACGGGCTTGCCCGCAGATTATGACGCGGCTTATGACAATATATACATTCGGTACGAACCTGATGACGGCATACATGCCCCCAGTGAGGTGGTCTTTGTCCAAGGTGTCACTCGGCGGGCCACCCAGCTGACGCTTTCCGATTGCGCGTGCACTGATGAAGGGGTCACATGTACGGCCACGGTGGAGGATCATCCCGATAACCAAGGGAAGGGAGCTCCCCCTCTCCCACAGGGGAATATCATCGCAGTGGTGGACGAGGATGGAGACGGGCAGTTCGAAGAAAAGGATGTCGGCGATGCCCCGCAAGCTACCTTCACCATCAAGAGTGACCTGCCTTATACCAACGTCACCGTTAAATTCGAACCCACGGATCGAGTATTTTTGCGTTCCACAGGCTCCGAGAACGTTGATAGAAAGGACTGTTGGCCGGAGCCTCCGGGAGGGGATGGCACCACCGGGGCCAGTTGTACCGAAGGTTGTGGCAGCGGTGGCACCGATGTAGGCACCTTGCTCTCTGTTTTAAATGGGGTCATAAATTCTTATGAAAATCTTTCCCTCGCCTACGAAACGCTCACCAACTTGAAAATCAAACCTCAAGCTGAACCTGTGGTGGGAACGGGCGTAGGTGTTGTCACTGGAAGTACCATTCCTACGAAAGGGTGGCAAGAAGCGATAATCGGCATGATGAAGGTGGCGGTTACCGCCTTCATCATCGCTTCTAGCTTGGACACGGACAGCGACGGGATCCCCAACGTGATAGAGGCTGTCATAGGTACTGATCAACTGGATGACGATACTGACGGAGACAACATGGGAGATCTGGATGAGATCGATTACGCCGATGGCTACGTAGGAGGCAGCCGCAGGCCGGATCCTACCAATCCCGACTCCGATGGTGATGGACTGATGGACGGCTTCGAGCTCGCTCCTTATGCCACGGATGTGTGCGTGGCCGATACTGATTGTGACACCGTGCCCGACGGCGCCGAGATCGCATGTCGACTGGCCCCAACTGAGGACAACGGTTTCTACACTGCTACTTTCCAGAGCTTAGGTTACGGTAACTACACCTTCCCCTTCGCCGATCCTAGAGATTGGCCCAACCCCCGGGAAGCTGACACCGACGGCGATGGGCTTCCGGACGATATCGAATTCGGGCCGGGCAAGCTCGCCTCTAGCATTAACGATTCTTCTTATTCCCCCTTCGTGAACGATGCGGATTCGGATGACGATGGCCTTCAGGATGGGGAAGAGGATGGTGACAAAGACGGTTTATGGGATGCACCCGAGATCCGGGACGCGCAAGGCCAACTCCTCGTGAATCAGCGCATTGCCGGCACGGGAACGGTGGCCATCAACGGGGAAACCCATCTCTGCATGGCGGATACCGACGGGGATGGACTTACCGACGGTGAGGAAGCTGCCCTGTTCGGCTTTGGCGAGATCGAGGTCCACAGCCCCCTCGGGACGACCACTAACCCCGCGCTGGATACCGACTCCGACGACGACGGTCTTTCCGATTTCGAGGAGGTAAACATCACCGGTACCGACCCCCTGAACTACGATACCGACGGGGACGGTATCTGGGATGTGAACGAGCTCATCGCCATCGGCGGAGCTTGGCCCGCACGTCAGTTCTATCAGGTGTCCGACCCCCTGGATCCCGACACCGACGACGACGGCCTGCCGGATGCATTGGAATACGAGGGCACCGGTTTGGGCACCGGTGGGGGCCTCGGCGGTGTGGGGGACACCGCGTGTCCCTACGTGAACGACGACGATTCCGACGACGATGGTCTCCAAGACGGGGTGGAGAGCTGGGACGGGGATGGCACTTACGATGCTGGGCCCATAGGCGATTCGACGACCCAAGCGGCCGTGAACCCCTCGTATGAGACCAATTTCTGCGACCCGGACACCGATGGCGATGGCCTCACCGATGGCCAGGAAATGGCCCTCCTCGGCGGCCTCCCGGTGGATCCGACCACCGGCTTCACCCCGGTGACGCCCCAGGGCGTCTCCACCCAGGTGGGGGTGGACGGGCCGCCCCTCGCCCCTACGATCCCGGCGTTAGACGACGACTCCGATAACGACGGCCTCTCGGACTACGAAGAGGTGAATATCACAGGTACCGATCCCCTGGACGCCGACACCGACAACGACACCATCTCCGATGCCGATGAGCTCATCGCCACCGGGGGGACCTGGCCCAAGCGGACGTTCCAACAGGTGTCCGACCCCCTGGACCCGGACACCGACGACGATGACCTCACCGACAATATCGAGTACGACGGAACCGGTCTGGGCGTTAGCCGCACCACCGGGGGTGTGGATGATGCGGTTTGCCCCTATGTGAACAACCCCGACTCCGATAACGACGGGCTTTTGGACGGCACCGAGGATGCCAACCATGACGGCACCTGGGGCGTGAACGGTTCCGGGATCACCGTGGGCGGCATCGGGAGCCAGGCGCAGAAGACAGTGGATTATTGGGAGACGGACCTCTGTAACCCCGACACCGACGGAGATGGCCTCCTGGACGGCGAGGAGGTGGCCCTCCTCGGCGGCGGGCCCATCTCCGGCCGGCCGCGGCCCGCGCCGGGGTTCGAGACCGTGACCCCCGAGGGACGGTCCACGACCCTGCCGGTCGAGGACTATTCCGGGACCGGGCCGCTTTACACCTTCGACCCCGCCCCCGGTCCCGCCCTGCCCGCGACGATCCCCGCGCTGGACGCGGAC
>Ga0209426_1001632_pt1 | contig 12833 bp, 17 predicted proteins | sample Deesub1362B_J571_FD_187697 | JGI IMG/M metagenome (GOLD analysis project Ga0209426, IMG submission 187697) | Deep oceanic, basalt-hosted subsurface ecosystem from Juan de Fuca Ridge flank, Pacific Ocean, CORK Borehole 1362B_J2.571 (SPAdes)... ...
AGGGAACAAAGACCAAACTTAAGACCACCCTCGAAGTGGTCTCTGCGAACAGCACCCACGTGGTTGTGAAAAACACCGGGAATAACACTGCAAGCATGCTGACCTCAACGCCCAGCGCTACCTTCACCCCACCTTCAATTGCACCGGGAGAGGTGGCGGTGGGAAAATTTGACTCCCCCATCTACAGCTACACCACAATCCGCATAGAGAGCAGAGAAGGTTCGAGCGTGGTTTACACCTACCGCGAAGATTAATCCTCTCCAGCATCGAGGTAGGCTTTAATCTGCTCCAGAACTTCGCCAAAGTCAACATCCTCAGCCAGCGAGAGGAGAGAGCTTAGCTCAACGTAGTACTCCTTAATTATGGGCTTAAGCTCCTCTGCGAGGTCAACGCAGGCTAAAACATAGTCCAGCGCCCTGCTTATATCGTCAGCGTTCTGCGCCACCTTGCGAATAAGCCTCACAAGCGCCTCCCGCTCCTCCTCTTCAAGCGACGACAGAGCTTCGCCCAGCACCGTAAGCGCCTCAAGGTTTGGTTCTTTCCTCTGCATCACTCTGCTCCTCCTGCATACGGGAAATCTTCTCCACGAAGCCACAGGTGCCAGTAGAACCACCTGGAGAAGAGCTTGGCAAGGTGATTCCCTCTTGTTACTTTGTTCAGAGAGAGGGGGCCGAGCAGTGGTAATGGTACTTTGCCATGATAGAGCTTCCTTTCATAATCGAAGCCCACCACCATAGCCTCGCTGAAGCCGGTGAGTATGAAGCAGAAAGCCTCACCGCCATACTTTGTCTTTATACCAGAGCCTGCTATATCCTCAGCCAGGTTCTTTGCCACCACCTCCGCCTGGAAGTGGGTGCTCGACGCCGCCTTCGAGGTTGGCAGGTTTGCGGCATCGCCAAGAGCATAGGTGTCATCGAAATCTACAGCGTTGAGGTGGTGCTTATCTACGCCAACATAGCCCATAGCGTCGCCCATCCCCGAGTCTATAATCGCCTCTGAGCCCATGTGAGGAGGCACCACTACGAGCAGGTCGTAGGGAATCTCCTCCCCTGTGTGGCTCCTTATTCGCCTTGAGGCAGAGTCCACCTCCGCTAAGGGAAAGTTGGGAACTATCTCAATTCCCCTCTCCTCTGCCAGCATTTCCAGGGTTTTCGCCACCTCAGGCTTGGAGAAAGCCTCGGGCAAGCTGGTGGTGAGCATTATCTCCACCTCTTCGCGAAAGCCACGACTGCGGAAAAACTCATCCGCAAGAAAGGCAAAGCTGAGCGGCGCTCCGGGACACTTTATGGGCATGTCTGCGACGCTGATCACAAGCTTACCCGATGTGAAGCCGCGAAGCACCCGCCTGAGCCTCTTAGCACCCCCAAGCGTATAGAACTCGTGCGCATGCTTGTACAGCGCCCCGTGGAGACCCTCAACCTCCTCAAAGGCGGGTCTGCATCCAGTGGCAATCACAAGCCAGTCGTAGCTCAGAACTCTGCCTCCAGCGGTGACTTCCCTCTTCTCAGTGTCGATTTTCTCCACCTCACCCCGGAATAACTCCACACCCTTTGGCAGGAAATTAGCCACAGGCTTAGTACAGCCCTGCGCAGAGTATATTCCAAAGGGTATTAAGGTAAACCCGGGCTGGTACACGTGCCTCGTACTTCTGTCAACCAGAGTTATCCTCACCTCCTCTCCCACCAACTTTGCCAGCTTATTTGCGAGGATTAAACCCCCTGTGCCCGCGCCAAGTATTAGAACTTCGTCCATTCCTAATTTCTCTCCACTTCAGAGAAGATAAACCTATCGCGACACCGCCAGACAAAGAGGTCATTCTAGTGCCAATCCTGAGCGCCTCAAAATTGCAGATTTTCAAAGAAAATGGAAATTGCATGAAAAAGATTTATGCTGTTATTTATTTTCGCTACTTATTAGGTGATGGGGTCCACTTAAACCGTCCCACGAAGCTAATGACTCTAGGAGGCTGAACAGTGAGACAATCCACTAATTGCAGAATATTATCTCTTGAGCCCCACCTTTTCGTTGCGTTGGGCGGTGTATTTTCAGTCTTTGAGGAGATAAAATGGAACCCCTGAGAATTGTGCACATATCAGATACCCACTTTGGAGATGAACTCAAGCCGGACAAATTTAAGACGGCAGTGAAGCAGATAAACGCCCTTGAGCCAGAGCTTGTGATTGTGAGTGGCGACATTACAACCTGGGGGATTCACAGGGAGTTCAGAGATGCCTATGAGGCACTGGGCGATATTAAAGCGGAGCTTTTTGTGATACCCGGGAATCACGACGCAAGAAATGACGGATTGAAGTACTTCAGGCTTTACTTTGGCGATGTCAAGAAGTCCATAAAGCTGGACGATATAATTATCGCTGGGGTGAACTCCACTCTGCCCGACTCCGACGACGGCTATATCGGCGAGGAGCAAAGGCGCTGGGTGGAGAAAAAGTTCAGAAATAGCTGCATAAACATATTAGTGCTCCACCACCACGTCATACCAGTGCCCCATACAGGGAGAAACAGAAATGTGCTGATAGATGCAGGCGAGATTGTGGAGAGCCTGATGCTCCACTGTCACGGTGGCGTTGTCCTGGCAGGGCACAGGCATGTGCCATACTCAACAAAGCTTCTAAGAACCCACATAATCCATGCAGGTACTTTAAGCTCCTATAAGGTACTCATGCCGGACAACAACTACAACATAATAGAGTTCAATGAGGAGTCCCTCAGACTCAAGCTCAGGTTTGTTGATCACGGCGAGGTAGACATAGGCAGATTCGCAATAAAGCACGGCATGCCCAGGGCAATCTCTGTATATCACAGCCTGAGTTCTACCAAGAGGGTGCTCTTTGTAGCCACAGATATAAAGCAGGCAAAAAATGCTGCCAGCATCTTTAATAAACTCTCTCCAGAGAACATGTACGCAAGTGTGGTCAGCACCCAGAACAGGAGACTGGCAGAGCTGCTCGCCGGTGCAGACTATGTGGTTGGCTTTGATGAGTTTAAAAATGCGGATGAAATCTGGAAAGCTGGCATTAGTGAGAAAGAAATTGAGAGAAAGGTCAGAGAGCTCGTAGAAAAGCTGCTGAGGGAGGTTAAGACATAAATTGTCGCAAATCTGAAACTATCTCCCAGCGCGCGGACACTGCGAGTATTCACACTCGCTGCACTTTCCCCGTGAAGGCGTCACTGTGCTCTCACCCTTAATAGCCTTCACAGCCCTGAAGGCCTCCTCCACCTTCTCGGCGTCGCCCTTCAACAGGAATGTCCTTGAGCCTTCACCGCCGCCCACGCCACCAGCACCAAGCGCCAAAGCCTCAACTCCAAAGAGCATCTTAAAAGCTTCTATCTCCGTAATAACCTCTCCGGCGACGGGAAATATGCCCACAGGTATGCCTGTGGAGCGGGAGATAACGTTAATTCCCGCCTCCTTTGAAACCTCATCCAGCGAACCCGGTACAAGCTTCTCCAGCGTAACTGGAATGATGATATCAATACCCCTCGCCTTGGCGATGCCGTAGATGCTTGCTATTGTACCGCCCACGTCGCTGGCGAGCATAACCCCTGCGACGCCTCTCGCATCCACTGCGTTGGCGCCCTTTATGAGCACATCCCCCGGCTTCATTCTCTCCACGACGGTAGTGATGTTTTCCTCTATCCTCTTCCCCCTCTCAATAACCACCTCTTTAAGGCGCAGCTCTTTTGGAACAACACAGGTGCCGAGAGCGTCTACGAAGCCCGCGAGATACCGCCCCTTCTCCACACTCTCGCCAAGAATCTCCTCAACCACATATGCGTTGGTGGTACCTAACCCTATTGCAACTATCCCTTGCTCAAGCGCCCTCTTCACCTTCGGGTGCGCCGCCGTTGCCTTCGCCACTAAGCGCTTTGCCTCAGCTGAAGTAAGAGTAACCTGCGCCTTCATTAGATTTGCAACCCCCTTCTTATGTTCTCTCTGCGATGTGGTCTATTCTGCATCCCGTATCTTCCGCCAGCTTCTTAACAATCTCCAGCGCCTTCCCGCGTTCCTCCTTCGGACCAACAAGATAAAACCTCATTATGGATGGCATCTTCTCCTCTATTCCCGCCTTAAGTGCAGCGAAACTTACTTCTACATGCATTACCTCAACATCGATGTCACGAAGCGCCTTTTCCAGCTCAAAAATCACCCCTTTTTCCAGAATATGCCCCACCATCCTTATCTCCGTCTTCGGCTCCAGCAAAATACCACCTCTAAAGTTTTATATCCTGCAGCTAAATATAATCCTTGCGCAGGTGTGAACATGCTAACCGCAGAGAAGGTGATGATTAAAGAGCCACTTACGATATTGCCAGAAGAAACCGTCGCTAGGGCGATGCTGACCATGACCGTCCGAGGCATAGGCGGCTTGCCCGTGGTAAGCGATGAAGGCGAGCTTCTGGGCATGATAACCCACCGCGATTTAATCCTCGTGGGCAGCGATGCCGAGCAGCTCAGGGTTAAGGATATAATGAGCACAAAGGTAATAGCTATTACGCCGGACACGCCGGTAAAGAGAATCGCTGAGATTATGAGCAGCACAGGTTTGCAGCGCTTACCCGTGGTGAAAGGAAATAAGCTGATAGGCTTGGTCACCCAGAGCTGCCTTATTCGCGTGCTGGCTGAGATATTGTGATTTTTAAGCGATAAGTTTAATACCCTGCGTAATCTTCCATAATAACGATGAAGCTTTCAGTTGTCGTTCCCGCTTACAACGAAGAGAAGTACATTGAGCCCTGCCTTCGCGCGATCCGCAACCAGAGTGTTGAGCTTGAGCTTGTGGTTGTGGACAACGCTAGCAGCGACAACACAGCGGCGATAGCCGAGGAGTATGCCGATGTAGTGGTGAGGGAGGATAGGAAGGGTGTCGCCTTCGCCCGAGAGCGCGGGTGGCGTTCAGCACACGGAGACGTGATTGCATTTACTGACGCGGATACAATAGTGGCGCCAAACTGGACTGAGAAGATTATAGAGGCGATGCAGGGCAGAGCGATCGCAGCTTACGGTCCCGTTTACCTTAGCGACGGTCTCCGACATGAGAAGCTTCTGGCAAAGTATGGCTTTACCAGCTTCCTTCTTCTCAACCACCTGCTTGGGATGCCCCACTTCTCAGGGCAGAACTTCGCTGTCAGAAGGGAAGCCCTGGAAAAGGTTGGAGGTTTTAACCTGAAGCTGAGAAGCGCCGAGGACGTGGACCTCTCCCGGAGGTTGAGCAAACTGGGAGAGATAAAGTTTATAAGAGACATGGTGGTATACACCTCTTCGAGGCGGCTGAGAAAGGGTTACCTTAAGTTCTTCTGGCACCACAGCGTTAATTATTTCTCCATGCTCCTCACAGGCACCACAAACAGAGATTTTGAGGATGTGAGATGATGAAGAAGCGACTGTGCGTTGTCGCTGATACCTATCCGCCTAAAAAGGATGGGGTCATCACCTTCCTTCGCAGCGTGCTGCCCATGCTTAAGGAGCACTATGATGTTACCCTCGTAGCCCCACACTTTTCAGATGATAAGAGCACCTTCCGCGGGATAGAGGTGGTGCTCACCCCCTACCTGCCTCTTGAGCTTGCGAACTATTACCCCGCGCTGCCCAACGCTAAGCTGGCGGCGGCAATAAGGCGCAGCGATATTGTGCTGGTGAATGACCTCGCGCCTCTGGGAGCGGCGGCAATTACCATAGCAAGCGCCATGGGCAAACCTATTGCAGTCTTCTGCCACCACGACGAGGCGACGATGCTCGCTAAGGCATTTAAGCTCGACAGCCGCCGCTTTGTGCCAGAGGGCAAGTTCAGGAGCATGGTGGATATAATAGTAAGGCGCTATTACAGCAAGGTGGACATTTTCTTCGTGGCAACCTCCCGCTTCAAGCATAAGCTCCTCCGCCTGGGCATACCGGAGGAGAAGATAGTCTTCGCCCCCTTTGCCATAGATACCACTCGCTTCAAGCCGGAGAACGGCTCAGAGATGAGGCGACGCTACGGCATACCCAGCGGAGCCAAAGTGGTGCTCTACCTTGGAAGGATGTCCCATGAGAAGAATGTGGAGACTATAATCAAGGCAATACCTCACGTGGTTGAGGAGGAGCCAGATACCTACTTCGTGTTCGCCGGCGGGGGCGCGAGGCTGGAGGAGTACAGGAAGCTCGCAGCAAAGGTGGCACCTCATGCTAACATAATCTTCACCGACTGGGTGGAGTGGGAGGAGGCAGCGAAGTACTACGCCATGGGCGATGTGTTCGTCTTCCCATCGCTGCACGAGGCTCAAGCTTTTGTTGCCATGGAGGCGATGGCGTGCGAGCTTGCACTCGTCGTTAGCCGCGATCACGGCGAAGGAAGCTACTACCATGAGGGCGAGAACTGCCTCTTTGTGGACAACCCACTGGATGAGCGCGAGGTGGCGGAGAAGGTGCTCCTCCTTCTCAGGGACGAGGAACTCAGGCGCAGACTCGGGAAGAACGCTAGGCAGAGTATGCTCGCCTACTCCTGGGATAGCCATGTTGAGAAGCTCCTCCAGGGTCTTAGACGAATAGAGCACAAGCATAGACTTTCGCGGAGGAAGCGGGTTAAGAGGCTTCTGCTGAACAAGTACCTCACAGCGGGGGCGGTGCTTCTGTACTGGGCGAGCAGGGGAAAGATAGGGATATGATAGTAACGCTAACTACCGACTTTGGGGCGAGTGAGTACGTGGGGACGATGAAGGGGGTTATCCTCTCAATTGCCCCCAAGGCGAGAGTGGTGGATATAACGCATGGGATAAGGAGCTTCGACGTGCGTCACGCCGCCTACGTGGTTAAGAGCGCGTGCCCATACTTTCCCAGGGGTAGCATACATGTGGTTGTGGTCGACCCGGGCGTGGGCACCGCGAGGCGCGGCATTGCGATTGAAACGCGGGATTACTACTACGTCGGCCCTGACAACGGCGTTTTCACCTTTGTTCGCAATATTAAGCGCGTGGTTGAGCTCAGGGTGGAGGCGAAGTCGAAAACCTTCCACGGCAGGGACATTTTCGCGCCAGTAGCTGCGAGACTCGCAAGGGGCGAGGATATAGCAAGCTTTGGCGAAGAGGTAGAAGATATAGTGAGGCTGCCCATCGCTGACGCGAGGTTGCGCGGCAGGGTTATAGAGGGCGAAGTTCTGTGCGTTGACGTCTTTGGCAACATTATAACAAACATACCTCAAAGCCTGCTCACAAAAGCAAATATTAATTACGGTGATAGGATTCGTGTTAAACTGGAAGGTAGAGAGCTGGAGATGCCCTTCTTAAAAAGCTACGGCTTCGCTTCTCCGGGTGAGCTGCTCGCCCTTGTGGGAAGCGAAGGCTACCTCGAGATAGCTGTAAACCAGGGAAGCGCATCTGAAAGGCTCAGCTTAAAAGGTGGAGAAAAGGTGGAGATATGCGCGGTTTGCTGATTGGCAGGTTTCAGCCCTTTCACCTGGGACACATCTACGTGATAAAGGAGATTGCAAAGGAAGTGGATGAGATAATCATAGGTATCGGCAGCGCTCAGAAGAGCCACTCGCTTGAGAACCCATTCACTGCGGGCGAGCGACTGATGATGATCTCGCGAAGCCTGTACGAGAACGGCATCCACAAGAACTACTACATAATACCCATTAACGACATCGACAACAACTCCCTCTGGGTGAGCCACGTTAAGAGCCTGACCCCGCCTTTCGATAAGGTTTACTCCGGCAATCCCCTGGTAAAGCGACTATTTAAGGAAGCGGGCAAGGAGGTTGCGACGCCGCCGCTGTTCAACCGCAAGGAGTATTCGGGCACAGAAATAAGGCGACGCATGCTCAACGGCGAACCATGGGAAGACCTCGTGCCTAGGGCGGTGGTCAAGGTTATAGAAGAAGTGAGAGGCGTGGAGAGGCTGCGCGATTTGGCGAAGAAAGATGTGCTGTGAGTAGCTAACCTCTGGCTGTGCTTTGCAAGCTGTATTTTTAAATATAGGTTGCCCTTAGAATGAAAATGTTGAGGATGGGAAACAAAAAGTTCATATTCAAAGTGTGTCCTGTCTGCGGAGGGGACGTGGAGTATGCCGGCATAAGCTCGGGTTATATATTCCCGGGAATAAATACTGCCCAGAAATATGTGTGCAAGAATTGTGGCTATCAGGGAGCCCTAGTTCTGGAAGTTAGTTCTCTGGAATATGTAAAACACCTGCAGAAAAAGTATCAGGAAAGCTTAAGCAGTAAAACAGACCAGACGCACAGAATTAAAACAGATACCTTACCCTTTTCGGAAAAATGGGTATGGCTCTGGAGGCTTGTTTTTATATTGTTTATTGCCAACATCCTATACACAATATCACGACTTTTTTGAAGGGTAATGCATAGGTATCTCATCGATTAACTTCACCTGCGTGACCTTTTGATGACAGTCTAAGAGTTGTCATATAAGCAGGCTTTTCTTCACTCTTTGTATGAGTTTGAAAACTCCCGTGAGCGGCGCCTCTTGCTTCGCCGTTTGAATATATCTCTCAGCTCTGTGTGAATAAAGCCCTTCTCCTCTATGTCGGCGCGCTCCTCCCTCACAGTGAGCTTTATCACAACCACAAGGGCAAGGATAAAAAAGGTTGCCATGGCAAGTGTTAGCGGTGGTATTTCAAGGGCACCGGTTAGTATGACCTCCCTGAGTACCGCCACCAGCGCGATCTCTGCCATGAAGCTCACTGCAACGCGGTGCTCCTTGAGGTAAACTATGAGCATACGGTACGTCTCCACCAGTATCATAATGTAAAGAATCTCTGAGACAACGCGCTTGAATTCGAAGGCATGGGAAATTTCAAAAATTATCCCCAAAAGTACCTTTATGCTTACATAAAAAACGATTATAGAGAGGGCTATGATTATCAAATCCTGAATGGTCTCTAGGGTCTTTCTGAAGACATCGTGCACCTTGCGGTACAGCACCTGCTGGTCCTCTGTCATTTTCTCCCACCCAGCTTGGCTCTGGTCTTCTTAACCTCGCCGCCGCGTATGAAGGTTATCTCTATCTCCTGCCCTACCTGCTTTGTGGAGATGATCTCAACCAGATCCTCCATTGACGAAACTCTCTCGCCATCTATCTCAATGATTATGTCGCCGCCTATCGTGAGGATGTAGCCACGGTAGATTACCTGCACCTCTCCTGCACGAAGTCCAGCTTTGTCCGCGGGGCTTCCAGGAACAACCTCAACAACCATGGCACCCTCCTTTACGGGAAGGTTGAGCACTCTTGCTAATTCCTCGGTGACGGTAATCCCGCTGATGCCCAGCCAGGGTCTGCGCTCAATCTCCCGGTCCTCCTTTATCATCCTCTCCATTATAGCCTTGGCCTTGTTTATGGGTATGGCAAAGCCTATGCCGATGCTGCCGCCGCTGGTGGTGAGTATGGCAGTGTTTATGCCTATGACCTCACCGCGGGAGTTCACCAGAGGCCCGCCCGAGTTGCCAGGATTAATAGAGGCGTCCGTTTGTATCAACCCCTCCATTATGTAGCCCTGTTCGCTTTTTATGCTCCTGTTGAGGGAGCTCACTATACCCATGGTAGCTGTGCGGTCAAGACCGAAGGGGTTGCCTATCGCTATAACCAGGTCGCCAACGCGCAGCGTGGAAGAGTCACCCAGGGGAGCAACCTCCAGGTTCTCAGGTGGGTTGAGGATTTTTATAACCGCTATGTCGTTGGCGGGATCGCTCCCTATCAGCTCCGCCTCATAGCTCTCCCCATTGCTCAGTGTTACCTCAATCTCGTCGGCATTCTCAATAACGTGGTTGTTTGTGAGCACGTACCCATCGCTGCTCACCACTATCCCTGAGCCTGTGCCGCGCTGAGGGATTACCTCAAAGAAGAACCCCCGCCTGAGCACTGTCGAGGTTATGTGAACCACACTTGGCGATACCCTGTTGTAGGCCAGGTTTACAACATCCTCGATGGAGCCAGTGATGTTTACCACCGCGTACCTCGGCTCCGGCTGGGGCGCAGGCTTTTCTGTGTACACCGAGACAAAGTAACCACCCGCTCCACCCGCGATAAGCGCCACAAGCAGATAAGAAATGATTTTTATTGCCTTTCCCGAACTCAATTTTCCCACCACCAGAGCAGAGAGAGTTAAGCTAAATTATACATTTTCATACTATAAAAACCCTTTTAGGCGGAGCAACATAACGAGGTCAGGATTTTTAGTAACATATTGTTACTAAAATTTTTGACCGTGTGAGGGTGCACAGAATAGTATAGTAACAAAAAGTGACTAAAAGGAGGTGATTGGCATGTGGAGGAGAAGGAGGATATTTGATGATTTCTTCAAGGAGCTTGATGAGATAGACAGGCTCTTCGACAGGATGTTCGAGTCAATGCGCTCCTGGCAGGGCATCAACCTGGAGGAACCTCTCTACTGGGGATTCTCAGTGCGAGTGGGACCAAGCGGCGTACCTGAGATTCAGACCTTCGGCAATGTGGAGACTTCGCCAACGCTGCGTGCAGGCGTTCGCGAGCCCTACGTCGAAACAATGGTGGACGAGAAGAACGGCGAACTCGTGGTCACGGCGGAGATTCCGGGCGTTACCAAGGAGGACATAAAAATCAACGCCACAGAGAGCAGCGTTGAGATAGAGGCAGAGCGCGATGACAGGAAGTACCGCAAGGTCGTTGCCCTCGATGCTGAGGTCGATCCCAGCTCTGCGAAGGCAAGGTACAACAATGGCGTACTCGAGATCAAGTTCAAGCTCAAGGCACCGCCCAAGAAAGGTGTTAACATAAAAGTTGAGTAAGGAGGTGGTGGGAATGATGCCAGCAGTGTGGGAGGAGCTTCGCCGACTTGAGGACAGGATGAACCAGCTCTTCCGCGAGCTCATGAGCAGCTTCCCCCGCGCAGAGGAGCGCTTCCCGACCATTGCGGGAGTGCGCAGCCCCTTCTGCGATGTGCAGGAGACTGACAAGGAGATAATCATAACCGCAGAGCTTCCGGGGGTTAGCAAGGAGGACATAAAGATAAACGCCACAGAGCATGAGGTGGAGATAGAGGCAGAGGTAAAGCGAGAGGAGGAAGAGAAGAAAGAAGGGTACTTCCGCAGTGAGAGGCAGTACTCCAAGTTCTACCGCTGCCTTGCTCTGCCAGCGGAGGTTGATCCCGGCAAAGCCAAGGCAACCTACAAGAACGGTGTGCTTGAACTTCGCTTACCTAAGGTACATGCCGAAAAGAAAACCAGCATAAAAGTTGAATAGTCTTTATTTCCTTTTTTCTCTCCACTGTTTGAGCATAGCCTCGTGTCTGGGGCAAAGCTCGGGCTCTGAGAACTGGGCTTCTATAAGCTCTTCCTGCCAGTGGGCATTGTAGAGCCTGCATCGCTTTTCTTCGCAAAATGCTTCGCCAAAGAGCTGGTAAAACAACGCCTGCAACGCGTAGCCTTTGAGCACATCTCCCATGCGCACATCGCCATAATCTAAAATTTTTTGCATGAGCTTCTGCTTGAGCTGAGCCTCAGCAAGGGGGTCTTCTCCGAGAAGGCGACGCTGGAGGTAAAACTCCGGGGGCTTTGCAGGCGCTTCCACAATGCCCGAGGTGGAGATTATCGCCGGGTATCCCAGGATAACAGCGCGCGCATGGTACCGCCTGTCGTCGGTGTCGTAAGTCGCAAGGAGGCGGGAGGTTATCACCAGGTGGAGCTTCTCAAGGCTGATTTCACGCCTCGGGAGAAGGCTACGCATATAGCTCTGCAATGCGAAGCCGTCGTACAGCACGCCTCCCGCCTTTGCCCTGCCTGCGAGCACACGCTGCTCATATTTAATCTCGCCGTACAGAGGCTCCTCCTGCGCTACTGGCTTAGCCGGGTCGAAGATGCGCATCTTTGCTAGAGCTTTCGCCACATCTTCCAAGCTATGAGCAAATCTCGAGAAGAAGCCCCCTCTCACCTCCACCCTTGCACCCTTCTCCTCGAGGTAGCCTGCTAAGTCAGAGAGGTCCTGCTCTTCTCCACTTAACTCCTCGTAGATAAAAATCTCCATCTTACTCTTTCTCAAGCATCTCCAGCGCAACCTCTGCGGCGCGCTTGCCCGAGAGAAGCATTGCTCCAAAGGTCGGGCCCATTCGCGGCAAGCCGTACACAGTGGAAACCGCCATGCCAGCGACGATCAAGCCGGGGTGAGCCTCGCCTGTGTGCTCAACCACGGCGTCTTCGCTGCGCTCCACCCACATGGCACCGTAGCCGCGCACTTTCATAAGCCCTCTCCTGACCAAAGCATTGACCACCTCTGCATCGTGGCCAGTGGCGTCTATAACCACCTTTGCCTGAAGCGACACAGGGTCAACGCAGGTTATCTCGCGAGGAAGCGCAGAGATAGGCGTCCAGTTGATCACAACGCCAGAGACGCGGTTACCTTCACGCAGCACCACGTCGTCCACCTTGGTCATGTTGAGAATTCTCGCACCTGCGTCGCAGGCTGCTGCGATAAGCTTTGAGCATGCATGCGGGCCGTCGGTTACGTAGAGACCCTTAACGTACTCCTGGTAGGGCACCCCTATCTCGTCCAGCACCTTTTCGCCAGGGGCGCGCACTGTAACCTTATTCATCAGATACCCGCCTATCCAGAAGCCTCCACCTAAGTAGTTGTTCCTCTCGATTATGAGGGTCTTCACACCCTTTGAGGCAAGCTCCTTGGCTGCGGTTAAGCCTGCGGGGCCACCACCAACTATTATAACATCACTTTCAGCATACTCGCTGAGCATGCGCGAGAACTCGCCAACTATTGCCTGAGTAACATCCTTTTCCTCTACCTTCTCGAAGATCATGGCTATCAACCTCTGAAGCTTACTCTACCCTAACCTGCAC
>Ga0209426_1001633_pt1 | contig 12832 bp, 21 predicted proteins | sample Deesub1362B_J571_FD_187697 | JGI IMG/M metagenome (GOLD analysis project Ga0209426, IMG submission 187697) | Deep oceanic, basalt-hosted subsurface ecosystem from Juan de Fuca Ridge flank, Pacific Ocean, CORK Borehole 1362B_J2.571 (SPAdes)... ...
CTGAGAGTTCAAGGATCTTTGAGTTGATGATGCTCTTTGCAAGATCTATCGCCTGCAAAGAAAAATTGATAGAATCCTCCTGAACGAGATCGAGTTTATTCATAGTATCGCCCCTTTGTAGCCCCTAAAGCCTTTGCTTTCTCTTCAAGCTCCTTTGCTATCTCTCCGATTTTCTCTTGAAACTCTTCAACCTTCATCAGCCCCTTGATCGTCTTTGTTTCAACGTATTTCGTTATGTGCCCCTCTTTTGCGATCCCCCAGATCTCAAGCCTTGCAGCTCCGCCCATCACAACTCCATGAAACGTATCAACATCCACGAGAACCTGATATCTAAGTCTGCAGCCCTCCCTAACGATATTCTTGAACTCTTCAATGTCGTGAACTTCCTCAATCATTATATCACCTTCAAAAAATTAAGAAGGATCTTTCACAAGCTCCCTAATCTTCTCCTGAACGGCAAAAACGATGTAATCAAAGACATCTATTGTATCTTCAAGCCTCTTAGCTGAAATATGCATCCAGAACTTACTGCTGTAAGGAGTGTTAAAGGCAGGGTAACTTGCGATTTTAACCTCTATATCACCCTCAAGAAGGAAGATGTATTGCTTTCCATCTTCCCTGAATTCCTTGATCTCTCTTTTGAGATTGCCAATAGCTCCAAAAATCCATCCATAAAAATCTGAGATCTTGAGTGGGATGTATTGGTTCTTGGTAATCTTGTTGAGATCAAAGAAATCAAAGAGGTTAGAGCTTTCTACATAGATCTGGTGATACTGCTTCCTCATGTTACACCCCCAGAACCTTCTTGATCCTCTCTATTTTCTGAGCAACCTCATTTTTCGTTCTGCTCAGCTCCTCGATCTGCCTTTCGTGTTCCCTGATCTCGTTCTCGATTTTCTCCAGCATCTCCCTGCCCTCATGGATCAGCTCCTCGAAAACTCCCAGCACATCCTCAACCTTATCAAAAAATCCAAGAACCTCATCCAGCACCGACTTAACCGTTTTGCCGCCAAACAACTTTTTTAGCCAACCAAACATCTTACCACCCCCCAATCAGGCTTAAACCCTTACACAACTCCCAAAAAAACCAGCCAAGCCCAAACAGCAAGAACAGGAGGGTAATGAAGTAGGCAAGAGCTTCCTTCATTCTTTGCCCTCCTCGAAAATCTCTGTATCGGCTTCAGCATCTATGTATGAGCTGTTTCCGTTGCGTTTATTCTCCTGCATCAAGAACTTCCTCAATGCTTCCCTTACAATCTCCGATTCCGTTTTGTAGTAGCCGTGCTCAATGAGTTCTCTGAGCTTATCTTTGATAGTTTCCCCAACCTCTACAACAATTCTTGCCATATTTGTGCTTAAATTGTAACAAATATTTAAAGTTTACTGTTTTTGTTACAATACTGAGAGAAATTGTTAAATAATTGATAAAATATTGTAACATAGATGGGGAGAAAAGCCGTGAAAGTCAAAAGTCAAGATGGATTTATTAGGGTAACAATACCCGATGAACTTGCAAGAAAAATCGATGAATTCATAGAAGAGAGCGGAGGATTATATACTTCACGTGCGGAGGTCGTTAGAGCAGCCTTAAGGCTTTTTTTTGAGAAGGTTGAGAAATCAGAACTAACCCCTGAAGAGGAAGAATTCATCAAAAAAGCCAAAGAAGGTAAAATCAAGCCAGATTTTGAAATCGAAACCAACGAGATTAAGTTTTAGGGAGGAATCTCAGATGTTGGCATCCGTGGAGGTTGGAGATAGAAAGTTCTGGCTTGAGTACATGATCAAGGTCAAGAAAAAACGGAAGGTTTTCAGCAAGGATAACGTTAAGCTCATTCTGGAAAAGGAAGAAGTTGAAGATGTTGAATTCTGGGGAGTTTACGAATATGGTGAGGTTGCAAAGGCAGCTTTAAGGTTGATTGAGGAGCTTTTCATTAAAGAGAATAAGAGCAGGAATGAGATATTAGAATACATTCAGAAATATTATGGTATGAAAAAGTCCGATGCGAAAGATTTGCTGGATTATGCGGAGTGGTATTTGTTTAGTGGGTAGGTGGGAGCATGAAACGAGTATTTGTAATAGCTATGATATTAGTCATTGGAGTGGGGTTCTGCGGTTGTGTTGAAGATGTTCTAAAACTCGCAAAATACGCAAAATACGCCAAAGCAGCTAAAGCGGTGAAACTAATCGAATTAGCTCCCGAACTTCAGGAAAAATACCATTTTCCAACATATGAAGATGAAATTAAATCTACTGCCGAATTAATTTATGAAAAAGTAGATTATGACAACCCAATTGTGAGAAACTTTGCTGTAAAACTCGCTTCAAAATATCCGGGTGATAGAAACATTATGCAGCTTCAGGCAATGTATTCCTACGTTAAACCGAGATGGAGATACGTTTCTGATCCACAGGGCTTTGAGTACTTTGCTTATGCTTCTGAAACGATTAAAAACAATTTCGCAGGAGATTGTGATGATTACGCTATTTTAATGGCGGCTCTCGGAGAGGCTACTGGTTTTAGAATGAGGATATTATTTGGTTGTAGCGAGAGCGAATGCCATGCTTTCCCAGAAGCTTATCTCGGGCCTGAGAATAATGCCAAAAAGTTGTTGCAATATCTTTCTTACACTTTCAGAGATACAATTCATTACAGTAAAGATGGTAAGGGAAATTACTGGCTTAGTCTTGATTGGACGAGCAACCACATAGGCGGGAAGTATTTGGTAAACAAAGTTTACATAGCCTTCTATCCTGCCGAAAAAAGGTATGAAGTTCTTTCTGCTAAGTAAGTAACCTGTTTTTTATTGTTTCATCACGAAATGTTTAAGTTTACCCGCCCCTATGTTCCACATGGAACAATCTGGAACATACTCTGAATCAACATTAAGGAAACCTCAAACAACAAAAAACAGCCAGAGAAAGGTTGATTTGCATATCAGAATTTCACAAGAGAATTATATATTTCTAAAAGAAAATTACAGAAATCGTTTTTCAGAGACTATCGATAAACTATTGGACTTTTTGAGGACTGAGCAACCCTTAGAGTTCAAAATTTTAAAAATAGGATGCCCGGAGAGGGATTTGAACCCCCGACTATGCGGTCTTCAGCCGCACGCTCTCCCTGGCTGAGCTACCCGGGCTTGAATATACGTGGCTCGTGAGTATTTTAATATTTTTGGTTGATGTAGTAGCAGGCAGAAAAGGTTTAAAGCATAGGGAAAACACTTGCTATGGAAAAGCTCCGCCATCTACTCAAGCACTGGATTGAACACAGTAAAGAGCACACTGCAAAATACGAGGAGTGGAGTGAGAAAGTAAAACAGGACTATCCTGAGATTTCGAAGAAGTTAATAGATGCCGCAAAAAAGTTTAGAGAGGGTGAAAAACTTCTTGAAGAGGCTTTGAAATTGATTAGGAGGTAAGCATGTTTGACGTTAGAGTAGAATCTGAGGATGGGGTTTGTAAAATCAAACTCTATCCCTCAAACCCAGAGCTTGAAATTGGAGGTTATGGCAGAGATGATATCATCGTCTTCAAAGGAGCACCAGTGAGTATTGTAGCTTTGCAGAGGATGCTCGAAAACGAATTTGGGAACACATTAATCGTTTTACGCAAGAACTCACTTGAAGTTGAGCTTCAGAGACTTGATTGCAAGCTTGTTGTGGATGATGTTGCAAAGGCGATTGAGGAAATGATGGAGAACGCTGCAAAAGACCTTGAGGTAATTGAAGACGCGATAAAGGACTCTCTGCAAAGGTATATCAGACGGATGAGAGGTGGGAATGGAGATTAAAAAGTTGAGGGTAGCAATCCCGCCTCCCGGGACTGTACCCGAGGTATAATCCCGTAAAGATTAAGTATTGGTGTACATAGAAACAACCATGGATATCCATAACAATAAAAAACTCCTTGAAAGAGAAGTTGAGCTCCTCAAAGCATCACCAATAAATGAGCAAAATAAGGAACTAATCTTAAAGTTCCGTCGTGATTTAATCGCTTCTGGAATCAAACCACCAAGAATTGTCCGTTACATGAAAGCTCTTCGATTGATATGTGAGAGATATAAAAACAAACCATTTCCCGAATGGAGTGTAGACGATATAAAGGATGTCCTTGCTGCAATCGAATACAGTGATTATGCAGTTCAGACGATAAATGACTTCAGAAAAGCTTTAAGAAAATTCTTTAAATGGCTTCACGGAGAGGATTGGCCTGGATTAAAAGTTCTAAGGGGTGAACGAAAAGACAATCGCAAGCCAGACGTTCTAACAGAAGAGGAAATTTTGAAAATGATAGATTCTGCGAAGTATCCAAGAGATAAGGCACTAATTGCTGTTGGTTACGAAGCTGGATTACGTGTAGGAGAGTTGCTCTCGCTCAAAATAAAAAACATTATCTGGACAAGCTTTGGAGCAAAAATTAAAGTCTCTGGCAAGACAGGTGAAAGGCAAGTTCCAATTGTCATGAGTGCTCCTTATCTGAGGCGTTGGCTAGATGAGCATCCTGATGGAGATAATCCAGACGCTTTTGTGTTCGTAAATGTTGGCACTACTAATCATGGAGAACTAATGACATACATGGCATTTAGAAAGGTGCTAAGAGAGGCTGCCAAGAAAGCTGGTATCAAAAAGAGAGTATACCCACACATTTTAAGACATTCTCGTGCAACAATTTTAGCCAACTACTTAACTGAAGCCCAAATGAACGAGTTCTTCGGCTGGGTCCAGGGAAGTGACATGCCCCGTATCTATGTTCACCTTTCTGGGAGAGACATAGACAAAGCGATTAACAAGATATATGGTTTAGAAGTTGAAGAAGAAGAGAAGGAGAAAATGGCAAAGCCCGTGAAGTGTCCCCGCTGCGGTTACTTAAACGCTCCAACAGATAAGTACTGTGGAAGGTGTGCTCTAATCTTGGACGAGAAGGAGAGACTGAGAATCCAGATGGAAGAACCAAAAATGATGGGAGAAATGATGAACATGCTGTTACAAAATCCAGAACTCATGGAGAAATTCAAGGAAATGCTAAAGCTTATAGAACTCGTGGAGCAGAATCCAGAAGCCATGAAGGTTCTTCTAAATGGCCTACAACGTGGTTAGATGCGAATTTGAGTGTGTTGTTTTTTCTTTCAGTATCCTTTTTAGTTCGGCGATAATCTTGCCATTGTACATTTCATCAAGCAGTGTTAGTGCCGCAGCTCTTGCGATAGGGCTACCGTTTAAAGCTAGTTTTATTAGTGTATCCTTATCAATGTTAATACTTCTAAGCATATACGTATTTACGTAAAAGTATATTTAAGCTTTCTCCTTCAGCAAATTAACTTCTCAGAAAAGTATATATACTTGACTTAAGTATATATATGTTGAAGTAAAGATGTGTAAGGAAATAGGGAGGTGGAATGTATGAGCAATGGTAGTTTGAAAACGACAGTTATATTGGATCCCGAAACGAAGCTGATGGTGAGCGTGCTGTCCGGACTTTTCAATGCAGACATGAAAACACTGATCCATTCAGCAATAAGAGTTTTGTACGAATACGTTAAAGCGTACGAGCTCCCGCCAGAAGTTGCAGAATCTTTGGATAGCTTGATAAAATACGGAGAGAAGGTCGAAAAGCCGCTTAATGAGGTTGTTGAAGGAATCGTGTCTGTTATTCGAGAAGGGAAAGGCTTCAAAGTTGAGGGAGCAATAAAGAAGAAAAAGTAACCATTTTTTATTTTAAAATTTAAATTCATTTAACGCATCTAAAACAAGCTTTGAATCGTACTTCTTTATAACTACTCTTGTCTTCCCCCTTCCTTTGCGATAAGCTGTATCGATCAGCTTTAGATGCTCAAGCTTCATCAGCACTTCGTGGAACTTAGCATAACTTATCTGAACTATTTCTTTAAACTGCTTGTAAAGCTGTCCTGTCGTCATTTCGTTAGACGATAAGTAAATAAGCTTAAGCAGTGCTCTTTCAATGCTATTCAAAGCTAAAACACCTTTTCTCAAAAACACCTTCCACCCATCTTCGCATACAGCTTCAACATCTCTAACCTCAATTCTTCTGCTTGCTCTCTTCTCAGCTTCCCTTCCAGCCATCTTAAGCAAATAAATTCCGTAACGAAGATCTCCGGCTTCGTGGGTTAGATCTACTATCTTTTCAAGTGCCTCATCGGTTAAAACATCTGGATAAAACCCATACTTTGCTCTAGAAGATAGGATATCATAGATCTCTTCCCTTGAATAGGGCGGGAAAAGAACTATGTCCGGATGGAATATCGATCCAACGTAGATGTCAAACCTCTCAGCAATTCTAACATCAGTCGAAATTCCAATAACTCCTATCTTTACACCATCAACTTCTTCGTGGGCCTTTATTAAAGAATGCAGTATTTCGTTCAACACCTTGTCATCCAGTATAATGTTCAAATCGTCGAGAGCCACAATTAGAACCTTCTCATCATCCAAAATTTTGTTCAGTATGCTGTAGTAAACCTTTGTAAATGGAGTGCCGTAAGATGGCAAAGTATAGCCATGAACTCTCTCAAATATCTTTGCAAAAACCTGTTGTTTTGAATTAATTATCTGACAGTTCACGTAAACCGGAATGACAGAATCGCTAACGTCTTCAATTTCTTTAAAGAGTAACTTAACTGCAGTGGTTTTCCCTGTCGATGGAGGACCTAAACATAGAGTGTTTATGGGCCTGGACTTCATCAAAGCTGGTCTGAGATTTGATGCAAGCTGAGAGATCTGCCTATCTCTATGCAGATATTCTTCTGGTAAGTAATCTAAATCAAAAACGTCTATGTTTTTAAAGAGGGTTTGGTTGTGCCAGAGCACATCCATACTACTTGTTAGGCTCGATAATCATTCCATTGTACTCAATCAATCCTAACTCCGCTTTAAGTTTCTCTATCAATCCCTTCGTGTAGTATTCTGGAATTCCCATAGCAAGTGAAGCTCTCTCAACAATCTCATTGAGCGAATGACCTTCTTCAATTAACTGCTTCACGATTTTCTTCAGCTCTTTCGCAATCTCTTCTTCGTCAGCCTCATCGACAACTTCTGCATATTTGATGATGTAGCGGTAAAATTCCCTCTCACCTCTAAGCCATTTCTCTTCTATTGCATGAATTCTTACGTTAACCCATTTGTTGTTACCTACGGGGAGCCACACCATACTATCATTCCACCGTAATCTCTCTTCTCGAAACCAGCACTTTTGGTTGTAGTTTTCCTTCTATCTCATACTTCTTATGTAGTTCATTTATTGCTTCCCTGATGAGATGAGACAATCCCTTAAAATCCCCTGTTTCTAAGAGCTCGTTGATCTTATCTATTGTAATCGGGTCGACTGATGCCCATACTTTGTCAGTACTCCTGTCTAATTTCTCAATCAGCTTTGGCAACTCATCACCTCCATTTGCTTCTAAGTTTACTTCTACTACACTCCAAAGATTAATATTTCGGTATATTCTAATTCAACTTAGAAGTTGAAAAGAAGACGTAAAAACATAAATACTTCGATGTATAAATGTAGAAGTATATAGGGGTGAAAGAATGCCCCTCGTCAGATTAGACGTTGAAATTGAAGTTGTAGAAATCCCAACAGCAATTGAGATAATCGGCGTCTTTGACCCAGATGCACTTAACAAGATTTTAGATGAACTAAGCAGATACATAATTCCAAGTGAGGTGGAAGTAAACGCTAAAACGATCTTTGATGAGTAAGTGTATTTAATTATTTTTTAAACAAAATATTTTGAAAACTTTGAGTTTTCTGGATTGTAACATATAGGACATTTCTTCCAGAATTTTGGAACTATGAAAGTTCCTTCCTCAGCATGATACGGACAAACGATTTCTTTTAGATCACCAAACATCTCATAATAAAAAGAAACTTTGTAATCCTTATCAATCTCGAAGAACCAAATAAGCCCTTCTAAAGGTTCGCTACCGTGTAGATCATCTCTATAAGCGAATCCCAAGTTGAAGTAGTTGTCTTTGTACTGGCCGTAGTGTACGTGTCCTTCAAGGTGGAGAAAAGCGTCTGAGAATACCTCAGTTTTATAATGAGTGATGTATATCGTTTTTTCGTCTATCTGAGTGTAATCGTTGGTTATGTACAGCTCTGGTTCATCGGAGAATTCAATGCTATCTCGAACTACCCATAGATTTTCGATATCTAGTCGATTGAATAGCATTTGCTCAAACTTCATCAAGGGGAAATTATGCCCTCTTCTTTCAACTTCCTCTCTTAACGCTTCAAACAAAAGTAAATCTCTGTTTCCCCAAACGAAGTATACTGGTATATCTAGTGAATCCAGCTCAAGAAACATTTCTTCAAGATTATTAAGCTCAGTTGTGATAGGCTGATTGAGCGAAACAAAATCACCAGTAAATATAACAGCATCAACGTCTTTTCCGCTAATCACTTTTACAATCTTGCGGAGAGTCTTAATCGAACCATGCAAATCTGTAAATGCAGCGAAGTTCATGATTCACCTCTTGTTAACTTTAATTGCCATATTTAGGAGACTCATCTACCTACTTAAAAAGATTGATAAGAGAGTATTCAAAGTTATTATAACTATCAAACTTACATCTTCTAAGTCAAATCTCTGGTTTTCAAGTTAAATTATCTTATGAATCAGACAATAGAGTGATTAGACAGTTGTACAGATAGAACAGGCGAGCGTTTTGTATCCTTTACCTCATACAAGCCATCTCCTGTATTTTTTAAATTTTTTACTTCCACAGCACTCGCAGATCTTAACTTTTAGCGTGTGAAAATTCTAATGGTGGTCTGTATGAGTGAAGCTGTGGGTGGTTTAGTTAGCTTAGAGGACATACCCGGCGTTGGTCCATCCACAGCGGAAAAACTTCGGAATGCAGGTTATACTACGGTTGAGGAGATAGCCGTAGCCTCTCCCATTGAGATAAGTGCTGCAACGGAAATCAGCGAAAACACAGCTGCCAAGATCATAGTTGCTGCGAGAAAACTTGCAAATGTTGGAGATTTTGAGACCGGAGATAAAGTTTTTGAGAGAAGGCAGAATGTAAGCAAGATAACAACTGGAAGCGGAGAGCTCGATAGGTTGCTTGGTGGTGGTATAGAAACCCAAGCCATAACAGAGTTCTATGGTGAGTATGGTTCTGGAAAGAGCCAGCTCTGCTTCCAGCTCGCTGTAAACGTTCAACTTCCCGTAAGCGAAGGTGGACTCGACGGGTCGGTAATTATAATCGATACTGAAGGAACATTTAGGCCTGAAAGAATCGCACAGATGGCTGAGGCAAAAGGTCTCGATCCTATGGAGGTTTTGAAGAACATACATGTGGCAAGAGCTTACAACTCAAGTCATCAAATGCTTTTAGTTGACAAGGCAAAGGAGGTAGCAAAGAAAATGAAAAACAATGGAAAGCCAGTAAGACTGCTAATCGTTGATTCTTTGACTTCCCACTTCAGAGCTGAATACGTTGGAAGGGGAACTTTAGCTGAGAGGCAGCAGAGGCTTAACAAACATCTGCACGACCTGATAAAGTTCAGCGAGATATTCAATGCCGCAATAGTTGTTACGAACCAAGTCATGGCTAAGCCTGAGTCACACTTTTACGATTCTACTGCTCCAGTTGGTGGGCATGTCGTTGCACATACAGCAACTTTTAGAGTTTATCTTAGAAAGACTAAAGGGGATCTAAGAATTGCAAGGCTCGTGGATTCGCCATGTTTGCCAGAAGCTGAGGCGATGTTTAAGATAACTGAGAGAGGGATAGAGGACGGAAGGAAATAAAATAGAGATTTTTAGCAATAATTATTTAACTCTTTGAAACTATATTTTAGTTTTTTATTTACTATACTATTAAAAAATGGGAAAATAGAGACAAGTCTGACCAAGCTTTTCATGTTTTCACGTTAACATAACCTATTACTTTCCATGAGCAGCTTACAAAACCTGTTAATTGCATCACTCGTTTTAATTACTTGAACTTTTTGTTAAAGCAATTATATCTTTATCATAGTTGAACGAAAAATTTAAGTTACAAAGATACAATTGATTATCAATGAGTTTGCACATCATTGTTAATCGAAGGTTGTGGACGAGTTTTAGCAAACACGGAGAAACTGAAAGATTCTCTGATGCCATAGAGAGTTTTTGCTTAATATTGGGGGTGATCGCATGAATTTCCTCAATCTTTTCAGGGCCAACGTTTCAATTCCCAGTAAGGTACAGGGTTACTACGTTTGTCTTGAGAAGCTTTCAGATAAAAGGAAAGAGGAGAGATATGCTATTATCCAAGGATTGATCAACACTCTCAACTCCAAAGGCATAGACTGTGCGACGGCTCCAAAGGATCTTACTGATTATGACATCATCCTCCTTAATCCTCCAGCCGAAGCGATTGAATTGGTAAAGCAGATAATTAGAAAATACGATCCAAAGCTAGAGAAAACGATTATTACTGATATTAGCGTTATTAAAAAGGCTTGGCAAAGCAGAATAAGGAATCACTTGATTGCCAAGGGATACTTAAGGATTGGAGACCAATACATCACGAAAGAAGAAATCAAATCAAGAAGTAAATTCAAGCATGCGTTCAGAGTTCAAGCTTCAATTCATAACGGACGACTTGCCCTGTATCTCGATCCAAAGACTAAGATAATGGAACCTTTGCCAGATCATCTAATAGATAGGGCCGATGAGCTTAAAGAGGAATCTGGGATAAGAGTAAGAGTTCTACCTAGATGGAATGAAGGCTTCTTACAGGGAAGAGACAAAGGTAAAGCAGGTGATAGACTTTTCCCGTATATGGGCAAAAAGCTTAGAGGAGACGAGTACTGGAAAGTTAAACACGAGATCGATTTTGTGAATCCAGAAGATGAGCTTCTCAAAGTTTACGTACCTGAATACGATAAAACTGGAAGCTACCCGAGAAGCTGTGTATTTTTAGAGTTTAAAAGGGGAACGTCTTTACCCGACAATCTAAAAAAGAGCCCTGCTCAGAGAGTTAACGAGTCCATAAGATTCTTGAAGCAAATTCAGCCCGTAACGTTCCTCGGCTTGCGGCTGAGTTTCAGTATCACTTCTGTCAACGAAGCTGGATTTGAAGAATATTCTTTCGCACCAAACGTTCACGTTATCGTAGGTGGTGGGAAGAGTGTACCAATAAGTGACGTTAATAAGGCATTGAAACTTCACGGCCCTTATGCTGGAACTATAAATGGAGAATATATTGTAATCTACCCAGATAATGTAGATTTAAGGACTTTGAGAGTTGCGATGAGCAGAATTGAGAAGGTATATTCAAGTCTAAAACTCGGCAGTTTAAAAGCTTCTGATATAGATGGAGGATTTCTCTGCGTAGAAGGATCAAAGGTAACCGACTACTCCGCAACCATACTTGAGCTTAGACAGCGGTTGAGGAACAAGGATGTTTTGGCCATAGTCGTGCTACCAGATGAGTACGCTTCGGAAATCTATTACGAATCACGGAGCAGGTTGTTCGAAAGAATTTTTGGGTTAAATCCCGTCAAAAGCCAGTGTATCCTAGCTGAAACTTTGGATGAAATACTAAACCCAAATACTTCTTACTACGTATGTGCCAACATAGCGTCTCAGTGCTACGTGAAGCTGGGAGGTTCAGGGTCAGCAGTCTGGATTCTGAGTGAGTCAGCCGATTCACCGATAAGAAGAATTAGCGCTGGATCGAGCTGTTACGCCTATTACGATGTATCACGAAGACCGAAGAAAAAGGCATCGGCATCAGCATACAGTGCTCTCACAGACTCCTACGGCAGATTTATTGCAACAGGGTCCAAGCCAGTAGGCGGAGAGGGGCTTACCCCCTCAACCTTTTACGATGTGCTCGTGGAAATTTTGCAGAAAGTTTCGATGTTCAACAGGATGTTTGGAGAAGTGTGTGAAGGTAGAAGTTTTGAGTTTAGGCGACTCGTTTTTGCCAAAGATGGAGTCATAAGGCGCAATGAGGCAAGGATGATGAAAGAAGTCATACTTAATGGCATTCCCGACGAGGGAAAAGAACCGATAAAACAACTACTCGAAAAGAGTAAACTTCTGCCAGATCAGCTTGTAATAGATATAATAAGTGTTAACAAATCACCAAATAAGAGGATTTTCAGATATGACGGCAGATCGTACAGAAACGTGAGGCAGGGAACAGGCATATCCTTTGATGGGAAAAGTGGACTTTTAGTATCGTCTTCTACTCACTCGGGAACAGTTCAACCGATTGAATTAACTCTCCATGATCACATATGCTTAAATACAGATGTGCCTGAACCGCACATTTCAGAAATAATGGATGAATATTACAGGTTGAGCCACTTAAATTGGGCATCATTATTTAAGCAAGGAAAGTATGCGTTGCCACAGATATTAACACAAAAACTCGGGGAGAACATTTCTGCTGGTCTAGCGATACCTGACGATTTGATTTTATTGTAGCTGTACTTAAAGTCCTTTTCCACTCTTATTTCAGAAGTACGACAATAACTAGCTAGTTGATAAATACTGTAATAACTCCAAAACAAGTATGCACAATCTGCTCGTGAAAGTTTGCGTGGAAATCAGTTTTCTGTTTACACAAACTCAAGTTAGTGCTGGAACTAGTAGTTAACATTAATTATGTATTTCCACCTTACTCCTTATTAAATATAGCTATATTTAATTTAAAACAAAATTTCGAATCGCTGTTAGTTGTATAGTCCCAAAAAATTTGACTTTAAATACCCTCAAACAACTGATGGGTTACGGCAGATTAACAGAGAGGAAGATAAGGTACATTGTAAGGCACAAGCAGAGAGGAAAGAGCAACAGAGAGATAG
>Ga0209426_1001636_pt1 | contig 12795 bp, 17 predicted proteins | sample Deesub1362B_J571_FD_187697 | JGI IMG/M metagenome (GOLD analysis project Ga0209426, IMG submission 187697) | Deep oceanic, basalt-hosted subsurface ecosystem from Juan de Fuca Ridge flank, Pacific Ocean, CORK Borehole 1362B_J2.571 (SPAdes)... ...
TCCACCTAGAAAAAATGCGAAACCATGGAAAGATACAAAGAGTAGCTCGCTAGAGCGAAATGAATTACTTCGAACAATTAAACGTTTAGGCAGGACACTATGGAAAAAATGGTCAGGCTATCATCGGCGAAGTTTGGTTGAAACTAAGATGCATTGCATCAAATTATTAGGAGATAAACTCAGTGCAAGGAGTTTTGATAGCCAAGTGAATGAGATCCATGCACGTGTAGCAGTCCTTAACAGATTTACGGAATTAGGTCGACCACTTACCCAAGTTACGCCTTAAATTTGGCTCAATTAGGGGCGCTTTGCATTTCAAATCTTTGTGCAACAAAGCCGGTACCGAGTATAAATTTGCAATATACAATTGATATTGTAGCCCTCTGTCACCCCTTTTCTGTATAGATGGCTTACCATGACATAGGTGGGATGCAGGGCATTTACAATTTTTCTCACGACGATTATTACCATCACCGCCAGTACCCAATCTTTCAACAGGAATAGCACCAGGCTTGTCTAATGTCATACCTTGGCGAGCATCTTTTTCTAATTGTGATTCAGGTAATGACTCAACTGGCTGTTGTAATGGAATAGGTACCCCAGTGACTGGATCAACACCTTGCATTGGTCTAGGAGTCGCACGAGGTACTGTTCTTGTCCCACTTCCAGCTACTGTTCCAGTCCAAGGAGCTGCAATTCCTGCCATTAGTTATCTCCCTTAAATTTGTTTACCAAATAAGTTATGAATCCGTAACATCCAATCTGCTAGAGCTGATTGGTCCTCTATACCGATTTTAATTGTTTCAGATTTTTCAATTGCGAGCTTTAATTCTGGGTTTTGCATTGGGGTTTCATTACGGTTTACTGCGTATAAGGCGTATCTTATTAAAAGCTCATCATCTTCTATGAAATCATACTTATTGGCATCAATAATCACTTGATCTAATAAAGTACTAAGCTGGTTGTTATTTTCTAAATTAGGCTTAAGAAGAGGAAATTGCGAATCAGCTAAATCACGTAAAACTCTATATAACCAACGTTTATCATCCTCATCATCCATGTATCTCTCTTGAAAGCTATCCACTTCAAACATTGGCTATAAACTCCTCAATGTAATAATCATTGTTGATATCATCCCAACCGCGTACAAAAAAAATTTCCTTCCAAAAATGCTCTTTTTGTATTGGCTTTAGCATATTATTAAATGTTCTAAATATTCTCGGATCGTAAAAGCGTATCAATCCAGTAAGCCGTGGATTTATAAACATCAAAATCTGATAGTTTTATTTTTTGAGCTATTGATTATTAATGAATGAACTAGCAGTATCAATTGGTCAATTAATACGCACAACTCGTGAATCTAAGAAAATAAGCCAAGAAAACTTGGCTTTACAATGTGGAATTGATAGAAGTTATTTAGGTAGAATTGAAAGGGGCGAGGTAAATATCACTATCAATAAATTATATATAATTGCTAATATTCTGCATGTAGAAGCCAAAACATTATTACCCTAAAATTTAATCCAACACAGTTAACTAACTTTAATGATTTATCTTTGCCAAACAAACATCATAGTTGTTTACCACTTTTAACAAACGTGTCAAAGTTTTTTAATTTCAATAAAATTAACTTCCTCTTTTTATCGGATACATAACGAGAGGTTTGATTTCTTTAAGAACAAACATACTTTGCATTTCTTTTATTCTCGGCAATCTTCGCACTACCGACATTGCAAAATCAGCATAAGAATCTAAATCATAAGCAACAACTTGTAGTAAAAAATCAGCATCCCCTCCAATGCTATAGCAAGCAACTACATCTTCTAGAGCGATAACTTCCTCTTCAAATTTTTTTGCTTCAGCTTCACTATGGCTATCGATCACCACTCTAATAAAGACCATTACTCCTAAACCTATTTTTTTTCGATTTAGAACGGCACGGTATCCTTCAATTACCCCTTCATCTTCAAGTTTACGTACTTTGCGCCAGCAAGGAGATGCAGACATTCCCATTTTATCTGCAAGTTCTTGGTTAGTTACACGACCATCATTCTGCAAAAGCTTTAAAATACTTATTTCTGCCTGATCTAGTGACATAAGTGAAACATCCTTTCATAAATATAATAATTTAAGATTAAATCTTCCATTGTTTTTAGCATTTAAATCAAAAATAGACAACTAATTTCTATTTTTTTACTGAATAATAAATTTTATTTTTAACAACCGTTACAAAGAAGATATCTGATGTTAATGCATATAGTTTTATTTACATTTAAACCACCTTGGAGTTGGGCTTCTTTAGAAGCTCTTGAAGCTGAAAAAACTAGTAGAAACCACCCTATTCATATTAACGAAATAAAGGGGTGGGTTTGCGGTAGAAACACCATAAAAAGAGATATTGCTGCGGATTTTGTTGTAATGGGAGTATTTGAAAACCGTAACAATTTAAATACTTATATGAATCACTCTGACCACCAAAAAGGTGTCAATCAATGGAAATCAATTGCGGATTGGAAAGTTATAGATATTGAACTAACTGGTGCTTTTACTAAAAGCAATGGGTTACTTTCAATATTAAATAATATTGATGTCATATAACGTAATTTGAAATATTTGAGGATTAAAAATGAAATTTGATGCTAGCCAACATCGTTGCACGATAATTGTTAATAGTACTCTTCCGGTAGGTCTAGCAATGAATGCTGTAAGCGTTATCGGAATCAGTTTCGGTCATACGGTAGAAAATCTAGTTGGCTCTGATTTACGAAGCCAAGACGATATAAATTATCCAGGAGTAATTTATAGCCCATTACCAATTTTGGCTGCATCTGGAGATTATATCAATGAATTACTAAATAACTCTGAAGTTGACGATGATATTTATATGATGCCTTTTAGTGCTTTAGCACAATCTTGTAAAACTTATCCTGAATATGAAGAAAAAATTTCATCTGTCATAAGTAAAAATATTGAATTGGTGGCAATAGGATTAGTTGGACCTAAAAAGAAAATTACAAAAATTACTGGGAGTCTACCTTTGTATAAATAGTTTTACATGAAATACCTCAAATCAGATTTCAAAAATATTTTATTAATTAAAAAGAAAGAGAGTAAAAATGTATTCAATTTTTAAAGAAGAAACAGTCGAATATGCAAAAGAAATATACAGTAAACATGTAAACTTTGAACGAGCTAATATAAATATTTCTGAACTCACTTTACATCAAGTTGACAATTTTAAAACAATTTTGAGATATGTAAAAAATAACTCTAAATTTTATGGTGAGCATTTCAAAAATATTTCGTTTAATGATATTGAACTTTTTAATACAGATAAAATTAATACTATACCATTTACAACCAAAGAAGATTTAAGATTACACGGTGCATCTTTAGCCTCTATGCCCCTCAGTAAAAGCTGGATATATTACGAAACCACAGGTACAACCGGAAAACCTACACCATGTCCGCGAAATGAAATTGATTCAATCCATAATAATACGCCATTAATTATCCATTACAGAAAAATATTTGAGCAACATGGTTCAGATCACATTGTAGGGGTGATGGGACCAACTGAACTACATTCAACAGGAGATACATTTGAAGATGTATTTCGTAGTTTAGGATATAGTGTAGTAAAAATGTGGCCACGTTCACCTGTAGTTGGTTTAGCACGTGTATTGGCTTTAATAAATGAGTTAAAAATTACAGCTTTAGTTTGCACTCCTGCAGTGGCAATTTCAATTGCACGGTATTTTAAAGACCATGGGTTAAATCCAGCAGATACAAGTGTTCGATTAATTTTAACTGTTGGTGAACTTACTACACCACCTCTATTAAGGAATATAGGAGAAGTTTGGGGAGCAAAAGTTTATAGCTGTATGTATGCCTCCCAAGAGTCTTCAATATTAGGTGTTTGTTCAAACGATGGTTTCCTCTATACAATTCCCCTAAATAATTATTATGAAATAATAGAGCCTGTATCAGGTGTTAATTATGATACAAAGTTAGACCAAGTCACTGGTGAACTTGTAATAACACATTTATATCAAGGGCAAAAACCTCTGATTCGTTACCGAACAGGTGACTTAGTAAGATCAACCTACATGCCTGATGGATCTCAAAAAATAATACCAATTGGTCGTGTTCGAGATGTTTTAATACTTAATAATGTTCCGTACTGCGCATGGGATTTAGAAAATGCTTTATTAGAACATTTAACAAATTGCCTAGATTATGCAATCCAAATTACGAATAACGGTACACAAGATATTTTAAATATTACTGTTGAGATTTTTAATAAAGAGGTAAATAGCTCCTCGATTTTAAATGATATCCAAAAGCATATTGAGAACGTAATTGAGGGGGTTAAAGTCAATCTTATTAGTGGAGAAACAAGTGCCGTTACCTCAACCTCTGCAATGGTAAGTTGGAAAGCAGCACGGATTCATGATATGCGTCCGAAAGCTGATAATAGTGATCGTGATGCTGCCCTTGCATTAATTAACAAGGGGTTTAAATAATGGATATGATTGAAAAACAAAAAATCAAGACACCACATCATCCTCTAGTTTATTTGAATGGTGATTTTCTTCCTAGAGAACATGCTTTATTGCCTATAACTACTCAAGCATTTAACTATGGCACAGCTGTTTTTGAAGGTATTAGAGGCTATAAGCAATCTTCAAATAATGAAATCTCTATTTTTAGACTTGATGAGCACTTGAAGCGATTCAAACAATCTGCATCATTATTATTGATAGATAAAATTCCTCCCCATGATGAGTTAAAAGAAATAATTCTTACATTGTTGAGTCGTAATGATACAAAAAAAGATTGTTATATAAGACCAATTGCATTTAAAAGTAATCTTCTCCCAAATAGTGGCTTCGGAGTGAAGTTATCAAATGTTGATAGTGGATTATCAATTAATAGTCTAGATATGCAAGCTTATGTGAAACAAACTGGTATTTGTTGTACGATTTCTAATTGGCAACGTGTTGCTGATAACTCTATACCTGCTAGAGCTAAAATTACAGGTAGCTATGTTAATTCTGCTTTAGCAATGGAATCCGCTCAACGAAGCGGATATGACGATGCCATAATGCTAAATAATAAGGGAAATGTTTCAGAAGCCACAACTTCCAATGTATTTATTATTAAAAATAAAACACTCATCACCCCACCTTTATCAGCCCATATTTTAGAAGGAATTACAAGAGATACCGTTATTACTCTCGCAAAAACTCACCTTAAATTAAATGTTGAAGAACGTGATATTTCACCATCTGAACTATTAACAGCTGATGAATCCTTTTTAACGGGTACAGGTGTTGAAATCGCATTAATTAATCAAATTGATCATCATGAGCTTTCGAGCAGTGGTGATGCTAGTTATTCACGAACTATTAAAAATATTTATGAAAAAATTGTCCGTGGGGAAATAAGTGAATTTCAACATTGGCTAACACCTCTTTATTAAAAACCATATTAAGAAAGGCAAAACTATGAAATATCATTTTATGGATATGGGCTTAGATTGTGCTATTAACTTTCCTATCCACACACTAGGTCCTGAAGGGACAAGCAGCGAGTATGCTTCCCAATTTTTTAATGATTGGATGCGAGATAACTATTCTCAAAGTTTTCATAATATTGAATTGAATCAGACATATGAAGAAGCAAGGCATAAAATTAAAAATATTCAAGGTTTATTAATTGTAGCGAATGCTTACCCACAAATTAATAATTTTTATATGGATACTAGTTTAAAGCTAATTGCAACTTTTCTCTACGATACCCCCCTTTATGGCTTAGTTACAAATAAAGAACTCCCCAGCCGCCCATTAGTTATCGCTTCGCATCCTGCACCTGTTCCATTAATTTCAGAATTATTACCTTCAAGTTTAGTTATAGAAAAAGTTATAGAAATGCCCTCTACTAGCCGAGCTGCTCAGGCTGTACTTTTAAAAGAAGCTGATATTGCTTTGACCACAGAAATTGCAGCTAGATTACATAAGCTCAATTTCATTTCATCCACACGTCCAATCCAAATGCTTTGGTCTGTGTTCGCTTCAAATATTTAGTAGGTAATAAAATGAAAAAGTTAAAAATGCACACTATAGATACAGCCCCTCAAGAAAGTCGCTCTTTATTACAAAGTTCAATAGATAATTTTGGTTGGATTCCATTTCAAAGTGCTTATATGGCTGAGTCGCCGAATCTTTTAGCATCTTATCAATTTGCACATGATTCATTTTCAAATAGCTCACTAAATGAAGATGAGCGTGCAATTGTTTGGATTACTACAGGTAAAATCAATAGATGTGAATATACTGTTCAAGCTCATCTTTGGATTGCATTAAAGAAAGGAGTATCACCTGAAATATTAAAAACATTAATTGAAAACCCTAATGATTTAACCGGGAAATATTCTGCTTTATACAATTTTACACACCATGTAGTTTTAGCACAGGGACAGATCGCTAACGAGGCTATTACTGAAGTGCTAAAAGCAGGCTTCAATTTACAAAATGTTTTGGATGTTATTTTGGGTGTTTCTCAAAAAACGATGTCAACTCTTTTGAATAGTATTGCCCAAACAAAAATTGAATCTCAGTTTCAATTAAAAGAAATTAAATAATTAAGGATCAATTAATCATGCATATTATTGATCGCTCTATAGTAGAACAAATTTTAACACCTCAATTATGCCTTAAGCTAAGTGCTTCGGCATTTTCATTAGTTAGTCGAGGCAAAGTTAAACAAACCTTAAGAAGTGTTATTCCCTCTGATGACGGACGTTTGATGGGAACTATGCCAGCATATATTACAGAAGGTTCATTTAAAGGTTTTGGATTAAAAACTGTAAAAGTCGATTTTAACTATAAAAATAAATTTACTTCTCATGAAGGTTATATTTTTCTATACGATTCTCCAAATGAAGGAGAAATGGCTCTTGTTGATGCTGCCTCAGTTACCGAATTACGTACAGCTGCTGCTTCTGCATTAGCTACATCAATTTTAACACCCAAAAATGTAAATCAATTAGCTGTTTTAGGTACTGGTATTCAAGCAAAAATGCATGTGAAAATGATGCAAGAAATTCGCCCAATAAAGCATATTCATATTTGGGGTAGAAATGAAAAAAATGTGGAAACATTTGCATCATGGTGTCATACCCAATGTAATTTACCTTTTACTATTGCAGCAACACCAGCTGAAGCTGTTTCAAAAGCTGACATTATTTGTACTGTAACTGCATCACAAAATGCAATTCTTCAAGCAGAAGATTTACCTGAAAATTGTCACATCAATGCAGTTGGTTCTTCAGCTTTAGGCTTTCAAGAATTAGCACCAAATATTTACTCAATTGTAGAATTATATGTCGATAGTAAAGAAGCTGTTTGGGATTCATCATCATGTTTAATTCAAGCAAAACAAAAAGGTTTGATAGCCCTAGATAATTTAGGCATTGAGATTGGAGAACTATTAACATTTAGTTCGAGGAATGAATTTAAAACGCCAAAAAGAACATTATTTAAGTCCGTTGGGCTTGCTGTACAAGATTTAGTATTTGCACGTGAAATAATTAATCAAATACATCGACCTACTCATACAAGCTCTATATAAGTCTAAATTAAAAGGAAAAATTATGTTCGGTTTAGGAAGTTCGCAAATCATATCTTATATTTTAGCCTTAGGCTTAGCGGCTATAGTCCCTGGTCCAGGAATGACAGCTTTGATTACACGTAGTATTAGTAGTGGAGCGAAAACTGGTTTTTCATTACTCGCTGGTTTAATTCTTGGGGATCTAATTTATCTTTCAATAGCAGTTTTTGGCTTAGCAATGATTGCCCACTCTTATACATCAATTTCTATCTACATTAATTGGGCAGCTGCATTGTATTTATGTGTTCTTGCATGGCAGTTTTGGAAATACCAACCAAGTACAATTCTTAATGAGCAAAAAGTTACAAGTCGTGAATTAGCAACAGCATGGTTTTCAGGGTTAACACTTACTTTAGGAAACCCTAAAACTATAGCATTTTATTTGGCTATTCTACCTCTCATTATATCCTTAGATAAAATTTCTGTACAAATTTGGGGATTGGTGCTCATACCTATCACTCTACTTGTACTCTTAGCTGTAGGAGGGGTTTATATTCTTTCAGCTTTAAAAATACGCAAATTTTTAACAAGTGTGAAATCTCAATTAATTCTTTTCCGCTCTGCAGGATTAATTATGTTTTTAGCAGCAATTTTAATGGTAGTTAAAACACTATAATAAGTCCTAAAAAAATTAAACATGCAAAAAACATTTCATCTAAATTTAGAAAATGAAGCCATTTCATTATCAAGATTTATGAATGATAAATTTATTGCATGTTTATTGAAATGATTAAACTTATAGTATGGCAACATTATAGAAATAAAGGTGTGAATTTTGTTGAATCTAAATCAAAAAACAATTAAAAAAATCTTACTTCAAGCAGAAGAATATGAGTCATCATTAAGAAAAAAGGTGAACAAGAAAAATAATGGAGCTTATTATGGCGTAATGGCTTTATGTTATAGTCTTATCGCTTTATCCTTATTTTCTATTGGTTTAGGTCTTGTATTCAAAAATCAATTTATTTTACTTGCTGCACTTATATTTCTTTTATTAGCTGAAATATCACTACTACTGAGTACGGTGATAGATATGTTAAAATCACGCAAAAGTATTGTTTTATTTTTTAGGCAACCATCAAAAATTCTATTACAAAATTTAGAATTCAGCACAAGAACTAAAATTCAATTTTCAAAAAAATTAATTAACTTTGAACTTAGGGATTTAGAATTTACAAAACGAGAAATAATGTCAGAGAAAGATCATTTTGATAAAAGGACTTCCATCATAACTGGGACCATTGATAAAATTGGAATTTTCCCTACTATTTTGGCCACAATTCTCCTGATTCTCACTCAGATGAGTAATACAAACGTTCAAAAATTTTTAGATATAAACCCTAATTTTAAGTTCTATTTTTTTGCTGCAATATTTCTAGTTTTTTTCTTTCAAATTTTTTCCGTAAAAAATTTTTTTACATCATTAAAATTATCTAAAATGATTGATATACTTGACTATGTAATTGAACTCAAAAAGGAAACGGAATAGTATAACTATCAAAATTGAAATTGATAACTAAAAAATCACCCTCAACTTCATAACAATATTTTTTATTTTTCAATACTATATTGTGAAAATATTCTGTCGCTAACAGTATCCATCTTACTTTATTTTTAGCCGATAGCTCTGAATGCTTATTTAATTTAAATAACTCTTTTTCTAAGTATTTTTTTCTTTTTAACTTCGTCGATCTATTATCATTAATTAAACACTTTAATTCCAAACCATATGACTCATTGATAAAAGAGATAAATCCTGAAAGTGTATTTTTTTGGCCCTTTTTTATTGCCAAATAATTATTTATCTGCTTTTGATTAATTATTTCTTCATTTTTTAAATTGTTTTTGAACATTATCTCAACTGCTGGTTGTAACGCTAACCGTACTGTTCTCAAAATAATTTTTTTAGCTTTTAGCTTTTCTAGTAAATACAAATGATATTTATTTAAGCAGATCGGTATATCTCTATCAAATTTATCAAACAAATTATCAATTCGGCATAATTCTGAAATCTCTTGTTTAACTACATCATTAATATATATTTTTTTTGAAGCATACAACCATTTTACTACCACCAAGTTTTTTCTAAGCCCAAATGGCTTAAAGGTGTTAACTAGTATTTCATATTCAGGAATTTCCCCCCACAAATCATCACATTTAATGAAAAAATCTAAATACTTATTGGCTCTCATACTAGCTATATTATTTTCATAATTTAAAGCTAACCAACTATTAAAATCTAAATATTGTGCTTTTACCTCCTTTGAATTAAACAAATAAGAGGAAAGCTTTATATCATGCTCAGCTTTGTTTAACCAATAACAACTCCAACAGTACTTTCCGCAACTAGGTGACATAATAGTATTACATCTTAGACAATTGATTTTATTATCTAATGCACATTTTTTGCATAGCTCTCCAATTTCAGTTGTTATAAGTTTTCTATACTTTCTACATTCTGGACATGTTTTATATACAGTATGTCTGTAACAAACAATACATATAATTTTATTAGGATCATGCTTGTCTTTTATGAATTTTCTGTTGAATTGCAAACATATATCACATTGCTTTTGTTCTTTAAAATAATTTTGATAACAACTTTTACAAACCCGACCGTAGGTTGTGTTAGAACCATCCTTTAATGCTGGTTTATCACAACGAATACATAGCTGTTTCCTCTTACATTTTTCACATATAGAGTTTTGTTCTTTTTTATGTAGCCTAGACTTTTCACTACACAGTGAGCATTTTTTTAAAATAAACCATGTTTTATAACAATTAACACAATAACCCTCGCCATGATATCTACGATGAATTTTTGTTGGTGATTTTCCACACCAATCACATTTTTGATAATTATGAGATTTTTTGCTTTTCATAGTAGCTTAAACGTATGAACTTCTTTTTCAATGCTTGCCATTCTTTTTCTATAGTTGTCTTACTTTTTATTCGACTAGTATCGCGTTTTATACTTCTTTTTGTTTTTGAGATTGGAAGATACTGATAAACAGGATAGAACCCTTTGGGAATTACACTGTTTTTTGACCAATGGAAGCTATTTTGTGTGACTTTACATTTTATTAATACATCGACCCATTCTTCTTTTGTCACATTTATCATCAATTCTAGAGCAGAAAATAGCTGAAATCTTGTAACAGCTGATAAATAGTTTATGCTTAGTGGCTCAATTAAAGAAGATATTTCTTTAAATGAAATATTAAATTCCTTGAGTATCGATCCAAACATATGATTTTGATTTTCATAACCTTTTCTAATTATATTTAAAAAAAATAATATAGTATCCAACCAATCTTTAAATTTTAATTCTTGCCCTAGTAGTTGTCCTGCCCCATTCAGATAAACATTGTGAGCTCGCAACTGAAAATTTAATACTCGGTCATTATCAATATTATTATTTATCACTTGTTGAGTCATATCTAAATAAAGAATAGATTTACAACGATAGCAATGATCAATGTACCTGCTCATTGCATCTAAGAGCTGCGGTTGATAAACCTCTCCACATGAAGGGCACTTGTTCTGTAATAAAACTTTATGAGAAGTACAACAAACACTCCATGTAAACCGCCAGTGTATTCTCAAATATGGTTGCTTATTTACATCCATTAGACATAAAGGGCAATATTGATAACCAAGAAACTGGACACGATTTCTCTTCGCCAAAGGAATTATCCAAGATGTATTCTTTTTATAAAAATCATTTCCATACTCTAATTGCTTATAAATTGAATACAAAGTATTGAATTGAATAAGTTCTTCAGTGTCAATTCTTGCTAATTTGGAAATATCTAAAGTTATATTTGGATCAAAATATTCAAAACCTTTATCCAAATCACGTGTCCATAGTCTATGTTGGCTCCAATAATATTGAGTAAACGTGAGAGGTGTGCATCCTTGATTTAATGCTGCTCTGATCATCCATGAACTAATACTTTCATCTTCGTAAAACTTTGTTTTGATCGGCAATTGATTTATTTTATGATTTGTCTTAAACCTTGGGTCGGCCTTAACCATGATTTATCCTTAATATTATTAAGTGTAATAAATTCTTCGCCCTGTTTTATGGCATCACAAGCACATTCAACTAACAACCTATGGATATTTCCAAAATTACCTTCACTAATATGGTGAATTTGTGTGGCTAATTCTGTGCTTTGTAAATTTGATGCCTTCTTTAAGGGCAAAATTTTTTCAAAACTGCCTAATAATTTTTTGAAATCATTGTTATTAGTCCAAATCGGAATTTCCGCTACATCAAAACGGCTAGCATGTTGCGGATCAGTATGTAAAACTCTTATAGCATCTTTGGTACCAACACCAACAATAGGAATTTGAAGCTCGTTACAGATCAATTTTATGGTATTCATTATTTGACGCTGTTGTCTTGGGGTACCAGTTAATAATGAATGTATTTCATCAATAATAAGCATTTTCACATTCAATTCACGAAATGCGTGTAATACCTGATACCTTAAATCCACAGATGATTTTGTTGATCTATAGGGCAGACCAAAAAATTCTATCAACGTAATATATAGTTCTTTTTCATTTGCTGAAGGAGGAGCTTGAATCGTGACTATTGGTATCACAGCATCTTGATTGTCATTTAGATATGTAACTCCAAATTTTTTACTAAAATGATTTATTAAAGTTGTTTTACCATTATTTGAATCTCCAATAATTAATAAATTAGGCATTCTCGGCCGTTTAGCTTTATTCATCAAACCTTGTAAATTATCAATAATCGTATTAGCAGTTGAATATCCTATCCACCGTGGTTCATCTAAAAATTCAAGCCTTTCTTTTTCTGAAAGAAATAAGATATGTCTAAATTTTTCATGTACATGCTGATATTCATCTAACATTATTCAATATCCTCATAGAAACCAATATTTTGACAAAAACTTTCCTCATTAATATTCAATTCTTCTCTTACTAAGCTCGATTCAATCATTTGGCTTTCATATATATTCTGAGATTTTTTATGAATTTTTTTTCTTTGCTGTTGTCGAGGCTTTGTTGCACAAACCTATCTGTAAAGGCTTTTTTAGCGATATAATTTTCAAATGAAGAAGCCTACACACAAAATCTACCGCA
>Ga0209426_1001637_pt1 | contig 12780 bp, 8 predicted proteins | sample Deesub1362B_J571_FD_187697 | JGI IMG/M metagenome (GOLD analysis project Ga0209426, IMG submission 187697) | Deep oceanic, basalt-hosted subsurface ecosystem from Juan de Fuca Ridge flank, Pacific Ocean, CORK Borehole 1362B_J2.571 (SPAdes)... ...
TACCGAAAGAGTTACCCAATAAGTTCCAGATTCCGAGTAAACATGGGTTGGATTTTGTAAAGATGAACTTTGACCATCACCAAAGTCCCAAAACCAGCTTCCAGATGAATCATAAAAGCTGCTAAGGTCGGTAAATTGAATTTTCTGCTTTGCCACCGGTGAAGTCGGCCAAAATTCAAAATCTGGTTCAGGATAGGGATGGGGATTGGTGCTAAATTGAGGCCCTAGGGTCCAGTCTGATTCTTTATCGTGGTTATCCCAAACTTTCAGCCTCCACCAATAGCTTTGCCCAAAAGAGAGGTTTTGGGCAAAATACTCCTGGCTGGAAGATAAAACTTTTCCGGAATCAATTTCTGGTGAGGAAAAATCAGATTGATCATCAACTTGCACTTGATAGGCAGATTGACTATCTCCTGGATCAGGATCGGAAAACTCCCAGGTAAGATAGATAGGAGGTGAGGTCGCAAAACAGTAATCTCCTTCCTCAACTAAAAGATTTTTGGCCGAGGGGGACTGATTCTTCAAAACTTTAACAATCTGGTAGGCAAGATCGGTTAGGCCCTCAGTGTCGGTAACTTCCACCCAGACCTCATAGGTTCCTTCCTGATCGAGTTTCCAATACTTTACTCTGGCCTGATCATAAATCACAAAATGGGGATTTTGATCCAAATCAAGAAAAAAAGGTGGCAAGACCTGGTGTGAAGGATAAAAGATATTACTTTCCTCTTTCTTTTGCCAACCGGAAGGAAGCCATTGAAGATAGCTAAGATCTCGATTGGCAGAAGAATAATAATAAAGATGTAAATTTTCAGCGCGGTCCAAAACCGAAAAAACTGCTGCCGGTAATTTGCTCTCTAAAAATCCATCGCAGTTCCAGACCCGATTTTTAATTTGGCAGACATTAATTTTTGCTCCCTGAGGATCGGGCTGGGGAAAACTAATCTTAGCTTGATTGAGATGATCAAGTACTATCGAAGACTGAGGCTGAAATTTACCCTCCATTAATGGAGAGGAGCTTTTTTTCCATTCTTTTCCATCAAAGAAAAAATAATGGATTTGGAAAAAATAACTCTCACCTGAAAGCCAGGGGCCTTCAGTAAAACTAAAATGGGCTCGATCGTTGGAATCCAAAACCAGAGAATTGTAACAATTCATGCTTACTCCTGGATTGAAATAAACTGTTTCAATCTGCCACTCAGTTTGGGTCTTTCTGCCATATTTGACCCGATTGCCAACACACTGGAGAAAATGGGCCTGATCATTTTGATCTAGGGCCAGAGCCAATCCCCCTCCTCCAGAAGTAATGGTCTCTATTTTCCATTGCTTACCATCCCATTTAGCATAATGGAGTCCGTCTTTATCTGAAAAAAGCAGGTGGGCAAAACCATTGGAATCGAGGGCTAAGGAAGATTGAGAATTTATTGCTTTCTCTTTGACAATCTCAATTTCCCAATTCCCATCCCAGTTAGCATATCTTTGGGCATAAAGAGAGGTGGCATCATAATAACTAACATGTAGAGAATTATCTTCACCAAACTCAAATCCAAGCTGACTTTGAAGATACCCAGCTTTTCCAAAAAGATCTACAGTCTCTCTCTGCCAACCAAGATCAGTCAAAGTAAGGTGTTTGAGAGCATAACGATCTATTTCCCAGGGCCCACTTTCTGCTTCAGGCTCAGAACTTTCCCATAAATAGGGACCGTCCCAGATTCCGGAAGGCTTACCATCCAAAATTTGATCAGCAGAAAATCTTACCCAGGAAATTCCAGTATCATCTTTTGAATCAGAAACATCAATTTCAAACCATTCTCCCGGAGCCAAAGCGTCTTTTAAACGCACCACAGGAATGACGATTTTAGCCAAAGGAGGACACTGATAAAGGGTGCGATAGGCCAAAACATTATAAACACAGGATGCGTTTGAACAAAAGTAGTCCCGATATTCCTGATCTTGGCAGGTGCAGGAAAAAGAATTTTTGGTGCAAGGATAGGGCTCACCCACATTGTACCACCCATCGCCCAAACAAAGCCCAGCTCCAGTTTTTACCTGACAATTAAGGTTGGCATCACACAAACAGGAAGCATTACAGATCCACTCCTCCCCTTCACACCAAAACACTAACCGAAAACAGGAGGGGTTTTGGAAATGACAGGCGAGTTGATAAGGTCTTTCGCAGCCCTCTCGAAAATATTGATAATTAGGAACACAGGCCCCAAACTGAGGAGGGGGTGCATCACAAACTCCAAAAGCTAATTGAGGAATAAAAGTTCCAACCAAAAATAAAAAAAGCAAAAGGCTATAATTTTTCATTTTTATTGGCATTCTTCAATAATTTGAGGAAGGTCTAAAACATTAATCCAGATTCCTTCAAATTTTTCAGAAAAATCGGTCTCAATAGTGACAGTTATTATATCTCCAATTTTGAGATCTTCAAAATTCAAAGCTTTTTTTTGGGGTTGACCTTCTTCTAAAGAAACTTTAAAAACCTCAGCTTTCTGGCTGATGGGAATAGTCAAAATATCTCTTTTTTGGCCGGGTCGGCAGGCCTGAGGGAAAATTTCTTTTAGAGTTAAAACCCGATCAGAAATTTTAATTACCTCACCCCTGGCCTGAGCCTGCCAATGATAAATAACTTTAGATTTTTTTAGCTTGGTCAAAAAAGAAACTTCGTTTTTCCCAAACCAAAAACCAAAAAAACCTGCCAAAAACAAACTAAAAATTAAAAATCCAAAAAATAATTTTCGCATAAAATTATTTTTATAAAATTTTTAAAAATTAAATGACCCTTTAAAAAGGTGTAATTTCTTGCCAGGTAGGAGGGGCGGGAGCTTCAGTTGGGGTTGGCTCAGAAACAACTGGCTGCAAAATAGTGATTTCTCCAACAAAAGAACTGGAAAGATCCCCCCGATCCTCAACTGTAAGATCAACTCTAAAAGTTCCTGGCCCCAAAATTTGGGTCTGAATAGTGTAATCTTGAAGAGCTTCATTTTCTGGGGTGTTGGGATCGTCGCTGTAGAGCTGATCTGGAGTATTTCCCCAATAAAGAATGTCCCAGGCTGATTTGGCAATATCACTTTGGCCGTTGGGGTCAGTTGAGTCATTACGCAGGGTTAAGGGTGAGCCACTGTAGGCAGTACAATTTGAAGGAATACAGGAGAAAGAGGCGCTAGGAGCTTGATTAGTAACTGGAGCAGAACAGGTATCCCTATCTACACAGTAGGCGCGGGAATCATTCCAGTACTGGTCGCAACACTCCTCGGTACAATACTCATCTTGCAGTGCACACACTCCATTTTGACAAGAATAATCTCGATAATAACCATTTGAGCAACCATCATTTAAATTACAATCCTGGCAATTTGATTTTAAAGTTTGAGTCCCGGTAACAATATAGGTGCAAGAACCTCCAGAGCAATACCAATCCCGATATTCTTGATCCTGGCAAATACAGGCCAGATCTCCATCACAACAATAGTAAGCCTTCCCCACATCTACCCAGCCATCCCTGGCATCGCAATCCTCAACTAAAATATCTGAGGTGGTGAAAGTGCAGCCATTTCCAAGACAATACCAATCATAAAAAGTCTGCTTAACCAAATTTCCCTCACAATAGAGAGGACCATAGGTGTCATTATCATTGCAATCTTGAAGATAAATTGTCTGGGGGCCGGCACAAGAACCTCCCGAGCAATAATAATCATAAAAAACCACCCAATCTCCATCGCAGGCAATATGGTCTCGATCGTTGCAGTTAGAAACCAAGGTCTCGCTGGCAAGCACGCAGAAACCATTTGAGCAGGTATGATCAACATAGGAGATCCAATCACCACTACAGGAGTAATAATTATTTACGTTGCAATCGGTGTAGGAATCAACGGTAATGGTATAGGAGCAGCTACCTCCTGAGCAATAATAGTCATAATATTGGTAGCGGGCAATATCTCCTTCACAAAAGGAGTCGCCATAATCATAAGCGTCACAATCTACTGCAGAAGTGAAGGGATAAGAACAGTATCCATAATAACAAAGAGAGTAACCATAGCAGGCAATATTTCCTTCGCACCATCGAGTAGAAATGCAGTGGGTTTCCCACCAGGAACAATATTGAGGCCACCACCCCAAAGAACACTGAGCATCAGCTAAATTTCCATAGCCCAAAAATAAAAAAATTAAAAAACCAAAAATTAAAAATTTAAAAAAATTTTTTGGCATAAAAATTAATCAGGAAATAGGGTGATATGAGTTCCCTGAAAAGTTTTTTTGGTGGCATCAATTAAAACCTGAACTCGATCTCCCACTTTCAAATCTTTAAATTTTAGCTCCTTTTGCTGGGCAAAAGTTTTACCTTCTTTCTCAATCAACTCAAGACTTTGAACTCTGGCCTGTTTGGAAATTGGAATTTTTAGGGTTTTCTGATCCTTCTTTAAAATTAGGGTCTGATCCAAAATTTCGGCAATCTTTCCAGAAGCCAAAAAATGATGACTTATAATTAAAGCAGATTCCTCCAAAGGTGGCGCCATTTTTTCTTTTAGCAAAAAACCAGCCAAAAAACTAGCGCCAATTAAAATTAAACCCAAAAGGGCAAAGGTTATAAAAATGATTTTTCTCATAAAAAGTTAAAGTTTATTTTTTTGCGACCTTTCATTTTTATTTTAACATTTTTTTTACTGGAAGATAACTTTTGCGATGAATTTTAGATGGACCATATTTTTTCAGCTTTTTTAAATGATCTTTAGTAGGATAGCCTTTATGCTTTAAAAAACCATAAACTGGGTATTTTTGATGATATTTTTCCATGATTTTATCCCTTTTAACCTTGGCTAAGATTGAAGAAAGGGCGCAGGAAAGAACCTTTCTATCTGCATCAACTATTGCTTTTTGATCACAGTTAAGATCCAATTTAAAATTTCCATCCAAAATCAAAAACCATCTCCAAAGGTTCAATAATTTAGTGCGATCGCACAGAAATGTGGACCTTTTGGGAGGTAGTTTTTTTTCGAGGTTTTTTAGTGCCCTTTTCATGGCTAGTTTAGTAGCCTCAAAAATATTGATTTTATCAATTATTTTTTCTGAAACCCTACCAATCCCCCACTTAATCTTGGGGCTTTCTATAATTTTGGCATAAATTTCCTTTCGCTTTTTTGGGGTTAGTTTTTTTGAATCCTTAATTTCTTTTAACAATTTTTTAAATTTTGAATCTTGATTTTTAATTAAAGCTGTGGCTGCAGCCAAAACCGGACCGGCCAGAGCTCCGCGACCGGCCTCATCTAGACCCACCACTAAGTATCCCTTCTTCCATAATTTTTTTTCCTCCCTCAAATTTGGTTCCATTTTTTTATTTTAACAAAAAAGTGGCGGGAAATCCGCCACTAATCAATAATAATCATCTCTTTGGTAAAACGAGTTAAATTGGAAGATCCAGTTTTGGTTATCACCAAAACATCCTCAATTCTTATTCCTCCCCAGCCGGGAAGATAAACTCCGGGCTCAATGGTGACCACATAACCAACCTTTAATCTCACTTTCTCTCGGGGGGCAAGCCGAGGAAAAGTATGGATCATTATACCAAGGCCATGGCCAGTAGCATGAGGAAAGTTGTAATTTTTAGATTCAAGATAGGACCTTGCTGCCCGATCCACTTTTTCGGCTGCAATTCCTGCTCTTAAAGTTTCAATGGCTCGACTCTGAGCTTCAAGCACAGCCTGATAGGCCTCTTTGGCTTTTTTGTCTGGTTTTCCAAGAAAAACTACTCTGGAAAAATCGGAGAAATAGCCATCCATTACAAAACCAAAGTCAAACTGAACCACCTCTCTTGGATTTAGCTTTTTTAAACTGGGCCGGGCATGGGGAATACAGGCCCTCTCTCCAGAAACCACAATTGGCAAAAAGGAGTCCCTTTCCGCTCCATAAATTCTGCCAAAATAGGAAATTTTGGCTGAAAGCTCACTTTCGGAAATTCCCGGCCTAACTTCTGGTAAAATGTGTTTCTCAAAAATTAGCTCTACCAGTCTTTGGGCTTTCTCAATTTTTTCGATTTCATCCTCAAACTTTACTGCTGACAGTTGATCAATCAAATTTTTACAATTTAAAAATTCATTTTGAGGACAATTTTCTCTTAAAATCTCAATTTCATTAAAGAAACAATCCTCCTCCACCCCTACTTTCAGACCGGCCGGAAGCAGATTTTCTCTAAAAAGAGCTAAAACTCCAGGACCGTAGTTAATTACTATCAATTTTACCTCCGGAGCCTCTCTTCTGGCCTGCTCCGCATCTCTAGTACCAACCACTAGATAAATCTCATCTTTTAAAACTAGACAGGGCCCCCAATCCATAGAGTTAAATCCGGTTAAATATCTTACCTTCTCTGGTTGAGTGACAAGGTAGGCATCAATTTTCAATCTTTTAAACAAAGAGCGCAATCTTTTTATTCTTTTTTTCATTTTCCCTCCTTTTTAAATCTTTTAATCTTAGCTAAAATCAAAAAAGTGTCAAGGCTTTTTTAGTTTTTTGGTGAATGCTATAATTTGATAATTGTATGAAATTTACCCATTTGCATCTTCATTCTCATTATTCCCTGCTGGATGGCCTGCCAAAGATTGAGGAAATTTTGGATCGAGCTAAAGAGTTCCAAATGGATTCGGTTGCTCTAACCGATCATGGAGCATTATATGGAGCAGTTGAATTTTATAAAAAGGCCAAGGAAAAAGGTTTAAAACCAATTATTGGGGCTGAGCTTTATTTAGCCTTTGAACGGATGTTTCAGGAAAGGCCGGGAATTGATGATCAAAGATATCATTTAGTTTTACTCTGCAAAAATAAGGAAGGTTATCAAAATTTAGTAAAACTTATCACCAAGGCCCATCTTCAGGGCTTTTATTATAAACCCCGGGTGGATGAGGAATTGCTCAGGGAACACTCCTTGGGGCTGGTCTGTCTTTCCGGATGTTTACAGGGAAAAATTCCCAAACTGATTTTAGCCAAAAAAATAAAAGAGGCAGAAGCTCTGGCCCTTAACTATCAGCAAATTTTTGGCAAGGAAAATTTTTATCTTGAAATTCAGCCCCACCCCAGAATTAAAGACCAAAATACAGTTAATCGAGCCTTGATTGAGATTTCAAAAAGATTAAAAATTCCCCTGGTTTGTACTAACGATTGTCACTATTTAAGACCGGAAGATGCTGAGGCTCAGGACATTTTAATGCTAATTAATACCGGAGCGGATCGAGATGATCCAGAAAGATTAACCATGAAGGAAGATGATTTTTCAATGAAAAGCCCAAAAGAAATGATTGAATTTTTTAAAGATTTACCAGAAGCTATTGAGAATACTCAAAAAATTGTGGATCTTTGCAATTTTGAATTTGAGCTTGGAAAAATAAAGCTTCCCCAATTTTTGCTGCCAGAAGGAAAGGACGCTGACCAATATTTAAAAGAACTTTGTATTTTGGGGCTGCGACAGAGAAAATTTTCTGATCTAAATCAGGCCAAAAAAAGATTAGAATATGAACTCTCAGTGATTAAGCAGGCTGGCTTTGCTTCCTATTTTTTGATAGTCCAAGATTTTGTTAATTGGGCCAAACAAAATCGAATTGTGGTTGGGCCAGGAAGAGGATCGGTGGGAGGATCATTGGTGGCCTATCTTTTGGGAATTACCAATGTTGATCCCTTAAAATATAATTTGCTTTTTGAGCGCTTCTTAAATCCGGGGCGAGTCTCTCTACCCGATATTGATTTAGATTTTACTGATTTGCGAAGAGATGAGGTAATTGAATATGTGACCCAAAGATATGGAAAGGATCGGGTAGCCCAAATTATTACTTTTGGAACTATGGCCGCCCGGGCGGTGGTGCGAGATGTGGGACGGGCTTTAGGTTATTCCTACAGTTTTTGCGATCAGATTGCCAAAATGATTCCCATGTATTTTAATCTAAATCAGACTCTGGAGAAAGTTGAAGAGTTTCGTCAAATTTATCAGCAAAATCCCCAGGCCCAAAAGCTGATTGATTTTGCAAAAAAATTAGAAGGAGTAGCTCGCCATGCCTCAACCCATGCCTGTGGAGTGGTAATTTCTGATCAACCCCTGGAGAACATCGTTCCTTTGCAACATCCCACCCAAAATGAAAGAGCCATAGTTACCCAATATGAAATGCACTCCATTGAAGAATTGGGACTTTTAAAAATGGATTTTTTGGGCCTTAAAAATCTAACCATTATTGAAGATACTCTCTCTCGAATTTATAAAGTTCAGGGTAAAAAAATTGATCTTGAATCAATTCCCTTTGATGATCAAAAAACCTTTGATCTTTTAAAGAAGGGAGAAAGCACCGGAGTGTTTCAGTTAGAAAGCTCGGGAATGAAAAGATATTTAAGGGAACTTAAACCCACTCAATTTGAGGATATCGTTGCCATGGTGGCTCTTTATCGGCCCGGCCCAATGGAACTAATCCCTTCCTATATTAGAAGAAAGCACAAAAAAGAAAAAATTGAATATTTGCACCCAAAACTGGAACCGATTTTGAAAAATACCTATGGAATTCCGGTCTATCAGGAACAGATTATGCAGATTGCCCAAAATTTAGCTAGTTTTTCTTTAGCCGAAGCCGATCTTTTAAGAAAGGCCATTGGCAAAAAAATAAAAAAACTTTTGCTTTCTCAAAAAGAAAAATTTATTGAGGGCTCAAAGAAAAATCAGGTTTCAGAAGAAGTAGCTAAAAAAATCTGGAACTGGATTGAACCTTTCTGTCGTTACTCCTTTAACCGCTCCCATGCCGCCTCCTATGCTATCATTGCTTATCAGACCGCCTACCTTAAGGCCCATTTTCCGGTGGAGTTTATGGCTGCCCTTTTAACCTCAGAAAAAAATGATGTAGAAAGAATTGGCTTTTTAATTGAGGAATGTAAAAAAATGCAAATTGAGGTTTTACCTCCTGATATCAATGAAAGTTTTCGCAATTTCACGGTCATTCCCGGAAAGAAGCAGATTAGATTTGGGCTGTTGGCCATCAAAAATGTAGGAGAAAATGTAGTTAATGCTATTATTCAGGAAAGAAAAAATCGGGGGCCTTATTTATCCATTCAAGATTTTATTTCAAGAATTGAAACCAAAGATTTAAACAAAAAATCCCTAGAAAGTCTAATTAAGGCTGGGGTATTTGATAAAATTGAGGAAAGAAATAAATTACTCTTTAATCTTGAAGATCTGCTTGAGCTCAATCGGGAAATAAAAAGAATAGCTTTAGAAAGGCAGGGCAGCCTTTTTGGAAAAGGAGCCTTTGGCTCAATTAACCTTAAGGAAACTCGGCCAGCTAATGAAAATGAAAAATTAAATTGGGAAAAAGAACTTTTGGGTCTTTATGTCTCCTCCCATCCCCTAAAGAATTTTCAGAAAATTTTACAAACCAAAGCTTTGCCAGTAGGAAAAATTAATCAGCAGCTTTCCGGAAAACTGGTCAAAATTGGAGGAATCATCTCTTCAATTAAAAAGGTGATTACCAAAGTAGGAAAACCAATGCTTTTTTTAAAGATTGAAGATTTAACCGATAAAATTGAAGTAGTTGCCTTTCCGGGAGTAATTGAGAAAAATCCTACTGCTTTCCAGGAAAACAAAATTGTCTTTGTTTCAGGAAGGGTAGATATGAAAGATGGGGTGCCAAAATTAATCTGTGAGCAAATTGAGGAAATCATTGAAAAATAAAGCCCAAAAATTAAAAGCCATTACTTTTTTAAAGCAATGGCTTTTTTAATTTTTGGGCTTGCCGTCGAAGTGTCGAGATTTTTGAAGCTAGTTAAAATTTTATGTTATAATTGAATTATGAAGATCGAAACTTTGCGCCATTCTCTAGCCCATATTCTAGCCTATGCTGTCCAGGAGCTTTACCCTGGGACAAAGTTTGGCATTGGCCCTCCTATTGAGAACGGCTTTTATTATGATTTTGAGCTGCCAAAGCCCATCAGTCCAGAAGATCTGCCAAGGATTGAAAAGAAAATGAAAGAAATTTTAAAAAAAGATGTTAAATTTGAGAAAAAAATTATCTCCAGAGCTGAGGCCCAAAAAATATTTAAAAACCAACCTTATAAATTGGAGCTGGTTTCTGAAAAAAAGAAAATCACCGTTTATCAATCGGGAAAATTTTTGGATTTCTGCCAAGGTCCCCATCTTAAATCAACCAAGGAAATCGATCCTCAGGCTTTTAAATTGGTAAAAATTGCCGGAGCCTACTGGCGGGGAGATGAGAAAAGACCAATGCTGACCAGAATTTATGGAGTGGCCTTTAAAACTAAAAAGGAGCTTGAAGATTATCTTAAAAGGGAGGCAGAGGCTGAAAAGAGAGATCACCGAGTTTTGGGTCAAAAATTGGATCTTTTTAGTTTTGATGAAGAAGTCGGAGCAGGGCTTCCCCTTTGGCATCCTTCGGGAATGATTTTAAGAAAAATTATTGAAAATTTTATTATTAGTGAACTGCAAAAAGCAGGCTATCTTTTAGTTTTAACTCCTCATATTGGAAAAGAGAATTTATTTGAAACTTCGGGCCATTTAGATTTTTATAAAGAAAATATGTACTCCCCAATCGAGATTGAGAAAGAAAAATATTATTTAAAACCCATGAACTGTCCCTTTCACATCAAAATTTATAACTCTAAAATTCGCAGCTATCGGGAGCTTCCCTTAAGACTGGCTGAGTTTGGAACGGTTTATCGTTTTGAACGATCGGGAGTTTTGCACGGACTTACCAGGGTGAGAGGATTTACCCAGGATGATGCCCATATTTTTTGCTCCTCCCAAGATCTGGGAAAAGAAATTTTATCAATCTTAAAATTAGCTTTAAAAATTTTAAAAACTTTTGGATTCAAAGATTTTGAAGTTACCTTAACTACTCGACCAGAAAAATTTGTGGGAAGCGAAAAAATCTGGGAAAAAGCTTCAAGAACCTTAATTTTTGCTCTAAAAAAAGTTAGACTTTCTCATCAAATTGAAAAAAGAGAGGCTCCTTTTTATGGACCCTCGATCAATCTCAAAATCAAAGATGCTCTGGGAAGACCTTGGCAATGCACTACCATCCAGCTTGATTTTAATCTTCCAGAAAGATTCAATCTAACTTTTATTGATAAAAAAGGAAAAAAACAAAGACCAATTTTAATTCATCGGGCAATTCTTGGATCACTAGAAAGATTTATAGGAGTATTGCTTGAGCATTATGGAGGAGCTTTACCCTTCTGGCTCTCACCTTGCCAAATCTGGATAATTCCGGTTGGTGCTCGCCACAAAAAGTATGCAAGAAAGATAGCAGAAAATCTTAAAGATTTTAGAGTCAAATTAAAAGATGAAAAAGAAACTGTCTCAAAAAAGGTCAGAGAGGGAGAACTAAAAAAGATTCCCTATCTTTTGGTGGTTGGAGATATGGAAATGAAAAAAAGGGCGGTTAGGGTAAGGGAAAGAGGAAAAGGAGATATTGGGATGATGAAACTTGAAAAATTTTTGGAGAAAATCAAAAAAGGCCAAGATGAAAGCACCTTTGGCCTTTTTTATTAAAGTTTGATGCCGGCGGAGAGACTCGAACTCCTAATCTGGTGTACTTTATCTTTGAATTATGTCGGCATCAATTTAAAGAGCTAAGGTTTCCCGGTAATTAAAATCCTAGTCTCTTTTCTCGAAATGACATTAAACACGAGATTTCCTCTAATAAACTGATGCTGACCTTCTTTAATGCGCCAGCCAAACTTATCTACTAAATACATCGCAGTGGGGCCAATGATATAGCGAGCATGCTGAATGATATATTCCACGCCCGGTGCATTAATATCGCAAATAGCCTCTTTTTTGATTAAAAAATTCCAAAAAGAATCCCTCTCATCAAGGATTACAAAAAATTCTCCTTCCTTGATCTCCAGGGCGATTCGCAAAAAATCTTTTTCATCTAGATCGCCCCAGCCCAACTTCTCTCCATTTTTATTATACCATCCACCGTTATGGATGATCTTTTCAGGCCCGCTTCGGATCTGGCCGGTATAAAGCCCAAACTCTCCCTTAATGGGACGAAACTCCGTCCCATACATTCCTTTTCTTAACATTCTACCTCCTTTTTTAAATTTTTCCTTTTTCAGATCACCAATCCTAGTGATCTAAAGAAGGAAGAGAAACTAGCTGGCTGCCAGCTTCTCTTTACGGGCTCACAAAACTCACCCATTCCATAAATATTATAGCACGCCTTTTTAAATTTGTCAAGAAAAATTGGCGCTGGGGGAGACTATCAAAAAACTGTTTTGGGCTAGCATTTTAAAAAAAGTTTGATTAAAATAAATATAATGAACGCTATCTCTGCCCCAACCCAGAGACTTATTTTGCAGTATCAGCTTTGGTGGCAATCTTTGCAGCCCAAAGAGGAAGCAAAAACTTTGCACGTGGATGAGGTTGCCTCCCAGGTTGCCGCTTTTTATGAAAAAATTCGGGGGGTAGTTGATTGGCGGGAAGAGCATTTATTGAAAAAGACGGCAATTGAGCGAATTTTAAAAAGAAGATTGTTATTAAGAAAGGATGGAAAAGAAATTGCCACTCCCCTAGTTTTAGAATTGATCCGGGGAGGGCATTTTCCCAACGATTCGATTGAGGAAGAAAAAATTGATCAGGTTCAAAAAATTATTGATAAATATCTTTTTATTATTAACCATGCTCCCCCACCTCCGGCTGGAAAAGAAAAATTCCAGCTTTTTGATTGGAGTCTCTCCATTGCTGCCTGCGAGATTGAGCAGTGTCTTTCTCCCTATCTTCGAGAGCAGGCTTTG
>Ga0209426_1001638_pt1 | contig 12749 bp, 10 predicted proteins | sample Deesub1362B_J571_FD_187697 | JGI IMG/M metagenome (GOLD analysis project Ga0209426, IMG submission 187697) | Deep oceanic, basalt-hosted subsurface ecosystem from Juan de Fuca Ridge flank, Pacific Ocean, CORK Borehole 1362B_J2.571 (SPAdes)... ...
TCTTCTTGTTGTTATTTCAATCTGTTGCCTACAAGCTTATAACAAGATCTAAGGGAATTTGTCCACATTAAAATGCGCTTTTTCCTTTTTTATCAAACAATTACCGTTTCTGGATGGGAACTAACTATACTCTTTCAAAGTCATCAATCCACCCTCCTTTTAGGAGTGCGTTGTTGACTGATCTGGATATAAGTGTGTCTTTGACATGGCCTTGCATCATGCATAGATGAAATTGACAGGCGTTCCCAAGGAATCCTATAATTGCGACTAATCTTTCGTTGAAACAAGGAGAATGGCCATGCCATCTTCGCGAAGGGACCGACGGACTGCCATCCTCCATGTAGCTGAGAAGGAATTTGCCGAAAGAGGCTTCGATGGGGTGGGGATGCGAGAGATCGCCGCGCAGGTCGGGATTCACAGCGCCACCCTCTACCACTACTTTTCTGGCAAGGAAGAATTGTTCTTTGCTGTGATCGAACGGATTTATCAAGAAGCCCGGGAATGGATTCAGGAGTCCCTACAACATCCAATGGAGGGCCGCGCCAAACTGGCTTTCTTCATCGAGAGGCAATTCGACTTTCTGACAACTCACAAGAGTTTCTTAAAGATCCTCCTCCATGAGCTTCAATGTCAAAGCCCGCGCATAGAGAAACTCGTCGCTCATTTCGTAAAGCCGCTGGCGGATATCTTGGCCTCCTTATTAGAGGGAATGTGCAAGGATGGAATCATCAGATCCGTGGACAACCGCCAGGCCCTCTTTCAAATCATGACCCTCAACGCCGGACACATCATTTTCGCTCCCCTTCTGGGCTATATCATGCTTGTTGGTGATCCTCTGGCTCCTGATTACTTGGAGGCCCAAAAACGGGCTAATATTGAGCTTCTTCTTTATGGTCTTGAGAATGCCCCTGAGTGCTCCTCAGACTTCACAGGAGGGTGCATGAAGGATTCGGCTTTTTAATGCCATGGAACCATGTTACATACTTCCAAAAATATAGCCTGTAACGTGATGAAGCCCCTGCCTATAACGTCCCAAGGCCATCAATGGAAAGTAGTTCCGATAGAGGTGGTAGTTGATCATAAAGTCCAAGGGAAAGCCCGTTCCGGTGAAATAGGGCTCATCCCATGATCCGTCCTCCCTTTGGGTCTGGATCAGGTACTCAACCCCTCGCCTGACAGCTTTACTTTCTCTCTCACCAGCCGCGATCAGGGCGAGCAGCGCCCACCCGGTCTGTGAGGCTGTACTAGGCCCCCTGCCTCTCCAAGAAGGGTCCCTGTAACTTTCGATCCTCTCCCCCCAGCCTCCATCCTCATTTTGCCGGGATAAAAGCCACTCGACGGCCTTTCGGATGTATGGTGCACGCATATCCTCTTCAATGGCTTCAAGGGCTGGCAACACACATCCAGTGCCATATATTGTGTTTACACCCCAGCGCCCGTACCATGCCCCATCTTCCTCTTGCTCCCGTCTTAGGTAATCAAGGGCCCGGTCCAACGGTCGCCAGCCCCTGCGGTAGCCCATTTTGCCGAGAAGCTCCACGATGTGGGCGGTGACGTCCACACTCGGTGGGTCGATCATCTCTCCGAAATCGGCGAACGGGATCTCCCTCAGGAAGGCCTTGCAGTTATCTACATCAAAGGCTCCCCAGCCGCCATTTGAACTCTGCATGGCCAGGAGCCATTCCAGACCGCGCTGGAGCGCCTGCTGTTTCTTATCTCCGTCCAGATCGGTCCGCATGATGGCTATCATGACCACCGCGGTATCGTCGGTGTCGGGATAATTGGCGTTTTCGAACTCGAATGCCCATCCCCCGGGCCTGGCCTTGCATTTCACCTGCCAGTCCCCACCAGAGAAGATCTGGTTATGGATCAACCATTCCCCGGCCTTAACCAGAGCAGGATGATCTCCAGGGAGGCCAGCATCCAGCAGTCCGATCATGGCGAGCCCGGTGTCCCATCCGGGCGATATGCAGGACTGGAGCCGAAAGGTATCCCCTTCTTCAATTCCGAACCCCTTGGGGCCGTAAAATCCAGCAATGCCTTTCTTCATGACTGGATGATCAATCGTATAGCCCAGGCACTTGAGGGCGATCAAGGAGTATACCCACGGTGGTTGGATCCCTCCCCATGAGCCATCGGCCTCCTGACGCGCCAGTATCCACTGTTCCGCCATCTTTATAGCGAGCCGGCGAAGCGGATTAATGGAGATTTTATCGTATATCCTCAGAACCCTGTCGATCTGCAAAAAGATACTCCCCCAGGTCGAATCCTTCCTCGGGAGGGAGAGATCGACCCTCTCGGGTCCGTCCTTGAAGAGCTCTGGGATGCGGGCCCATGCGGGGATGGGAAAGACAGGGCGAAAGGCTTGAATGATCGTCAAGGGGACTATCGTCCCCCTTGCCCAACTGGAGAACTCATAGATATTGAAGGGGAACCATCGGGGGAACAGGACGATCTCAGGAGGCAGTATGGGTATGCCTTCCCAGGGCCACTCACCCAGCATGGCGAGCCAGATCTTGGTGAAAATCCGGGCCTCCTCCACCCCTCCCTTGCTCAGGATGAAATCCCTGGCCTTTTTCATGAAGGGTTCCTCTGAATCCGTTCCAACCATTTTGAGCGCTGTATAGGCCTCGACGGTGGTGGAAAGATCCCCAGGTCCGTCATAATAGATGGCCCATGTCCCATCCTCCCGTTGCTGCTGGCGCAGATAGTTGGCGATCTTCCGCCACTCCTCAGAGGTCCCAATCCCAAGGATATGCGTCAGGAAGAGATGCTCCGAGGTGATCGTCACGTTAGACTCCAGCTCTCCCCACCAATATCCTTCGTCGTGTTGAATCGACAGGAGATATCTTACAGTCCGATCGATTGCCTGATCGAGATCTGTGTTCCTGCTTATTTCCATGGTGGTAATCATGATGCAATCCTCCAACTCTTCCGATTTCCAGAGGGGGAAACGGGGCTCGACTTCACAACGAGGTAAACCTTCGAATCTGTCTCAGGCAAGTATTCAGGAGCTTACCCCCTTGAGATCGTCTGTCTTCCACGGACTTGGACAAAATATTCAATCCCTTGTTGGAGATTACTTTGATTCTATCCATAGGGTCCACAATGGAGAGCAGTCGTTCTTTGCCCATGTTCAGAGTCTGAAGAGAAAGTTCCTTTGAGACTTGAAAACCCTCCATTACATATGAGGATATCATCCTGCTGTTGATCCCCATTTTTTGGGGCTTTAGGATTTGATCCAATCCATCAAGATGAACAAATTCAACTCGTCTATCCTTAAATGTGTAGTTAAGAAATACTTCTACTCCATACCTTTTTTTAGATATGGCCGGAATTAAAGGCAAGAGGTCCTTTCTGAAATAGGCCCGTTCTCCTGTCAACAGAGGAAAATGACTCGCGACTTGACCGATCCCCAAGGTTACTTCCGCTCTTTGTTCAAGAAGAGGAGTTGCAAGTGCATAGAGGTGCTCAAAGGTCAGTCCAACGAGGTCTGCATCCAAAAACACAACTATCTCTTGGGTCGCTCTTAGTATCCCGGCTGCCAAAGCTGCACCTTTGCCCTTGTTTTCATCGAAATGGAGAATATCTATATTTTTTCCGAAAGATTGTAAAATTCCCAAGCTCATATCCTTCGATCCATCATCAATACAGATTATTTCTTCAAACAAGTTACTATTAATGACAGTTTGTACGACCGCTCCGATCGTCTGCTCCTCATTGTAGACCGGTATAATTGCTGAAATTGAAAAGCGATGACTTGTCATTTTTTATTCCTCCTTGAATATTCAAAATTCATGTAAGAAAGTAACCGCCAGATATAGGGCAAATGCAATAATAACATAACCAAGGCCGACAGTTATGAAATTCGCAATGTGTGAATTTATTTTCATTTGGTTAAAAGATATAAAGTGAATATACTTTAGTAATACAAAGTAAAAACAGATTGCTCCAATTCCAACGGCGATGGAAAATGAGATGTTATCGATAGGACTTGCTGATAGAATAGGCCAAGAATGAACTATATTAGCTACTGTCCCCCAGAAAATAATTTGCATCGGGCTTGAGATGTATAGCGCAATTACAGTAAAAATATTCGCTATCAAATTATTTTTCTTAACAATCTCCTGCAGCTCCGATTGCTTGCCTTTGCCACGGATAGTTTTAATTCCAAAGCAGATCAACAACAAAATACTCGTCAATTTCAAAGCATTATGAAACGTCGGATTTGATATCATAAGGGATATTCCAAACATTGCTGCCAGGCAATAAAGAGCATCCATAATAGCTACTGTGACTGCAAGGGAGAAACCAGATGCAAAACCCTCTTCAATGGTCTTTGACACGCTGATCATACCAAGTATCCCGACCGGGATCGATGAAGCGACTCCAGCAAGAAACCCGAACCCATATCCGAAGAGAGCGAAAGACATTTCTTCCTTTATAGAAAGTTAGCCTGGATAATTCTTGATAGCTCGAGATCATTGGGGGCTTCGCCCCCAAACCCCCAGGATATTCTAAGAGAATTCCTATGGGATCTTCCTGAGCCGCAAGGACCTTTGTGGAAAAAACGCAACATGGCCATAAATGACATCTCGTTTTATTCCATGGAGTTAATCCGCATTATTCCCCTACTGGTGAATAATGCGGATTAGGCAGTCAAGTGTCCTCCCTTTTTGTATGGGGATTCTTCTCCAGTGCTAATTGTTTACCTTCATATGTTTGTTGGCCATGGGGAGGCGACAGAGGCAATTTCCCGGGCAATAGGACGCGGATTAGGGTCACCCACCCCAGAAGATAGCCACTGAGAAAGAGCCCCCAGTTGAATCGTTCGGGCACATCCCCCTGGGGGACCATTTTCCATTCCCACAGAAAGGAGAGGATCACAATGCAACCGGCTAGGATCTCCATGGCCCAGAAGCTCCATCCGGGACGAAACGGTATGCCTCGGCATTCCATCCTGTAAATGATGATCGCTGCCGCAATCAGGCCGATGGAGACTAGGATCGGCGCCAGCACTGGTCCTACCCAGGGAAGGGGAATGAGGAAGAGGAGGTCCCAGGTGAGAAGCGACTCCGGCCATCCCAGAACCACCTTCAACCAGATATAATAAAAGATGTCCCAGATTCCGAAGATGTACATAAAATGGGCGAATCGCAAAGGCCCTTTCTCCCCGGCAAGAACGGCCACGGCCAACAACATCACGATGGTGCTGGCCTCTCGCGCGAGCTCGACCCACACCAGTCTGATCGGCATTGGATTCAGGGGGAAGTGAAATCCCTTGGGGTAGTAAAGTTCCCTCAGGTACACGACCACAGTGGCCTCCAGATAGGCCATTGCCATGGCGAAAAGCGAAAGCCAAAGCGCTTTCCGAACAAGGCTTCCTTTCATTTTTCGTCCCCTCCAGGCCTTTCAGAAGGGCTAACCCGGATAATTCATGGCAGGCCGGCAAAGTTGGGGGCTTCGCCCCCAAACCCCAGGATATTCTAAGACTAGCCCTTGGGATCTTTCCGGAACCGTCAGGGCGTTTGTGAAAAAATGCCACAGAGCCATAAAAGGAATGTCCTAGTGGTTTCGGATATTTAGCCTGCATTATTCCCTCATTCGTGAATAGTGCAGGCTAAATTTCCCTGATCAACGGGAGTTCAAACAGCTTGAATCCCTTGCCGCCGAGTCGTTCGGCGAACTTTGCCATCTTATCCAAGATCCTATCCGCCAGGTGATCCTCCGCGCTTAGGGCAATGGCGCAATTAAAGCCAGGCCACACTGCGTCATCCATCTTTGGGGGAGACTCCCTTCCTTTGCCTAGGACCCGGTCCCACTTGGTAAAGCCCGTCACGCCACACTCATTCAGGAGGTGCAGCACTTCCTCATCCAATTCCGCATCATAGATGATGAGAAACATCCTCATGCTATGGACTCCTGTTTTCTCCTCTCCAGGATGTAGTAAACGGTGGGAACAAGGATCAATGTCACAAGCGTGGAGACCGAAAGTCCACCGAGCATGGTGATCCCCAGGGGATTCCATGCCTCTGCCCCTACGCTGCGGCAAACCGCCATGGGCAACATGCCGAAAAAGGTGGTCATGGTGGTCATAAGGACCGGCCGCAGACGACTTCTGCCGGCCCTCGTAATGGCCTGAAAAAGAGGTTCTCCCCTTTTCTGGAGGAGATGGATGTAATCTAAGAGCACGATAGCATTGTTGACCACGATCCCCATGAGCATCACCACCCCCATAAACGACATGATCCCTAAGGTGATGCCCGTAAGATAGAAGGCATAAAGGACCCCGCTGAAGGCAAATGGAATAGAGAACATGATGATAAATGGATCGCGCAGGTTCCCGAAAAGCGATGCCATGATCATATAGACCAGGATTATGCTCATGATCAGCAGTATTGTCAGGTCCCTGAAGACCTTTTGCTGTTCCTCCACCTCCCCTCCGAAACGGGTGGTGATGCCTGGTGGTGTCCCAAGCTTTTCCAGTTCCCGCTTTAAGTCCGCTGTCACTGCACCGAGGGAGCGCTGATAGGTATCCGCTTCTACCTTCACGATCTTCTGCCTATTTTTTCTCTCGATCTCGATAGGGCCTTGACCCTCAACAATCCTTGCCACGTTTTTGAGCCGGACCATTTTGCCGTGATCCAGCGTAAATATGGGAACCTCCGGAAGATTTTCCAGCTTGTTTTTGTCCCTTTCGGTAAATCGGGTAAAGACATCATATTTATCCCCTGCATCCCGGAATTCTGTGGCCTCCACCCCATACAAGTAGTTCCGGACGGTCCCGGCGATCGTGGCAATATTCAGTCCCAGGGATGCTGCCTTTTTCCGATCCACCTCGATCCATATCTCCGGTCTCGGGTCCTTCTGGCTGATCTCGATATCAACAAGGCCGGGGATCTTTTCCATGACGGCTTTGGCCTTGCGTGCAAACTCCATGAGTTCATCCAGGTCCGATCCCTGGATCTCCAGGGAGACGGGCTTTCCACCACCCATGAGGACGGATGTGATGGGATTTTCTGCGCTTACCTTGATTTTGGCGATTCCCGGAATCTCCCTCACCCGCTTGCGCAGGGCGGCCGCTACATCCTCTGCAGAACGGGTCCTCTTGTCCCGATCCACCAGTTTGAACCCGATGCTTCCCACATTGGGTCCCTGATCAAATCCCAGGGCAACACCGATCCCCTCCTTGGTTTCCCCGTCAAAACCATATGAATGGCGCATCTCCTCGGGTCTTACCACCTCGTCGATATCCTTGAGTATGGCCTCCATAACACGGTTGGTCTCTTCTATGCGAGATCCTTCTGGAAGGCGAAACCTGATATTGACATCACCGGTATCCACCTTGGGGAAAAAGGAGGTTGAAAGGAAGGGAACCAGGGATATACTGCTCGCAAAGATGGCGATCGCCAGCACAACAGTGGTCCTTCTGTGTCTCAGGGCCCACTCGAGGATTCGTGCGTAACCCCACTCCAAGGCCTCGAACGCCTTCTCAGATATGCCATAGATCCGGCCTATGGCCCCTTTTCTCTTCTTGAGGGCTTCCGGCGTGGCCTTGACCAGCCGTGATGCCAGCATGGGGATCAGCATCAGGGCCACAAGAAGCGATGCCATGAGGGTTGCAACAAGGGTTACGCCCAACTGCTTGAAGATGATGCCCGCAAGCCCTGTGAGGAACATCAAAGGGACAAAGATCACCACCGTGGTCATGGTGGAGGCCGTGATGGCAAGGCCCATCTCGCTTGCGCCGAAGATGGCGGCGGTCTTGCCCCTTCCTCCACGCTCCATGTGCCGCGTAATGTTTTCAAGGACCACAATGCCATTGTCCACAACCATCCCGGATGCAATGGCCAGGGACATAAGGGATACCAGGTTGATGGTATAGCCGAAAAGATAGAGCAGGATAAAGGCGATGATCAGGGAAAAGGGGATGGCAAGAGAGATAATGAAAGCGGTTCTGAGTCTTCTCAGGAAAAGGAGGGTGACGAGGACCACAAAGAATATCCCGTACAAAAGGGTGGTTCTCAGGTTCTTGACCGATGTCAGGATGTTCTCCGAAGAATCCGAGACAATATTGATCTTTATATCCGATGGGAGGGTCTTCTTGATCTCCTCCAGTTTCTTTTTGACCCTCTTGATAACCTCCACCGTGTTTTTGCCGGTCTGTCTCTGTAAAATAAGTACCAGCGCAGGGCGGCCGTCTCCCCAGCCGTTCACATCCATTGGCTCATAGCCATCTTCCACCCGAGCCACATCTTTCAGGTAAACCGGCCGGTTCTGAAAATACCCGATCACCGTATCCCCCATCTCCCTGGCGGATTTGTAGCGGGCCGGCACGCGAACAAAATAGTTTTTTGTGCCGGTTTTGATGCTGCCCGCAGGGATGTTCAGGTTTTCAGCGGCAAGGACCTGGTTGATCTTAGAGAGCGGAATGCCGAACGCTTCCACCTTGGCCAGGTCGAAATAGATGTTGATCCTGCGCCGAAGGCCCCCATGAACAATCACGGCCCCGACGCCCGGCACACGCTTCAGCTCATCGGATATGTACTTGTCCACGAGGTGATACAACCTGGGCCAGCTCTTCTCTCCGCTGATGGTCATGAATAGGATAGGAGACGTGGCGCTGCTGAACTTAAAAAGAATGGGTTCTTCCGCATCATCCGGGAGGTCCCGCTTGGCAAGCTCTAACTTGTCGCGGATGTCGTTGCTCGCCACGTCCAGGTCAGTTCCCCAATCGAACTTGCATGAAACCATGGAAAGGTTGTCGAGGGACTTCGAAGTCAGCGTGTCAAGATTGTTCACCGTTTTTACCTGGTCCTCGATGGGTTCCGTGACCTCGGTCTCCACATCCGATGCATTGGCTCCATACCAGGAGGTGAGGATCGAAATGACAGGAGGGCTGATATCCGGGAGCATATCGATATTGAGCCGGGTAAGGGCGAAGCTCCCCATCAAGGCGAGGGCCATAACAAGCATAAGGCATGCAACGGGCTGCTTTACGGAAAACTCAGGAAGTCGCATTTGCCTTCCCCCCTGTACCGTGAGCTTTGACCGTAACCCTCGTGCCATCTTTCAACCTATTCTGTCCCTTGACCACCACCTGTTCTCCCTCCTCCATACCTTCTGTGACCTCTGCATAGTTTCCCTGGATCACGCCGATCTTGATGTTTTTCATAACGGCTTTTCCGCCTTCCACAACATAGGCATAGTAGTTCCCCGTGCCCGGCAGCCTGTTGAGCGCATCCTTCGGAATAACAAGTGCGTTTCTTTCCCCTAATTCCAGCCGTATGTGGGCAAACATGCCGGAACAAAGCGTCAGGTCCTTGTTCGGGATGTGGATCTCAATTTCACCAGTGCGCGTGGCAGGATCGATGGTCGGACTGATGATGGAGACTGCTCCAGTGAAGACCTTATCCGGAAAGGCGTCCACACGAATCTCAGCCTTCATTCCGCGTCTTATATGAGGGAAGTCCTTCTCGGTCACTGTAGTGATGATCTTGAGCTCACCTTCATTGGAGATCCGGACGATCGGCTGAGCTGTGGCGGACATGGCGCCCGGGTCTACATAGCGCCTGGAGATATAGCCGCTGATCGGGGCATGGATCCTGTGATCCCTGTAGAGGATCCGGAGCTGCCTCAAGGCCGCCTGAGCCCTTTTGATTTGGGCCTGCGCCGCCTTCTTTCCCTGAAGGGTGGCCTCGTATTGGGCTTCTATGTGGTCAAGCCTTTGTTTGGCCACGGCCTTCTCTTTGTAGAGGTTCTCAAGGCGAATTCTGTCCTTCTCCAGGAGCTCCAGGTTGGCGAGGATCTGTCTGAGATTGGCCCGGGCGGACTCCAGAGCTGCCCGTGCCTCGGCGAGCTGGGCGTTGATCGTGTGATCCTCCAGCTTGGCAATGAGATCGCCTTTCTTCACATAATCTCCCTTCTCCACGAGGAGCGTTTGAATGATCTTGCCCGGCACCTTGGGGTATACATCCACCTCGCGCATGGGCCGGATATCCCCTGTAAGTTCAAGGATCCATGAGATGTCCATCACTCTGGAGGGCTTCACCTCCACCGGGATCTTCTCCTCACGGATGACCTGGGGCCTTTCAATGGTCCTGGATCTGACATAGTTGGAGACGCTGAATCCCCCAAATGCCAAAATGAGGATTATGGCGACGAGCCATCCGAAGATGCCTCGCTTTCTGCTTCCTGTGTCTTCCCCCATCGATCAATCTCCCTTAACTACTTTCGGCCCAAGGCCCTTTCCAGCTCTGCAAGCGCCATCCTGTATCCATAGAGCGCACGGTAATAATTGGCCTCGGCCTGTGTAAGGAACGCCCTCGCATCCAGGACTTCGGTGGACGTCGTCATCTGCTGTTGGTACCGAAGGTTTGTGATCCGAAAATTTTCCTTGGCCTGTGCAAGGGCCTCTGTGGCCGTATTGATGTTCTTCTCTGCCACCCGCAGACTCGAATAGGCCTGCTTGACCTGGAGTTTGACCTGGTCCTCCAATCTCTTGAGCTTTTCCTCCAGCGAGCGTTTTTCATAGATCGCCTTTCTGGTCTCAGCGACCTTCTTGCCCCACTCGAAAAAATTCCAAGTCACCTGAAACGTCACGCTTCCACTGTCGTAATTGCCGAAATCATTGTTGCTTGCATCCGGGTTGTCGCCGTTTCTCTCGTATCTTCCAACTAATGCGATCTGTGGGTAAAACGAACTCCTGGCAAGCCCGACTTGATATTGGGCATTTTTCAGAGAAACGCGCAGCGCCTTGAGCCCGGGCCGTTTTCTGAGGGCTTCCCTGTAGAGATCTGGCAATATGTATACCTGTGGTCTGATCTCAAGGATGTCCTCGACCTCGGTCTTTTTGTCGATCTCACGCCTCAAAATGGTGTTGAGAGATGCGACGGCCACATCCATGTCGCTTCTCGCCCTAGTGAGGTTCTGAACGGCCTGGGCCAGTGCGACCTTGGACTTGAGGAGATCGTTGAAAGGTATCATGCCTTCCTTGTAAAATTTCTCCGCGTCCATCTCGTGCGCGGCAAGCTGTTCAACCTCTTCCTCCGCTACCAAGACCATCTTCTTGGCCAAGAGGATATTGAAATACGCCAATTTGACCTGCTCGGAGACATCGAGTACGGCCTCCTCCTTTTGCAAGGCCGCGATGTCGATCCCCAGTTTCGCCATCTTGTGGAGGGTCGATAAGGAGAAGCCCGTGAAGAGGGGTTGTGTGACCGTAATGTCCCAGTGGAAATTGTCCTTCTCCCCTACGTCTATCTTCGACTTTCCCAGTGCTGTCTGAAAATATGAAAAAGGGGCCTCATCCAACCGCGTATATGAGTACGTGACTGAGGCCTTGGGAAAGAAATCCGCCCTTGCGCTCTTTTCGGCTTCCATGGCCGCTTTTTGCCTTTCAATGGCCTCCCTGATCAGGGTGTTGTTTTCAATGGCAAGGTCAATCGCCATTTGCAACGTCATAATGTCATTATTGGACTCTGAGGCGAGACAGAGTCCATAGAAGAGGAATAGTGGTAACAGGAGCAATGCCAGAATTATTAAAGACTTATTCATGAATTGAGCCCTCCTTCGTAGACCTGATCAAAAAAGATACTAAGGATCAGATCTGCATCGAAGGGATGTTCATCCGGGTGTTCCAGATATTGAACTAAAAAGGAACTTGTAATCCCATCAAGGGCTACGGCAAGAAGATAGGGATCAATCCTTTTGAATATATTGTTTCCAATTCCAGCAGAGAATATATCGGCCAATTTCCTTAAGATATCTTCATACTGCGCCTTTATCTTTTCATCTAACCCGGCTTTAAGTTTAAAAGGTATTCCACGCGTTTCTGTCAAATATATTCTTACAAACTTCAAATTCTTCATGAAAACATTGATCAATGAGTCCACAAAAGTCTTAATTTTCTTATATTCATTTCCTGATATGCTTAATGATTTTATTAAAGTGTTATGAAACTCTTCGGCCTTCTCCAGAACCATTGCTTTGTAAAGTTCTTCTTTGTTGTGAAAAAAAGTGTATAATGTTCCCACACTGAACTCTGCTTTCCTTGCGATCTCCTCCATGGACACGTTGTGATATCCCCTTTCCGAAAAGAGATCGAGGGCAACCTCCAGGATCTCTTGCCGGTGGCGCAGCCTCTCCCTCTGTCGTCGAGATAAGGATCTCTCATCCATGACGCCTCCTTATATATATATTTGATTCAATAAATGAATTATCATTCATAATTTATATCGGACATTCAGCTTTGTCAAGGGAATCTAACCTGGAGAAAGACGCGACGTCAGTTTTGAGAGGACTTATCGGGTGGAGTGGGTGGTGAGGGTGTGCGTGAAAGAAGATGGGTTCCCAAGCAATTTTAGAGAATCGAGACACGGATTCTGCCACTGAAGCAAGGCAAAGGAAAGGAAATTGATTTTTCTTGGTGGTTAGATGATGTACAATTTATGGATGGAAAATATAGGAAGGACATAGCAGTTTGAAATTCTGAAATTGTTTCAGAACCATCCATTAAAGGCGGCCCTGGTGAAACCTTGTATCGGTCGGCCGGAGGCCAACGCAAAGGACACTCATCCGGAGCTTCCCATCCTAGCAGAGCCAAGCTTCCACATGAGTTTTCATCCCAGATTATGCGTTAACGACTTAATTTTCTAAACAAAAGTGCCTCCGAATGTAGTAATAATGGGGTATTGCGAAAACCCATGGGAACTACAAAGGAGGCACTCAAAAGGTGAAACAGAGAATAT